>Ga0207658_10000148_pt1 | contig 73530 bp, 75 predicted proteins | sample KBSS33metaG_FD_184322 | JGI IMG/M metagenome (GOLD analysis project Ga0207658, IMG submission 184322) | Switchgrass rhizosphere microbial communities from Kellogg Biological Station, Michigan, USA - KBS S3-3 metaG (SPAdes) (version 2) | ecosystem: Host-associated > Plants > Roots > Rhizosphere...
GCCGCGCTGATGGCCTTGCTGGCCGCGCTGCAGGCGCAGGTCCTGTTCGAGGAGCGGACGACGCCCGGCGCGCGCGGTCCGGCATCCCAGGCGGCGCCGGTCGTCGGCGATCTGCCGCAGGATCGCCGGCGATCGCTCGCCGCCTACGCGGCGCAGGTGACGCTGATCGCCACCTACGTGTTCGTGTGCGTGATCCTGCTCGAATTCGGCGGCTGGGGCCTGTTCGCGTTTCCGCTGCTGTACACCGCGCTGCTCGTGTTCTACGACGCCTATCCGGACATTGCGCAGCGGATTTTTCCGGAGCTGTGGCGCAGAACGTAGAGGGAGCCGTGGCCGTTCGCAGCGACGTGCCCGACCGCTGCGAGTCGACCGGGCACGCCGCTCGGCGCGAATCGTTCAGATCAGCATGCCGCCCGAGGCTTCGATCCGCTGCGCGTTGATCCAGCCGTTTTCCGGCGACAGCAGCGAGGCGATCACGCCGCCGATGTCGTCCGGCCGGCCGGCACGGCCGAGTGCAGTCTGCGAGGCGACGAAGCGATTGACTTCCGGGTTGTCGCGCACGGCGCCGCCGCTGAAATCGGTTTCGATCGCGCCCGGCGCCAGCGTGTTGACCGCGATGCCGCGCGCGCCGAGTTCCTTCGCCATGTAGCGCGTCAGCACTTCGATGCCGCCCTTCATCGTCGCGTAGGCCGAATAGCCGGGCAGGGCGAAGCGGGCGAGGCCGCTGGAGACGTTGAGGATGCGGCCGCCGTCGGCGATCAGCGGCAGCAGCTTCTGGGTCAGGAAGTACGGGCCTTTCAAATGGACGCGCAGCAGTTCGTCGAACTGCGCTTCGGTCGTGTCGGCGAAATTCGCATGCATGCCGACGCCGGCGTTGTTGACGAGATAGTCGAACCGCTCGCGCTGCCAGCCTTGCTTCAATGCGCCGCGCAGATCGGCGGCGAACGCATCGAAACTCGCGGCGACGCCGACGTCGAGCGCGAGTGCGACCGCACGACGGCCGCGCTCGTGGATCTGGGCCACGACAGCCTCGGCCTCGGCGCGGTTGGTGCGATACGTCAGCACGACATCGACGCCGCGCTCGGCCAGCTTCATCGCTGCGCTCTTGCCGAGGCCGCGGTTGCCGCCGGTGATCACGGCGATGGGCGTTTGGATTTGCGTATTCATGGGGCAACTCCTGATGGAGAAGGGCAGGTCAGGAGTAGGCTATTGGACTTATTTAAATCGATAAATAATTAAAATGTGATATTAGTGTTCGTATATTATGAACAATAGCACTCGAAACGCCGTCCGGAGACGCCCATGAACACGCTGGATGCGATGCAGACCTTCGTCCGTGTGGCCGAACTGTCCAGTTTCACCCGCGCCGCCGAGAGCCTGGGCATGCCGAAGGCGAGCATGTCGTCGGCGGTGTCCCGGCTCGAAGCCGAACTCGGCACGCAGCTTTTGCATCGGACGACGCGCAAGGTGCAGATGACGCAGGATGGCCTGGCGTTCTACGAACGCGCGAAGGACCTGCTCGCCGATGTCGATGACCTGCAGTCGATGTTCCAGAGCGGCGCGCGGGCGCTGCGCGGCCGCCTGCGCGTCGACATGCCGGGGAGCCTCGCCCGGCGTTTCGTGATTCCCCGCCTGCCCGAATTCCTGGACGAGCATCCGCAGCTCGAGATCGAGATCGGCAGTACCGACCGCATCGTCGATCTGGTGCGCGAAGGCTTCGATTGCGTGCTGCGCGTCGGCGCGCTGAACGATTCGAGCTTGGTCGCCCGGCCGCTCGGTCATCTGCGCGTTCTCAATTGCGCCAGTCCGTCCTACATCGAGAAATACGGCATGCCGCTGACGCTCGACGATCTGTCGCGGCACAGGCTCGTGCACTACGTGCGCACCCTCGGTGCCAAGCCCGATGGATTCGAATATTTCGACGGCACCGCCTATCGCACGCTGCCGATGGCGGCCACGGTCACGGTGAACAGCGTCGAGGGCTACGACGCGAGCTGCCGCGCCGGTTTCGGCATCATCCAGGCGCCGGCGATAGGCACGCGGCATCTGATCGAGCAGGGCCTATTGGTCGAAGTGTTGCCGCAGTACCAGGCAGAGCCGATGCCGGTCTCGCTGGTCTACGCGCAACGGCGCAACCTGCCGCGCCGCGTACAGGCGTTCATGGCGTGGATGGCGCAGACGCTGGGGCCGCATCTGAAAGATTGAACCACGGAGCACACGGATCACGCGGAGGAAAAAGCGAAAAGTAAACGTGTCGTTCCTTTCCGTTCCGGTGTTCCGCGTGAGACCCTGATCGCGCCATCGCCGGCTCCGCGGGCCGTGACTGGAACAGTCGCGCGCATGTCGCGTCGCGAGACGCCAGGGCGACGTGACGATCAGCGCCGCATCGACAGCCAGACGCCGAGCGTGACGACCGGAGCGATCACCAGCGACGTCAGCAGCGGCGCGAAGATCAGCGCCAGTGCGGCCGTCGAGCTGGTCGGGTGCACGAACACCGTGTAGTGGATCCACAGATCGAACAGCAAGGTCGCGCCGGTGCCGGCGATCGCCGCCAGGCGCAGCGCCCGAAACATCGCGAGGCACGCACAGAGCACATAGGGGACCAGCGCCCAGAGCAACCACGCCGGAGCGAACGAGTCGGCTCCGACGATCTGCTCGTACGCGTGCAGCAGCAAGCCGAGTACGAGCAGAACGACGGCGGCCGGATGCGGCGGCGAGCGTTCTGCCCCGCGGATCGAGTAGAGCAGGGCGGCGATCCCGCCGATGAGCAGCGCCACCGAGGCGATGAACACGATCGGCGTGGCGTTGCCGGCCGCGCCGTAGAGCGCGCAGAAGAAAGCGACGACGCCGGCCGCAATCACGCCCAATGCGGCGAGCGAGCCTCGGCGAAACAGGCCGCTCTGTTGCGAAGGGGCTTGCGGATCGGTCGGCATCACGCGCAGCGTCCGCCTCAGTCGCGGAAGTTGTCGAACTGCAGCGGCACTTCGAACTCGGTCTTGCGCAGCAGGGCGATCGCCATCTGCAAGTCGTCGCGCTTCTTGCCGGTCACGCGCAGCTTTTCGCCGTTGATCTGCGCCTCGACCTTGAGCTTCGCCGCCTTGATCGCCGCGATGATCTTCTTCGCGACGGGCTGCTCGATGCCCTGCTTGACGGTGATCTTCTGCCGTGCGGCGGCCAGGTTGACCTCGGGCTCGGCCGCATCGAGGCTGCGCACGTCGATGCCGCGCGAGGCGAGCCGGATGCGCAGGATCTCGTACATCTGCTTGAGCTGGAATGCGCTCGCTGCCAACTGCGTGATGATCGAATCGTCGAGTTCGAAGCGGGCGTCGCTGCCCTTGAAGTCGAAACGGTTGGCGAGCTCGCGGTTGGCCTGGTCGACCGCGTTGGTCAGTTCGTGCTTGTCGACTTCGGAAACCACGTCGAACGAGGGCATGTGCAGGTCGCCTCGGAGAAGGGATACGCAGTGTAGCGGCGATGCCGTGCCGTCGGGCAGGATGGGAAATTCGCCGCCGGTGCTGCATGCTAGCCGGATGTCCGCGACCTCCGAAAATAGACCACAGCCGCCGGCAACGTCGACCGGTTCGGCGACACGCGTGCTCGACGTGCGCGATCTCGGCAAGCGCTACGGCGCCACGGTCGCGGTCGACGGTGTCTCGTTCGAGGTGCATCGCAACGAGATCGTCGGCCTGCTCGGCCCGAACGGCGCCGGCAAGACGACCACGATCAACATGATCCTCGGCGTGCTGGAACCGAGCAGCGGTTCGATCCGCATCGAGGACGTCGAACTCGCGCGCGAGCGCGAGCGCGCACTGGCCTGCACGAACTTCGGCGCCGTCTACGCGCCGCTGCCGGGCAACCTGACCGTCTACCAGAACCTGCGCTGCTTCGGCCTGATCTACGACGTGCCGCAGCTCGGCGCCCGCATCGAAGGCTTGCTCGACCAGTTCCAGCTGCGCCGGTTCCGCGACACCAAATGCGGCCTCCTGTCGTCGGGCGAACAGACGCGCGTCAGCCTCGCCAAGGCCGTGCTGAACCGGCCGCGCCTGCTGCTGCTCGACGAGCCGACCGCGTCGCTGGACCCGGCGACCGCGCAGGACATCCGCGCGCTGATCCGCGCGCTCGCGGCCGACGGCGATACCGGCATCTTGTGGACCTCGCACAACATGTACGAAGTCGAGGAGGTCTGCGACCGCGTGCTGTTCCTGTCGCGCGGGCGCATCCTGCTCGAAGGCGACCCGAAGACGCTGCCGCGCGAGCACGGCGTCGATTCGCTCGAGGCGCTGTTCATCCATCTGGCGCGCGAGCCGCTCGCGGCGAAGGAGCACGCGCGATGAACCTGCGTCGCGTCGGCGCGATCGTTCTGCGCCAGTACTACCTGATGCGCGGCAGCCCGACGCGGCTGGTGCCGCTGTTCGCGTGGGTCGCGATCGACATCGTGCTGTGGGGGTTTTTGGCGCGCTATCTTTCCAGCGTCGCGCCGCAGGGTCCGAATTTCACGTTTACGCTGCTCGGCGCGGTGCTGCTGTGGGACTTCTTCACGCGCATCATGCACGGCGTCACGACCGCTTTTCTCGAGGACGTGTGGTCGCGCAATTTCCTCAACCTGTTCGCGACGCCGCTGGCGGTGTCCGAGTACGTCAGCGGCCTCGTGCTGACCAGCATCGCGACCAGCCTGATCGGCCTGGTCGTGATGCTGCTGCTGGCGACCACGCTGTTCGGGTTTTCGTTCTTCGCCTACGGCGCGATGTTCGTGCCGTTCGTCGTCGTGCTGTTCCTGTTCGGCATCGCGCTCGGCATCGTCGCGAGCGCGATGGTGCTGCGCCTCGGGCCCGCTTCGGAATGGCTGGTCTGGCCGATTCCCGCGCTGCTGTCGCCGTTCGCGGCCGTGTTCTATCCGCTGTCGGTGCTGCCCGAGTGGATGCGCTGGATCGCCCACCTGCTGCCGCCCTCGTACGTGTTCGAAGGCATGCGTGCGCTCGTCGCCGGCCAGCCGTTCGACGTGACGGCCCTGATCTGGGGCATCGTTCTGGCGGCGGTGCAGATCGCGATCGCCTATTGGCTGTTCGTGCGCATCTATCGCAGCACGGTGCGCAGCGGACTGCTGGCGCGCTACAGCGCCGAGAGCGTGGCGTAGTTGCTCCGCACGCGGCCTTTCTGAAAGACCAGCCGGCTGCCACAGCCGCCGATTGCGGCCTTGCCACACGCTCCGGGGCTCTTCAATCGAAGCCGCTGCCGAAAAGCACGTCGATCTGCATGAGCGTCACGACGTTCTCCATGGGCTTGCCGACGACCAGCGTGTCGCGTGCGGCATCGTAGTCGAACGAAAGCGAGGCTCCTTGTTCGGCGACGCTGCCAATGACGCTGTTGCTCGCGTCGATTTGCCCGGACTGCGGACCGTAGCCGCGCAGCAGCGCGATCGCGCCGACATGCGAAAGATCGCCTTCGGACCAATAGGGGCAGCGCACGATGTAGCTGCCGCCGGCGACCGCCGCGAATTGCAGGCCGGGCACGGGGCCATCGTCGGGTATGCCGGTGAACGAGTTGGCGGACGAGACAGTTCCGACTATTCCTCGGCCGCCGTCACCCCACGTCATCGCGCCAACCGCGGCGCCTTGATCGTTCTCCCAGAATTTGCTGACGGCAACATAGTCGCCGTTGGTCAGCGCTATGACGGACGGCGCGCTCGGCGTGGAACCCTCGAAGTCGCCGGACGACGAGCCGATGAGCGAGTTGGACGCCGTGACGGTGCCGACGCATGCCGTGTCGCCGCCGCAAAACGTGACGGCTCCGATCTGTGGCGCGCTGCCATTCCAGCTGGGACTGGTCACGACATACTCGCCATTGCGCAGCGGCGTTGCGCCATCCATTCCCACCAGATCCCAATCCGTTGCGCCGATCAATGAATCGTCGCCGGACAAGGGGCCCGCGCATCCGTGCCCTCCGTCGCACCAAGTCGCCGCGCCGGCGTTCGCGTGCCCGTTGTTGCTCCAGAAAGGGCTGGCGACGACGTAGTTGCCGTCAGTCAGCGCAGCGGCGGGTCTCGATCCCACTCTGTCGCTGGCCACCGATCCGATCAGCGAAGTGGCGGGTCCGATCGTGCCGCGGCAACCCGTGCTGCCGTCGCACCACGTCGCCGCGCCGACGTCGACGAGATCGCCGAAGTCCCATCCCGGACTGCTGATCACATAGTTGCCGTTCGTCAGCGCCGTGACGGTCGTGCCGTTGAGGTCCTCGCCGTGGGTGCCTATCAGCGAATTGTCGGCCGATACTTCGCCGAGCAGACCGTCGTGCCCGTCGACCCAGGTGACGGCGCCGAGGTGGGTGTCGCCGCCGTCGTGCCAGTAAGGGCTGTCGACGACGAAGTTGCCGTTGGCGAGAATCGTGATGCCGGATGTGCTGAAGCCGAAAAAAGTGGAGCTGCCGATGGAGTCGTAGGTGGTCGATCCGACCAGCGAATTGGCAGTCGACACCAGACCCGTGCATGAACCGTCGCCGCGGCACAATGTGACCGCGCCTGCGAACACGGCTCCATCGCGCGTCCACTGCGGACTGGAGACGACATAGTCGCCGTCCTGGAGTGCCCGAATTCCGTAGGGCGGCTGTCCCGAGGCGGAGCCGCCGCCGACTTGGTCGAGGCCCGAACTCCCGATCAGAGAATTGTCGGCAGAAATCGTTCCGCTGCAGCCGCCATCGGCGTCGCACCACGTCGCAGCTCCGACGGCCGACGCCGAATCGCCGTTGAAATAAGGGCTCGACACGACATAGTGCCCATTGGCGAGTACCGCCACGCCGCCTTCGCACACCATGTCGCTCGTGCGGGTTCCGATCAAGGAATTCGATGCCGAGACTTCGCCGTCGAGTCCGAGCGATCCATCGACCCAGGTCGCCGCGCCTTGAGCATTGAGCACATGGGTGTCGTCGCGCCAATACGGATTGCACACGACGAAATTGCTCTCGCCGACGACGTAGATGTCGCCGACCGCCCCGGAAAGCTTGCTGACCATCGTTCCCGATGCGTCGTACAAATAGGTTGCACCGTCCGAGTCGGCGTCGCCGCCATCGACGATCACGTAGTTGCCGTTGGGTAGTGCGGTCACACGCGTGCCGAAGGTCGCGCTGCCAGGGGGCGCGACGATGTTGCGCTGGCCGGCTACGGCGCCGTGTGGAAGCGTGGCGGCGGCCGACGCCGCGATGAACAGGATCGAACGCAGGCGCGTGAGGCCAACGGCTGAGATGTTCGTAGACGACATTTTCGGTGGCTCCCCTGGATTGCGCTCAAGCTTAGCGATCGGCACGAAACAAGGGAATCGACGATAGGTAAAGCGTGGCGGTGTCTCGTGGGAAGCAGAGGTGCGTGGCAACGGTGTCGTGGCGACCGTCGGTTGCGTCTTCCGGGAAATCACTCAGGGCCATTGTCGCAACGTCGAAGCGGCCGTCCCCACGCGTCGGCACGATCGCGCCGCGACGCCGTCCGGCAGGGCCGCCCGAACCAGCGGTGCGACGCTCGCCAGCGCGCGCGCGGCGATGCGCGACTGCAGGCGCCGACGCAGGTCGAATTGCAGCCGTTCCTTCGCCCAGTCCGGCAGCAGCGCCGCGCCGGCGCCGAGGAAGACGTCGCGCGACGGCCCGGCCATCGGCACCGGCAGGCGGATGCGCGCGAGCACGCCGAGGACGATGCGCGAGCGTTCGCCGAATTCGAGTCCGCCGCGCACGCGTTCGAAATAGTCGGCGACGGCACGCTCCGATCTCGGTACGTCGCGCGCGCCGAGCGCTTCGGCGACGCGGCGCACTTCGTCGTAGTAGCGATCTGCCGCGCCGGGCGGCAACGGCAGGTGGCCGTAGCGCTTGAAGCCTTCGAGGAATCCGTACGCCTCGGTGACGTGGACCCAGGTCAGCAGGGCCGGATCGTCGGCCGAGTAGGCGCGTCCGTCCTCGGCGTGCCCACGCACGTGCTGGTGGATCGCGCGCACCTTGGCGATCAGCGCCTCGGCCTGCGCACGCGGCGCGTAGGTCGTGCCGGCGACGAACGCGGTCGTGCGGCGCAGGCGGCCGACCAGGTCTTCGCGAAAGTTGGAGTGGTCCCAGACGCCAGCGAGCGCGAGCGGATGCAAGGTCTGCAGCATCAAGGCGCACAAGCCGCCGGAGAGCATGCCGGAGAAGTCCGCATGCACCTTCCAGGTGACGCTGTCGGCGCCGAACAGGCCGGCGTCGCCGAGCGGCTGGTCGTAGTCGAGACCGTGCGCCGGATCGCGCGGAAAGGCGCCGAGTACCCAGCGGCGAATCTGCAGGCGCGCCGGAGCGGTCAGCGCGTCGATGGGGCTTGGCATCGCGAACGCGGCACGTGACGGAAACCGTCATTGTGCCTGTCGCGCAGGGGCCGCGTCACTGCAGGAGATTGGTCAGGGCGTCCGGGTGCAGGCTCCAGCCGAGCAAACCGGCCAGTCCCATCAGGATGCCGAACGCGGTCGGCACCAGAGCGATCCAGTACAGCCAGCGCTTGCGCGTCAGCGCGGTCACCGCCAGCAGCGAAATGGAGATGTCGAGCAGCGCATCGGAGAGATCGAACTGATCGTCGTGGCGGTTCAGTTCGTCGTAGTCCTTTTGCGCCTGTTCGGCTTTCTGCTGCGCCTCGTGCTTCTTGCTCTCTTCGCGCTTGGCGAGATCGGCATAGCGTGCGATCGCCTCGCCTTGCGCCGGCGTCGGCTCGGCGCCGGCACCCGCGCCGAGCGTCAAGGTATCGACCGTGGCCTGCGCGACTTCCTCGCGCAGGTTGCGCGCCTGGTAGAACGCCCACTGGTCGATCTTGTCGGCCTGCGCCTGCTGCATCGCCTGCACGATGTTGTCGTCCTTGACCTTGCAGATGCCCATGAAGGTGGCCAGCACGGCGACGGTGACCGCGACCATCGCGTTCAGCCGATCGTTCGGCGTGTCGGCCGAAGCCTTGGCCTTCTCGTTGAGTTCCAGTGCGTCGACGTCCATCGCCATCGTTCCCCCAGTTCGCTCGCGACGGCGCGGCGCGCCGTCGTCCATGATGTAGCATCGTTTGCTTACGACGAGCTTTCGCGGCAGGAGCGGACGGCACCTATGCGCAGCGCGCGACATCGCAGACTTGCACTCGGAGGTCTTCTCGCCCTGCTGCCGCTGCATCCGGCGGCGGCGCTGGAGAGCCGCGACCTGCATGCCGGCGACATCGACTATCGCGTGGTCGACATCGACCTCGCGCACGAAACGCTGGAAGCGCACTGGCGCGATGCCGACGGCGCCGCGTTCGCCAGCATCGACGCGCTCAAACGCTGGGGCGAGCAGCAGGGCCGTACGTTGCGCTTCGCCGCGAACGCCGGCATCTACGACCGCCAGTTCCAGCCCCTCGGCCTGTACATCGAGGACGGCAGCACCTTGCGTCCGCTCAACACCGTGAAGGGCAGCGCGCGCAGCGGCAATTTCTCGATGCAGCCGAACGGCGTGTTCTACGTCGACCGCGGCGGCCGCGCCGGCGTGATGACGACGCAGGCGTGGCGCGATCATGCCGCCGATGCGCGGCTGGCGACGCAGTCGGGGCCGATGCTGGTCATCGACGGCGACATCAACGCATCCTTCGTCGAGGAGTCGGAAAGCCTGAAATGGCGCAGCGGGGTGTGCGCCAAGACGCCGCGGCAGGTGCACTTCGCCGTCAGCCTCGCGCCGGTGACGTTCCATGCGTTCGCGCGCATGTTCCGCGACGAGCTCGGCTGCCGCGACGCGCTCTACCTCGACGGCACCTTGTCGCAGATCTATACCGACGAGGACGGCTACGCCGGTGCGCCGGCGGTCATGGTCAAGCCGTATGCGGGGATGCTGGCGGTGTTCGGCGACCGCTGAGGCGTCGCGGCGCCATGGAACGGATCTCCCTCTCCGCGACGATGCGTTCGCGGGAGAGGGAGTCGAGGCCGCGTGCGACCGCCGAAGCGTGACGCGGCCGGATCGTGCGGCCTTACTTGCCCTTCGCCGCCTTCTTCGCGCTTTTCTCGGCCCGCTTTTCCTTCAACGTCTTTTCGGGCTTCTTCTTGTCGTTCTTTTTCTGGTCGAGACCCTTGCTCATGGTGTCCTCCGGGGTGGGTGAGAGTGCCGGCGATGCGCGCCCGACGACATCGGGGCGAACCTGGCGGCCCTGCAAATCCTAGTCGTTTCCGCCGAATCCTGGAATATCCGCCGGACTCGCCATTGCGGATGTATGCGGCTAGCCGTCGTCCCAGAGCGCCTGCCAGCCGCCGCTGCCGAGCCGGCGCAGCGTTTCCATGTTGCGCTGGTAGATCGTGTCCGGATCGTCGATCGCGCCGACGGCGCGTTCGATGCTCGCCTCGCGCAGCAGGTGCAGGATCGGATACGGCGAACGGTTGGTGCAGTTCTCCACGGCATCGGCGTCGCTGTCGGCGAACTGGTAGTGCGGATGGAAGCTGGCGATCTGCAGCTCGCCGTCGAGATCGATGGCTTCCAGCACCGCGTCGGCGACGTCGAGGAAATCGTTGTAGTCGAGAAAGTCCTCGAGCACGTGCGGATGGATCAGCAAGGTCGTCTCGATCGCCGATGCATCGACGTCGATCAGCCGCAGAGCCTCCTCCTGCAGGTCGGCCGCGAGCGCTTCGACGTCGCGCGCATGGCTGACGCGCAAACGCACGCGGCCCGCGGCGACCGGGGCGCGCGCGAACGGACACAGGTTGAGTCCGATCACCGCGCGGTCGATCCAGCGCCGTGTCGCCGCGACGACGGCATCGTCCTCGCGCGCTTCCTCGCCGCCCGGAGCAGGCTGCTCGCTCATTCCGGCGCCTCGACCGTGTAGCCCTTGGCACGCAGCGCGGCGAGCCAGCCGCCATCGCGCGTCAGCTCGCTCATCGGCGCGACGACGAACGTGCTCGCGTTGCGCGCGAGCGCGGCTTCGACCGCCTTGCCCCAGGCCTCGGCGACCTGGGTCCGCGCCGCTTCGACGCGACCGCGCAGGTTCGGCGAACTGGCGATGGCCGTGATGCACGATTCGGTCTGATCGTTATAAGGAAGATTGCGCAAGCCTTCGAGATCGCCGCTGGCCCAGGCATTGGCGCGATGCTTCATCGTTTCCAGATCGGTTTCGAGACGGTCCATCGTGGCGCGCAGGCAGGCGATGTCGGCATCGCGCGGCGTGTTCTTGAAATCGCGGATCAGCTGGCGCGGCTCGTCGACCTCGATGCCGACCTTGATTTCGGTCAGCTTGACCTTGTCTTTCTTGGCGAGTTCTTCGACGAGCGACTGCGCATCGTTCTTCAACGTGAGGCCGGACTTGCCGAGCGCCTTGCTGTACAGCTCGCGCGCCGCGAACATCGGCCGCTGCGACTCGACGCCCTTGTCGTTGCCGATGTAGCGCTCCTTCAACGTCTGCCAGCGCGCATACAGATCGGGCGGAAGCACGTCCTTGAGCTTGGCGCGATCGGGGTTGTTGCGCACGCCGATCAGCGAAGGCAGCAGGGTCAGCCGATGGAAGAAGCCGATCTCGATGTTCGGGCGCGGCGTCGTCAGCACTTCCTGCGACTGTGCGATCAATTCTTCGGCCTGGGTCGAGCGCCAGGTCATGCCGCGCGGCAGCGGCGACCAGGTGCCGAGGATCCACAGCACGTGATCGTCCTTCGAAACTTTCCACAGTCCCGGGCCCGGCTGCTCGCCGGTGACCAGGACGGTGTCGAGCGTCGGCGCGTCTGCGGGCGCGGCAGTCGCTGCGGGGGCGGGCGTCTGTGCCGACGCGATGGCGGCAGCGATGCCGGCCATTGCGGCGGCGGCGAGGAAGATCGAGCGCATGAAACGGCGGGTCGGATGGCGCATATCGGGGGTCTTTAGCGGATGCCGCGGCGAGCCTACGCGATCGTGCGTGAATCGTCGTCGTACCGAAGTCGCCACATCGTCGCCGTACCGAACTTGCCTCGTCGTCATTCCCGCGCAAGCGGGAATCCATTTTTAGCTTTTGCGCCCCAATGGCGAACCAAGCCAAGTCGTACCGAATCTTCCCTATCGTCATTCCCGCGAAAGCGGGAATCCATTTTCAGCTTTTTGCGCTCCCGCAGCAAAGCAAACCCATCGCTTTCCGCGAAAGGCAGCGACATCGACCGCCTCAAATGCGCGCGACGCGCACGTTGCGCCCCTTGATCTTGCCGGCGCGCAGCCGCGCGAGCGCCTTGTCGGCGTCTTCGCGGCGGATCGCGACGTACGCGCGCGTCGCGAAGACGTCGATCTTGCCCACGGCTTCGGCAGGCAGGCCGGCATCGCCGGTCAGCGCGCCGAGGATGTCGCCCGGGCGCATCTTGTCGGTGCGCCCGGCATCGAGGCGAAGCGTCGCGTTCGGTGCCTGCAGGCTGGCCTTGCCGGCGCCGGCCTTCGGCTGCGCCCAACGCAGCTTTGCTCCGCTGCGCTGCTCGATGTCCAGCGCGCGCGGCATCTCGCGCGGCGTGACCAGGTTCAGTGCCAGCCCATCGCGGCCGGCGCGCGCGGTGCGGCCGATGCGGTGCTGGTAGATGTCCGGATCCGGCGGCAGCTCGTAGTTGATCACGGCGCCGAGTTCCTTGATGTCGAGGCCGCGTGCGGCGACGTCGCTGGCGACCAGCACGCTGCAGCTGCCGTTGGCGAAACGCACCAGCACCTCGTCGCGATCACGCTGGTCGATGTCGCCGTGCAGCGCCAGCGCCGTGATGCCGGCCTTCGCCAGCGCGTCGACCACGTCGCCGGTGTCGCGCCGCGTGTTGCAGAAGACGACGCTCGATACGGGGCGATATTCCTGCAGCAGGGCGACCAGCGCGGCCGGCTTGCGCGCCAGCTCGACTTCGAAGAACACCTGATCGATGGCCGGCTGTTCGGCCGCCGCGCCCACCGTGACTTCGAGCGGATCGCGCAGCACGGTGCGACCGATCGCGCGGATTTCCTCGGGATAGGTCGCCGAGAACAACAGGCTCTGCCGCTTCGGCGGCGTCTTGCCGACGATCTCGCGGATCGGCTCCTCGAAGCCCATGTCGAGCATGCGGTCGGCCTCGTCGAGCACGAGCGTGCGTACCGAGGCAAGGCTCAGCGCGTGCTTGCGCAGCATCTCCTGCACGCGGCCGGGCGTGCCGACGACGACGTGAGAATCCTTGCGCAGCGACGCGAGCTGGGGGCCGAGCGCGACGCCGCCGGTCAGGATCAGCACTTTGAGATTGGCGATCGCGCTCGCCAGGCGGCGGATTTCTTTGGCGACCTGGTCGGCCAGTTCGCGCGTCGGGCACAGCACCAGGGCCTGCACGCGCAGCAGCGACGGGTCGATCCGCTGCAGCAGCCCGAGCCCGAACGCGACGGTCTTGCCGCTGCCGGTCGGCGCCTGCGCGATCAGGTCGCGTCCTTCGAGCAGGGCAGGCAGGCTTTGCGCCTGCACCGGGGTCATTTCGGTGTAGGCCAATGTTTCGAGAGCCTGCTGCAAGGCAGGGGCGAGGGGGAGCGTGGAGAAGTTGGGCATGGCGACATGATCGCAGGTCGCCGCGCGATGCACACGCCGGCCGTGCCGCGCGGGCCTGCCCTGCGACGAGCAGCGAAGAAAAAATCTGCGCCGCTAGGTCGCCGCTACGGTGCGCGTGCCGGCGGCATCCGCGCGCACGACCTGGTTGCGTCCATTGCGCTTGGCCGCATACAGGGCCTCGTCCGCGTGCGCGTAGGCCTGGTCGAAGCTGGCGCCGCGCGGACTCCAGCTGACGCCGAAGCTTGCGCTGACGCGGCGGTCCGGCACGGCACCGAACGGGCGGTCGGCGACGGTGCGGCGCATCGCTTCGGCGATCGCGGCGGCGGCGTCGAGATCCGCATCCGGCAGCACGACGGTGAATTCCTCGCCGCCGACGCGGCCGAGCTCGCCGCCGCTGCGCATCGCGCCGCGCAGTCGCCGCACCAGCTCGACCAGCACCGCGTCGCCGGCGGGATGGCCGAAGCCGTCGTTGATCTGCTTGAAGTGATCGATGTCGAGCACGATCAGCGCCAGCGCGGTGTGCTGCAGGTGCTGGGTCGCCAGTTCGATCACCGCGGCGCGGTTGAGCTCGCCGGTCAGCGGGTCGTGGCGCGCCTTGTAGTCGAGCTGCTCGGCCAGCTTCTTGAGGCGCGCATTGAGTTCGTTGAGCTCGCGTTCCTGGCGGTCGCCGTGGCGGATCAGGCGGCGCGTCTCGCGCATCAGGCGCTGGTAGCGCACGATCAGTTCGCCGAGCGCGGTGCGATACGCTTCGCTGCTCGCGTCGGCACGGCCGTGCACGCCGAGTGCGGTCGCCAGCGCGGCTTCTTCTGCCTGGAAGAGATCGAAGTCCGCCATCGGCGCGGCAATCAGCCGTCGATGGCGATGTCGTGGAAATCGAGCGCGGGAAATTCGTCGTGCAACTCGGCGCCGAATTCCTGGATCGTGTCGTCGTCGACGTCGTGGCGCCAGTTCAGCACGATCTTGATTCCACCCTCGGCGGCTTCGTTCAGCGCGTCGAACAGGCCGAACAGCATCTTCGTGCTGGAGCTGTTGAAGTAGGTCAGCGCGATGTCGACCGTGACGCCGTCGTGTGCGCCCAGGGTGCCGAGCCACGCGCGCGTGCGCGTGATGATGTCGCCGTAGAACGCCGCGGCGTTCTCCGGGTAGGACTCGCCCTTCAGGGACAGCGTGCGCGCGCCGAAGCGGAAATCCACTTCGGGCGAACTGCTGCTGGCGGCAATCAACAAGTCGTCGCTGGTTTCGGTGCTCATCGGATCAAATGGTCGCTTTGACGTAGAACGTGACGGTGTCCGGGGTCGCGCCGGGCACGAACTCGAACTCGAGTGGCCCGCTCGCATCGCGGGCCACGGTGAGGAAGCCGAGGCCGGCGCCCTTGCTGCCGTCGGGTGACTCGGCGCGCAGCATTTCGCGATAGGCGCGCTTGATGTCGTCGAGGGTCATCGTGCGCAGCGGCTCCAGCTTCTCGCGCAGCGCTTCGACGTTTTCCGCGGCGACGGGATTGGCGCACAACAGGTAGTAGTGGTCGTTCTCCATGCCGATGCACACCGACCCCTGGCGCAGCTGGCTCTCGCGCTGCTCGGCCGCGGTCAGCGCGCTGGCGGAATAGTGCGTGATGTTCTGCGCCATTTCCACAAAGCACGAAAATATCTTTCGTCGCGTCGAAGCGACCGGTTCGGCTTTCTCCAGGTGCAGGCGCACCGCTTCGGCCATCGCCGAGACGATGTTCTGCGAGAAGTAGCCGAAGTAGTAGAAGACGACGTGGCGCTTGGCCACGACGGCGCTGAAGTCCTGGTATTCGGCGTAGTTCATTGCGGGTCCGTCGGCTGGGCGCGGAAGCAGAAAAGAGTCAGGTCGTCACGGCGGCTGTGCCCGGCCTGGTAGCCGGCGTGCGTATCGAGCAGGGCGGCGGCGAACTCGGGCATCGGCAGGTCGCGTGCCCCGAGCATCGCCTCGCGCACGCGGCGCTTGCCGAACGCGATGTGCTTGGGGCCGCCGATCTGGTCGACCATGCCGTCGGTCGTCGCGCAGACGATCGTACCGGCTTCGAGCGCGACGTGGCGATTGACCCAGCTGTGCCCCATCGGCGTATCGACGTAGCCGAGCCCCATGCGATCGCCTTCCAGCGTCCGCACGTCGTCGGCACCGGGGGCCAGCACGTGCAGCGACGTGCGGGCGCTGGCGAAGGTCAGGCTGCGGGTGGCGCGGTCGAACCACAGCGCCAGCGCGTCGAGGCCGTCGTCCGATCCGTCGAAGCCGTCGCGCGCGTCGGTCTGCGCGAGCGAGGTCTTCACGCTGCGGTTGAGCTCGGCGAACAGGCGGGCCGGATCGCGCGGCCCGATGCGCTCGAGCGTGCGCGCGAGCCACGACGAGGAAATCAGCGTCATGAACGCGCCGGGCACGCCGTGGCCGGTGCAGTCGGCGAGGGCGAGGAACCAGCCGTCGGGGTAGGCCGCAAAGTGGTAGAAATCGCCGCCGATCACATCGCGCGGCTGCCAGGCGAGGCCCGCGTCGGCGAGCGTCGCGAACAAGGCATCGTGCGACGGCCGCAGCATCGCGCGCTGGATCACGCTGGCGTAGTCGATGCTCTGCATGATCTGGCGGTTCTTCTCGGCCTGCTGGTGAGCGACCAGGCGCATCAGGTCCAGTCCCGAACCGACGCCGATGAAGCGGCCGTCGCGCACGATCAGGAAGCCGTCGGTGAGGGCCTTGCCGCCGGACTCGACGATCGCGAACGAAATCTCCTCGACCGTCGCCTTCGCATCGACGACGAGCGGCTCGCGGTCCATGAACGAGACGCAGCTCTTGCGTTCGTAGACTTCCTTGTGGAACGGCTTGGCGAGCTCGGACAGGAACACGTGCCGCTTGATCATGCCGATCGGGCGCTGCTCGGCGACGACCGGCAGGTTGGCGAGGTCGGGGTGGCGGCCGAACAGCTCCAGCACCGTCGCATTGGTGTCTTCGGACTTGACCGACGGCGACGGCGTGCACAGGTCTGCGGCGCTCGGTTGCGGCAGGTGGCGGTCGTGCTGGGGCATCAGCCTGATTTCGGAAGACATGTCGCGCCGGCACCGACTGGGTCAAACGCCCAATGTGCGACGGATCGGTGACGTAAATATGACAAACGTGACGCAGTTCTCTTGCACGCCCGGCGTTCGGCGCTCGCCAGGCGCCGGCGCGCAGGCTAGTCTGCCGGCTTTCGCCAAGGCTGCCGCATGCCGCACTGGTTGCGAATTCCGCTCGCCGTCGTGCTGATCTGCGCCAGCACGCTGCTGCATGTGACGCCACTGTTCGTGCTGGCGATCGTGAAGGCCCTCGTGCCGGTGCCGCCGGTGCGCGACGCCTGCCGGCGTTGGCTCGCGGCGATCGCCGAAAGCTGGATCGGCGCGAACAGCGCGATGATCGACCGCTTCACCAACACGCGCTTCATCGTCGATCTCGACCCGAATGCGAATTTGCGCCACGACGGCCACTACCTGGTGCTCGCCAACCACCAGAGCTGGGTCGACATTCCAGTTCTGCAGAAGGTGTTCAACCGGCGCATTCCGCTGCTGCGCTTCTTCCTGAAGAGCCAGCTGTTCTGGATACCCGTCATGGGCTTGGCCTGGTGGGCGCTCGATTTCCCCTTCATGCGGCGCTACTCGCGCGAGACGATCGCACGCAAGCCGGAACTGGCCGGACGCGACATCGAGGCGACGCGGCGCGCCTGCCTGAAGTTCCGCACGATACCGGTGTCGGTGATGAACTTCGTCGAAGGCACGCGCTACACCGCCGCCAAGCACGCGGCGCAGCAGTCGCCGTATCGATTCCTGCTGCGCCCGAAGGCCGGCGGCATCGCCTTCGTGCTCGACGCGATGGGCGATGCGTTGCACGCGATCCTCGACGTCACCTTGGTCTATCCGAACGGGCGGCCGAGCTTCGGCGACCTGTTCGCCGATCGTGTGGCGCAGGTGCACGTGGTCATCCGCGAGCGCGCGATTCCGGCCGAGTTCGCCGGCGGCGACTACCAGAACGACGCCGCTTTCCGCGATCGATTCCAGCAATGGATGAATGCGATCTGGCAGGAAAAGGACGCTACGATCGCGCGCATCGAAACTGCCGGGACCTGATGATGCCGCACGCGCGCGCGCCGAACCTTCGCGGCTTGCCGCATGCGGCCCTGTTCGCGCTCGCCCTGCTGTGCAGCGTGGCCGCAAGCGCGCAGGCGCTGTCGCCGGGCACGGCGCGCAACGACTACGCGAAAGCCGAAGCCTGGCTGTGCCGGCCCGGCCGCAACGATGCCTGCGCGGTCGACTTGAGCACGACGATCGTCGCCGCGGATGGAACGCTCACGCCTACCGCGTTCCATGCCGATGCCGTCGCGCCGATCGACTGCTTCTACCTGTACCCGACCGTGTCGCGCGATCAGAGCCCGAACAGCGACATGCAGGCGGGCGAGGAGGAGCTTGGCGTCGTTCGCCAGCAGTTCGCGCGTTTCGCTTCGGTGTGCCGCCCCTTCGCGCCGCTGTACCGGCAGATGACGGTCATGCAGTTGCGCAAGGCGATCGCTGGCGAGGGCGCCGGCGACCAGGCGATGGCCTACGGCGATGTCGTCGACGCGTGGACGTATTACCTGCAGCACGACAACCACGGCCGCGGTGTCGTGCTGATCGGGCACAGCCAAGGCGCCGGGATGCTGCAGCAGCTGATGCAGGAGCAGATCGACGGCAAGCCGCTGCAGCAGCGGCTGGTGTCGGCGATTCTCGCCGGGACCGATGTCGAGGTGCCGAAGGGACGCGATGTCGGCGGCACCTTCAAGCACATCGCGCTGTGCCGCTCGCCGGAGCAGACCGGCTGCGTGATCAGCTACGACGCCTTTCGCGCGACGCGGCCGCCCGGCGAGGATTCGATCCTGGAACCGGCCTCGGACCCGTCACTCGAACGCGCTTGCACGAACCCGGCGAACCTCGCCGGCGGCGAAGGGACCTTGAAAGCCTACCTCGCGTCGCACACGCGCGGCTTCGGCGACAGCGCGCCCGCGCCGGCGTGGGTGCACAACGGGCCGGATATCGCGACGCCGTTCGTCGAAGTGCCGGGCTTGCTGTCAGCACGCTGCGCCGACAGCGTCGCCGGTGCCTATCTCGCGGTCACCGTACACGGCGATCCGTCCGATCCGCGCGCCGACGACATCAGCGGCGATGTCGTCACGCACGGCCAAGTGCGCGCGCGCTGGGGCTTGCATTCGATCGACATCGATCTGGCGATCGGCAACCTGGTCGACATCGTCCGCGCCCAGGGCAAGCACTGGACGCGCACGCAGTCCCGTTGAAAAGCTATCGCGCGCTCAAGCCTTCTTGCCGGTGAAGAAGCGCCGCACGGCCGCGCCGCCGGCGACGACGGCCACCGCGATCAGCTTGAAGAACTTCGCGAAGAACACGCCGGCCATCGCGAGCAAGCCGAGCTTCTTCGCCGCGATGCCGCCGATCAACGCAGCCAGCCCGTACTCGGCGACCTTGTCGGTCGAGGAGTTGAAGTCCGCGTAGCGCTTGCCTTCGTTGAACGCGACGGCGGCGAGCAGGGTTTTCGCGATCGGCTTCTCGGCCTCGATGTGCGAGCCGGACGTGATCAGGTCCAGCGAGATGTAGCCCTCGCGTCCGAGCACGTAGGTGTTGTAGTTGACCGTGGGGTCGGCTCCCGCGGCCGCGCCCTTGTCGTGCAGTTCGATCGACCAGACCAGGCGCTGCGCCGTCGCGTCGTAGGCCGGCGGTTCGATCCAGCGCGTCACTTCGAGTGCGGGAATGCCGAGTTTCGCGCGGCGTTCGTTGCCGGCTTCGGTGCCTTGCTTGAGTTCGTCGAGCAGTTCGTCGGCTTTCCAGTGCTTGGCGTCGTCGTCCATGATGTAGCCGGCGGCTTCGTAGTCCAGCGTCGCCATCCACTCGCTGTCCTTGTCGAGCGGCATGACCAGGCCGAGGAAGCTTTCGTTGACGCTGTTGCCCATCTGCTCCATCAAGGCGCCGGCCTGCTGTACCGGCACGTAGCCGTAGCCGGCCGGCAGGGCGAGCGTGGCCTGGTTGCGCAGGGCGATGCTGCGCGGGCCCGTCTGCATCGCCTGTTCGGCGGCCTTCCAGGCGTGCTGGCCCGGCGTCTCGGGCGCAGTCTGTGCAGGCGTCGGATCGAGCGCCTGCGCGTGCGAAGTCGGAATTGCTGCCACGCACAGCGCGGCGCTCAGCGCCAGGCGCTGCAAAGACGGGTGAATCATCGTATCTCCCCTGGATGGATCGGCCGCGATGCGACCGACGGCAAGCGTAATGCAACCAGCGCGGCGGGCCGGCCGCGTGACACAAACTCACGATCGCCGATGCGGCCCGATCGGCGCCGTCGTTGCGGTACTCACGCTTGCGATCGATCGAACGCAGTGCCGCTTCGGACTGCATTCCGAGCAAGCGCGGTCGAAAGACCGATCCGCAGCCGGGTGAGCCGGCGCGGACGAGGTCGTCGTCCGCACCGGTTCTTGCTCTTCCTAGTGGCAATCCACCGAGGCGTAGAAGAACGCGCCCGTGCCTGGCGTGGTGGTGCCCGCCGTGAGCGCGCCCGACCAATTCGCCTGGATGGCGATCGTGCCGAAACCGGTGACCGCTGCAGTGGCCGCACCGCTGTTGCAGCTCGATCCCGAAGTCCCCGACGTCGCCGCGGTACAGTTGAGCACCGAAGTGGTGGTCGGCGTGTTGCCCGGCGTGCCCACGACCACGCCCCAGGTGACCGACTGGCCGAGGCTGGTGTAGGTCTGCACGCGGAAATTGCTGATCGTCGAGCAACTCGGCGGAATCACGCTGAAGGCGCAGTTCGCCAATTGTCCGGTCGCGCAGGTCGGCGTGCCGAACGCCGAGATGGTGGCGGGCGCGAATCCGGTGTATTCCGGACCGCTCAAGCCCTGCCAGTTGCGGATCACCAGCAAGGTATTGGTACCCGAACCTGCTGCACCGGTCGCGCCGGCCGGACCCGCAGGACCCGTCGGTCCGACGGCACCGGCGGGGCCTGCCGGTCCGGTGGGACCCGGCACGGTGGAAGCGGCGCCCGTCGGCCCGACGGGACCGGCCGCTCCGACCGGGCCCTGCGGGCCGGTGGGGCCGGGGACCGTGCTGGCAGCGCCGGTGGCACCGACCGGTCCTTGCGGGCCGGTCGGACCGGGAACCGTACTGGCCGCGCCGGTCGCGCCGGTGCTGCCGGTCGCGCCCGTGACGCCCGTGGGTCCGGTGACGCCCGTCGCACCCGTCGCTCCGGTCGGACCTTGGAGGCCTGTCGCACCCGTCGTCCCGGTGGCTCCGATCGGGCCGATGGGCCCGACTGGACCGGATGGACCCGTCGCGCCGGTACTGCCTTGCTGGGCCAGCAGCGCCCAGAACGCCGGGCTCGAATCGGGCTGATTGCCCGTGTTGCCGTCCTGCAGCGAGACATAGCTGGAACCTGCGAATGACACCGCGTCGCCGATCGCATACGTCTGCGGCGTGCCGCCGCCGACCCAAGCGCCTTGCCAATCGAGGCCAGCCGCCCCCGTCGGTCCGGTGACGCCCTGGATGCCCTGGATGCCTTGCGGGCCCTGCGGCCCAGCCGGGCCCGGGGGTCCCGGGGTCCCCGGAATGCCTTGCGGCCCCGGATCACCGGTCGCTCCCGCGGGTCCCGTCGCGCCGGTCTGGCCGGCCGGTCCCGTCGCACCTGTCGCTCCGGCAGGTCCCGTCGCCCCGGGGTTGCCCGACAGCGCGTACTGCGCGACGGGCACCGCGTTGATCGGCTGGCGGCTTTCCAGCACCTGGTCGCCTACCGCAATTTCCAACCAATATTGCGTGTTGCCGAAGGTCAGGCCGAAGTCGAGATCGGTGGTGAAAAGTCCATTGATGACCTGGGTGGCCTGCACCAGCGGCCCCGCCACGATGTTGCCGCCCTTCGGCGCGTCGTAGAGCGTGAAGCTGAGCGCATAGATCTGCGTCGGCAGCGTCCCGCCCGCGTTGAGCTGCCCCTGGTAGGTGAACGCCGTCGTCTGCGGCTGCAACGCTTGTGAGACATCGGCCGCGCCCATCGCCAGCAGCGCGGATGCGACCATTGCGAAAAGTCGATTGCGTTTCATGAGTGGCACCCCTCGAAGCCGTCGAAGAACATCTGGTCGTAGCCGGTAATCGGCGCTGCAGTCCAGAACCCGGACAGCAAGGCGTAGATGCCGCCGCTGGAATAGCCCGGCGCCGCCTGCCCGCTGCTGCCCGCGAGAACGAAGCACGCGCTGCGCGAGCGCGTCGCGCCTGGGCTGATCACATGCCAGTCGATACTGAATTGCGATTTCGGTTGTGCCGGCGTGTCGGATGCGGCGCCGATGCACAACGGCAAAGCGATGCCGAGCAATGCGCCGAGCATGCGTCTTTTCATGGATGTCCCCTGTGATGATTCGTGCGGCCGTCACGCGGCGGCCGTTCCCGCAAAGCGCTACGCCATTCCACAACCACCGTGCATCGCCTGCGATTCCCGGTCTGCCCCTCGCAGGCCAGGGAGGTATCCGACGACATCCGGTCTTCGCGGCCGGTTCGCCGTCGCGCGACGCCGTCGGCACCGCGCATCGCTGCGCAGGCCCGCACCAGTGTGTTCGTCGCGGCGCGAAGGATGAGTGAAAAACTGTAAATTGGGAATATTGCAGTGATGTAAAGATTGCTTCCGCGCATCCGTCGCTGCGCCGGCTGCGCGGGTTCCCTACTGCGGACGATCCGGCGGCGGCGATGCCAGCGCGTTGCCGCACGCGTGCGCCGAAGCCCATGCCCACTGGAAGTTGTAGCCGCCGAGCCAGCCGGTCACGTCGACGACTTCGCCGACGAAGTACAGGCCCGGCACGCGGCGCGATTGCATCGTCGAGGACGACAGTTCGTCCGTGTCGACGCCGCCCAGTGTCACTTCGGCCGTGCGATAACCTTCGGTGCCGCTCGCGACCAGCGGCCAGTCCTTCAGCTGCGCGGCGATCTCGCGCAGTTCCGCTTCGCGGTACTGGCGCATCGGCTTGCTCGCGAAGGCGTACTCGCACAGGCGCTGCGCGTAGCGCTTGGGCAACGCGTCGGCGAGCACGGTACGGAATTCGGCGGCAGGGCGTTCGGCCTGCTGGCCGCGCAGCCATGCGAACGCGTCGATGTCGGGCAGGAGGTCGAGCCGCAGATCATCGCCGGGATTCCAGTACGAGGAGATCTGCAGGATCGCCGGCCCGCTGATGCCGCGGTGCGTGATCAGCATGGCGTTGCGGAACGTCGTACCGTTGCAGCGCGCCTCGACCGGCAATGCGACGCCGGCGAGATCGGCCATGCGCTCCTGATGGCGTCCGCTCAAGGTCAGCGGCACCAGGCCCGCGCGGGTCGGCAGCACGCGATGACCGAACTGGCGCGCGAGCTCGTAGCCGAATCCGCTGGCCCCCATGCTCGGAATCGACAGGCCGCCGGTCGCGACGACGAGAGCCGCCGCCGCGATGCGGCCGAGCGAGGTGTCGACGACGAAAGACTCGTCGACCTTGCGCACGCACTCGACCGTGCAGCTCGTCTCCACGCGCACGCCGGCCGCTTCGCACTCGTCCAGCAGCATGCGCACGATCTGCTTGGACGAATCGTCGCAGAACAGCTGGCCGAGCTCCTTCTCGTGATACGCGATGCGATGGCGCTCGACCAACGCGACGAAGTCGGCCGGCGTGTAGCGCGCCAGCGCCGATTTGCAGAAGTGCGGATTGGCGGAGAGGAAGTTCTGCGCGGTCGTGCCGAGATTGGTGAAGTTGCAGCGCCCGCCGCCGGACATCAGGATCTTCTTGCCGACGCGGTTCGCGTGCTCGACGACGAGCACGCGCCGGCCGTGCCGGCCGGCAGCGATCGCGCACATGAGGCCGGCGGCGCCGCCGCCGATGATCAGGGCATCGAAGCCGTCCAGCACGCGCTCAACGTCCCTGTGCGGCCGGTGCCATGCGCAGCATCGGATCGATCGTGACGCTGCCGTCTTCGCCGAACAGCTGCACTTGGCCATCCTGGATGTTGCATTGCAGGCGCATGCCGCGCTCGGCGAATTCGGCCAGCGCCGCGACGGCAGGCGAGGGGATGTCGATCACGCTGAGATTCTTCGCGCGCAGCAGCCCCGCACCGTTCTTTTCCCACCAGATCTCCGCGCCGCGTCCGCTGTAGCCGATCACCACGACCTGGCGCGCGCGGCCGCACGCCTTGCGGATGCGCTGCTCGTCCGGTTGGCCCAGGTCGATCCACAGCTGGATTTCGCCGGTGAGGTCGCGCAGCCACAGGTCGGGTTCGTCCTCGGTGCTGAGGCCTTTGCCGAATTCGAGGCGATCGTCGGCGTACAGCGCGAACGCGAGCAGGCGAACCATCATGCGTTCGTCGGTTTCGGACGGATGGCGCGCCAAGGTCAGCGCGTGGGTCGCGTAGTAGTGGCGATCCATGTCGCTGATCTGCAGCTCGACTTTGTAGATGGTCGCGTTGAGCGCCATGCGTTGTTCTTCCCGAGGGACAATCGGCCATTGTAGGCGTTGTCGGTTTGCCTCGGTTCGTACGGCCGGTCACGCCGGCGACGCGAGCACCGTCAGCGGTATCGTGCGGGCGGACTTGCCGAACCAGCCCTCGCGTTCGTCGCGGCAGCCGGGGCTTCCCATCGCGAAGCTGCGGCACAGCTGCGGGCGTGTTTCGTAGATCGTGCAGCGCATGCTCGAACGATCGACCGCCACGCACCAGCCGTCTTCGCGCTGCGCCATGTGCTCGAGGCCGTACTCGTCGTGCTCGGTCAGCCAGGCGGGCACGACGTCGCCGGGCATCAGCAGCACGGTCAAGCGGCAGCAGACCGCTTCGCAGTCGCTGCACTGGATCGACGCGTCGATGTCTTCGAGGGGGGAGTCGAAAGGGGCGTTCATTCGCGCACAGTATCGCCTCTCCCGCGGCGACGGCACACTATCGGGCACGCTTCGAAGCCACTCGTCGAGAACGCCCCTGTCGATCCGTCTGCCAACCCGCAATGGCGTGCGCGCAAGCACGCTGCAACTGCCGCCCGGCACCTGGGCGACGGTGCTGGACTGCCTTTGCGCGCATTTCGGCGCGATCGGCCGGCCCGAATGGGAAGACCGCTTCGCGCGCGGGCGCGTCACCGACGAACATGCCGTCGCGCTCACCGCGGCGACGGCCTACCGCGAAGGCATGCGCGTCCAGTACTACCGCGAAGTCGCGGCGGAAACGCGCATTCCGTTCGCCGAAGCGATCCTGCACGCCGATGCCGACCTCGTCGCCGCCGACAAGCCGCATTTCCTGCCGGTCATGCCGGCGGGCGGCCATGTCGAGGAAACGCTGCTCGCGCGCCTGATCCGGCGTCTGGACAATCCCGAGCTGGTGCCGCTGCATCGCATCGACCGCGGTACCGCCGGCGTCGTGCTGTTCTCGGCCAACCCGGCGACGCGTTCGCGCTACCAGGCGCTGTTTCGCGAGCAGGCGATCGTCAAGCGCTACGAGGCGATCGCGCCGGCGTTGCCGCAGCAGGCGTTTCCGCTGCTGCGCAGTACCCGCATCGAACGCGGCGAGCCGTTCTTCCGCATGCGCGAAACGGCCGGCGCCGCGAACGCGCACACGCGCATCGAAGTCGCCGAGCGCAGCAGGTCGCTGTGGCGCTACGCCTTGTTTCCGCAGGGCGGGCGCAAGCATCAGCTGCGCGTGCAGATGGCGGGTCTGGGCGCCGCCATCGTCAACGACGACAACTATCCCGAACTCGCCAGTCGCGCAGCAGGCGACTACTCGCGGCCGCTGCAGCTGCTGGCGCACAGCCTCGCGTTCGACGATCCGATCGATGGCGCGCAGCGCACGTTCCACAGCCGCTTCAGGCTGGACCTGTCCGGCACGGCGACGGTCGACTGCAGCTAGCGCGCGTCGAGCCGCCGCCCGCCCACGTGCACGCTGCGCGCGAGCGCGCCGCCGATCCAGTAGCACAGGTCGACCGGACGCTGTGCGTTCCACACGACGAAGTCCGCGCGCAGGCCGGTCCGCAAGACGCCGCGGTCGTCCAGGCCGAGCGCGCGCGCGGCATGCACGGTCGCGCCGCGCAGGGCTTCTTCCGGCGTCAGGCGCAGCTCGACGCAGGCCATGTTCAAGGCGAGCCGCAGCGACAGCAGCGGCGACGTGCCGGGATTCATGTCGCTGGCGACGGCCATCGCGACGCCGTGCTCGCGAAACAGCGCGATCGGCGGCATCTTGGTCTCGCGCAGCGCGTAGAACGCGCCGGGCAGCATCACCGCGACCGTGCCCGCGGCGGCCATCGCGCGCACGCCCGCTTCGTTGGTGTGTTCGAGGTGCTCGGCGGAACGCGCGCCGAACTCGGCGGCGAGCGCGGCGCCATCGAGATCGCTGAGCTGGTCGGCGTGCAGCTTGACCGGCAGGCCGAGTTCGCGCGCCTGCTCGAACACGCGCCGGGTCTGTGCCGGCGAGAACGCGATGCGCTCGCAGAACGCATCGACCATGTCGGCCAGGCCCTCGCGCGCGGCGGCCGGCAGGATGCGCGCGCAGATCTCGTCGACGTAGGCATCGCCGCGGTCCTTGAATTCCGGCGGCAACGCGTGCGCGGCCAGCAGGGTCGTGCTGACGCCGATGCCGAGTTCGCCGCCGATGCGCCGCGCGACGCGCAGCATCTTGAGTTCGTTGTCGAGGTCGAGTCCGTAGCCGGATTTGATCTCGACCGTCGTGACGCCGTCGCGCAGCAGCGCTCGTGCACGCGGCAGCGAAGCGGCCAGCAGCGCGTCTTCGTCGGCCGCCCGCGTCGCGCGCACGCTCGACATGATGCCGCCGCCGCTGCGCGCGATCTCTTCGTAGCTTGCGCCGTTCAGGCGCTGCTCGAACTCGGCGGCGCGATCGCCACCGAATACGAGGTGCGTGTGACAGTCGATCAGGCCCGGCGTGACGAGCGCGCCGCCGGCGCTTTCGACCTTCGCCGCCAGCCGCTCGGGCGCATCGGGCAGTTCGGCGCGGGCGCCGACGAATGCGAGCAGGCCGTCCTTCCAGGCCAGGGCGCCGTGTTCGACCAGTCCATACGCGACGCCGTTGTCGTCCAGCGTCGCCAGGCGCGCATCGAGCAGCAAACCGTCCCACGGTGGATTCATGCGTCGTCGTCCTGAGTCCGGGCGGCGCGGGGATTCGCGCGGCCGGTGTTGTCGCACAGCGTTTCGTAGTCTTCCACGAGCCGCTGCGCAAATGCGCGGTAGATCGGTGTCGGGCACGCCAGCGTCGCCACGCCGCGCGCCAGCAGGCACGCTGCCATGATTGGAATCACCAGGCTTTGGTTGGCGGTCAGTTCGAGCGAGATGACGGCCGCCGTCAACGGCGCCTGCGTGACGCCGGCGAGGAATGCCGCCATGCCGAGCAGCACGACGACGGTCGGGTCGGTACCGAAGAACAGGGCCGACAAGGTGTGGCCCATGCCGGCACCGACCGCGAGCGCGGGCGAGAAGATGCCGCCCGGGATGCCGGCCCAGTACGACAAGGTGTTCGCAGCGAGTTTGAGCAGGCCGAATTCGGCGGCGGCACCGTGCGTGGACTGCACCAGCTCGTGCGCCTGCACGTAGCCGGTGCCGTAGATCGTGCTTCCGCTGAAGACGCCGAGCAGCGCGAGCGCGAATCCGCAGGCTGCCGCGAAGCGCACCGGCCCGCGCGCGCGTAGAGCGCCGATCCGCGCCAGCGGTCCGTGGTCGGCCGGCAGGATCAGTCGCGCGAACAGGCCGCCGCCGAGTCCGCCGCACACGCCGCAGGCGACGATCGCGAGCCAGCCCTCGCCGAGCGGCAACGTCGCGCCGACCGAACCGAAATAAGCGTAGTTGCCGAGCACGCCGAGCGAGACGATGCCGGCGAAGATCACTGCCGTCAGCACGATGCCGCTGAAGCGGTGTTCGTAGGTGCCGGCCAGCTCCTCGATCGCGAAGACGACGCCGGCCAGCGGCGTGTTGAACGCGGCGGCGATGCCTGCGCCGCCGCCCGCGAGCACGAAACGCGACAGTGCCTTGGCATCGGTGAAGCCGAAGCGCTGTCCGAGCCAGTACATCAGCCCGGCGCCGACGTGCACGGTCGGTCCCTCGCGGCCGATCGACGCGCCGCCGAGCAGTGCGACCAGGGTCAGCGCCATCTTGCCGAAGGCGACAGGCAACGACAGCAATCGCGCCCTGAAGCCGGCATCCTCGATGGTCAGCGCGGCGATCACTTGCGGAATGCCGCTGCCGCGTGTCTGCCGCAGCGCACCTTCGGTCAGCCACGAGAGCACGGCGAAGACGGCGGGCGTCAGGACCAGCGGCAGCCACGGCGACCAGGCGAGGATGCTCTGGAAGCCGGCATAGGCGTAGTCGCTGGCCTGCGCGAAGGCGATTGCCGCCAGGCCGACCACGATGCCGCCGCTCCACAGCGCGATGCGCCTGCGCCACTGCGCCGGCGCGAACAGATCGTGCGCGCGCAACGTGCGCAAACGTTCCCCGAAGGGATGTCGAGATTCTGGCATCACTCGATTATCGCATCCCCCGAGTAGTGCGCCGGCATCCGAAGCGGCGACGTCAACCTGCACGAGAGATGACCGCGCGGCTTGCGCCAGTGGAAATGCAGCGTGTCCAAGGCTAGCCTTCGCGCGCCCAACGGAGCCGATGATGAGTCCTCGAGTCTTTCAAGCGGAACAGGCGTGGTTGCAGCAGGGGTGGAAGAACGACGCGGCATTCGCCGTCGATGCGGGGCGTCTGGCGGTGCCCGCCGATTCGGATGCGACCACGCGCGAAATCGTGCGCGGCTGGGTCGTGCCCGGCATGCCGAACCTGCATTCGCACGCGTTCCAGCGCGCGATGGCGGGCCTGGCCGAGCGGCGCGGCCATTCGGAGGACAGTTTCTGGACCTGGCGCGAGGTCATGTACGCGTTCGCCGGCTGCATCGGCCCGGATGAGCTGCGGGCGATCGCCGCACAGCTGTACGTCGAGATGCTCAAGGCCGGCTACACGCAGGTCTGCGAGTTCCACTACCTGCATCACGCGCCCGGCGGCAAGCCGTATGCCGACCCTGCGGCGATGTCGCTGGCGCTGATCGAGGCCGCGCAGGAAGCCGGCATCGGCTTGACCTTGCTGCCGACGCTGTACATGACCGGCGGTTTCGACGGGCGTGCGTTGTCCGAGCGGCAGCGCCGCTTCGGCCACGACGTCGATGCGTATCTGCGGCTGGTCGAGCGGCTGCGCGCGATGGAATCCACTACCTTGCGCGTCGGCATCGCGCTGCATTCGCTGCGCGCGGTGCCGGAAGAGGCGATGCGCGTCGTGCTCGGCGCCGACGTCGCCCGCGGGTGCCCGATCCACATCCACGTCGCCGAACAGATCGGCGAGGTGCAGGACTGCCTGGCGCTGCGAAAGGCGCGGCCGGTGGAATGGCTGCTCGATCATGCGCCCGTCGATGCGCGCTGGTGTCTCGTGCATGCCACGCACATGGACGCGCACGAGACGCAGCGCCTGGCCGCGACCGGCGCGGTGGCCGGGCTGTGCCCGACGACCGAGGCCAATCTCGGCGATGGCCTGTTTCCGCTGAAGGCCTATCTCGATGCCGGCGGCGCGATAGGCATCGGTTCGGACAGCCACATCTCGGTGTCGCCGGTCGAGGAATTGCGCTGGCTCGAATACGGCCAGCGGCTGCTCACGCGCCATCGCAACGTGTCGGCGACGGCGCGCACGCCGAGCACCGGCGAGCGGTTGTTCGCCAAGGCGCTCGTCGGTAGTGCGCGTGCGGCCGGCGTCGCGCTCGGCTCGCTCGATGCCGGCGCGTCGGATGCGTCGCCGCGCGCCGATCTGCTCGCGCTCGACGCGACATCGCCGCTGCTCGCCGGCCGCGACGCCGCGCACGCGATCGACAGCTGGATCTTCGCCGGCAATGCCAACCTCGTGCGTGACGTGATGGTCGCCGGCGAATGGGTCGTGCGCGATTTTCGCCATCGCGACGAAGCGCGCATCGCTGCGCGGTATCGCGAGGTAGTGGAGCGGATCGCCAGGGCGGCGGGCTGACGCGCGGCGTCACGAACGTTCGCAGCACGTGCTGGCGCCGCACTCAAGCGCGTCCGCTTGAAGTCCGCGAATACGATGGACGTTCGCAGCATCTATCGACGTCATTCCCGCGAAAGCGGGAATCCAAAGTGCTCTTGGGGAGGATCAAAATGATTTCCCGCTTTCGCGGCAATGACGGCAACGGGCCGGAGCGGAAATGACGACTGGCGGGCCATGGAGGGAATGAGCGAGTGCTCACTAGAATGGCAGCGAGAAAAAACGGCGGAATGACGACGCGGTGGCGGACGACGCCGGCAACCCGATTCAGCTCGGCGCTGCCGCCGCGGCATTCAAGCGCGCCCGCATGAAGTCGGCGAATACGCGCAGCTTCGGCGCGAGCTGTGCGCGGCTCGGGTAGTAGAGGTAGAAGCCGTCATAAGGCGGCAGGAATTCGTCGAGCACGCTGACCACCGCGCCCGAGGCGAGTGCGGCGCGCATGATCGGCTCCATCGTGTGCACCAGGCCGATGCCGGTCAGCGCCGCACGCAGCAGCAGGGCGCTGTCGTTGCTGACCAGGTTGCCTTCCGCGTCGATCTCGAACCAGCGTCCGTGCTCGCAGAATTCCCAGCGGTAGATCGCGCTGGTGTTGGAGAAACGGAAGCGCACGCAGTTGTGCGCCTGCAGGTCGCGCGGGTGCCGGGGCACGCCGTGGCGCGCGAAATAGGCGGGCGAGCCGACGACGACCGAACGCTGCGCGCCGCCGAGCTGCAGCGCGATCATGTCGCGCTGCACTTTCTCGCCGAGGCGAATCCCGGCGTCGAGGCCTTCGCCGACGAGATCGTTGAGCGCGCTGTCGACGCGGATGTCCAGGCGTATTTCCGGATAGGCGGCGAGGAAGTCCGCCAGGTGCGGTTCGAGCAGCGCCGGCACGATGACTTGCGGCACGGTCAGCCGCAGCGTTCCTGCCGGGCGCTCGCGCTGCTGGCGCAGGTCGTCGACGGCGCCGTCGATGTCGAGCAGCGCCGGCTCGATGCGTGCGAGCAGCGCCGCGCCGGCTTCGGTCAGGCCGACCTTGCGCGTGGTGCGGTTGAGCAGGCGCACGCCGAGGCGCGCTTCGAGCGCGCGCACGGTCTGTGACAGCGCGGAGGGGGAAACTTCGAGCTCGGCCGCGGCATGCGTGAAGCTGCCATGGGCCGCGATGCGCGCGAACGCGAGCAGGGCAGGCAGCTGTCCCGGTTCGATTGTGAAGGTGGGCTTCATGGTGCTTGCGCATCGTCGGGGTTTTTCGATCCAGCCGCAAGGCGCAGCATCCGCCCCCTCGTCGTCGAAGCGGAGCGCGTCCATGCTGGAAAAACGTCTCGAACATCGAATCGCGCTGGTCACCGGCGCCTCGTCCGGCATCGGCGAGGCGACCGCGCTCGCGCTGGCCGAGGCCGGCGCGAAAGTCGCCATCGCGGCGCGCCGGCGCGATCGCCTAGACGATCTCGCCCGGCGACTGGAGCCGCTCGGTGCCGAACCGCTCGTGCTCGAAGCCGACCTGCTCGACGAGCATGCGGCGCAGCGCATCGTCGCCGACACCGAGGCGCACTACGGCCGCCTCGACATCCTCGTCAACAACGCCGGCGTGATGTACCTCGAGCCGGTCGCCGAGGCCGACCTCGGCCGCTGGCGCAAGATGCTCGAACTCAACGTGCTCAGCCTGATCGCATCGACCCAGGCCGCGCTCGGCGGCATGCGTGCGCGCCGCGACGGCCATATCGTCAACATCGCCTCGGTGGCCGGGCGCGTCGCCAACCCGAACTCGGCGGCCTATGCGGCGACGAAGTTCGGCGTGGTCGCGTTTTCCGAAGCGCTGCGGCGCGAGGTCTACCAGGATCGCGTCCGCGTGAGCGTGATCGAGCCCGGTCTCGTCGCGACCGAGCTGCGCGACCACATCGGCCATACCGCGGTGAAGGACGCGATCAATGCCTGGGCGCAGAGCCTGCGCGAGCTGCAGCCGGAGGATGTCGCCGAGGCGATCCTGTTCTGCGTGACGCGGCCACCGCATGTCGCGATCAACGAATTGCTGTTGCGGCCCACCGACCAGGAGCGCTGAACCATGAAGACCCGCACACTAGGCCGGCACGGCCTCGACGTTTCCGCGATCGGCCTCGGCTGCATGGGCCTTTCGCATGCGTATTCGACCAGCCGAACCGATGACGCCTCCGCAGTCGCCTTGATCCGCCGCGCACTCGACCTCGGCGTCACGCTGATCGACACGGCCGACATCTACGGCCCCGAAACCAATGAGCGGCTGGTCGGCGAAGCGCTGGCCGGCCGGCGCGAAGGCGTCATGCTGGCGACCAAGTTCGGTTTCACTTACGAAGCCGGCGGCGTCAGCGGAATCGGCGGTGGCCGCATCGACGGCAGTCCCGCGTACGTGCAGCGCGCGTGCGAGGCGTCGCTGCGGCGGCTCGGCGTCGAATGCATCGATCTGTACTACCTGCACCGCGTCGATCCCGATACGCCGATCGAAGAGACCGTCGGCGCGATGTCGCGTCTGGTCGAACAGGGCAAGGTGCGCCATCTCGGGCTGTCCGAGGCGTCGGCGGCGACGATCCGGCGCGCGCAGGCGGTGCATCCGATCGCCGCGGTCCAGAGCGAGTACTCGCTTTGGAGCCGCGATCCCGAGGACGAGGTGTTGCCGGTCTGCCGCGAACTCGGTATCGGCTTCGTGCCGTTCAGCCCGCTCGGGCGCGGCTTCCTGTCCGGCCGCTTCCAGCGCATCGAGGATCTCGCCGAGGACGATTTCCGGCGGGGTTCGCCACGTTTCCAGGGCGAGAACTTCGCGAAGAACCTGGTGCTGGTCGACAAGATCGCCGCTCTCGCCGGCGACAAGGGCGTCACGCCTTCGCAGCTCGCCTTGGCCTGGCTGCTCGCGCAGGACGACCATCTCGTGCCGATTCCCGGAACCACCCGGATTGCGCGGCTGGAAGAAAACATCGGGGCCGCCGATATCGTGCTCGGAGCGGACGAGCTTGCGGCGATCGATGCGGTCGCGCCGATCGGCGCCGCCGCGGGCCCACGCTACGGCGAAGCCGGCATGCGTCAGGTCAATCGCTGAGTACGCGACGCGCCCATCACGTTCACAGGAGAAATCTGCGATGAAATCACGAATGCTCGGCCGCGGCCTCGAGGTCAGTGCGATCGGCCTCGGCTGCATGGGCCTGTCCGATTTCTATTCGACCAGCCGCGGCAGCGACGCCGAAGGCATCGCGCTGATCCGGCGCGCGATCGAGCTCGGCGTGAGCCTGCTCGACACCTCCGACATCTACGGTCCGTTCACCAACGAAGTGCTCGTCGGCAAGGCGATCCAGGGCTTGCGCGATCTCGTCGTCGTCGCGACCAAGTTCGGCATCATGCGCAACGAGAAAGGCGAGCGGCTCGGCCTCAACGGCCGCCCCGAATACGTGCGCGCCAGCTGCGACGCATCGCTGAAGCGCCTCGGCATCGAGCAGATCGACCTGTACTACCAGCATCGCATCGATCCGAACGTGCCGATCGAGGACACCGTCGGCGCGATGGCGGACCTGGTCGAGCAGGGCAAGGTGCGTCACCTCGGCCTGTCCGAAGCCTCGGCCGCCACGATCCGCCGCGCGCACGCGGTGCATCCGATCGCGGCGATCCAGACCGAGTATTCGCTGTGGAGCCGCGATCCGGAAGACGACATCCTGCCGACCTGCCGCGAACTCGGCATCGGTTTCGTGCCGTACAGCCCGCTCGGGCGCGGCTTCCTCGCCGGCAAGTTCAGGAAGATCGAGGATCTGGCGCCGGACGACTGGCGTCGCGCGTCGCCGCGGTTCCAGGGCGAGAACTTCGCCAAGAACCTCGCCCTCGTCGACAAGATCGAAGACCTCGCGGCCGAGAAGGACTGCACGCCGTCGCAGCTCGCCTTGGCCTGGCTGCTCGCGCAAGGCGACGACCTCGTGCCGATTCCGGGCACGACCAGCCTCGATCGGCTGGAGCAGAACGTCGGCGCGGCCGACATCGCGCTCGATGCCGCCGAACTCGCTGCGATCGATGCGATCGCGCCGCGCGGCGTCGCCGCCGGCACGCGCTATCCGGAGGCAGGGTTGCGCGAAGTGAATGTCTGATCGGCGAACGATCGGACCGACGAGCGCGGAGGGCTGCAGCCCTCTCGCTCAGTTATGAGGGAAGCCCCCGGCTGAGCCGGGGATCGCCCCGGGTTTTGGCCGTTCCTCGCATGTGGAAGCGGCTTTTGTGGGAGCGACTTCAGTCGCGATCGGTGCATGGCCGAGCATCACGACTGAAGTCGCTCCCACAAGGCGCAAGCGGTGCCCGCGCCGCGAGGCTCGATCAATGCGCGGAGCTGCGCAGCATCGGCGCGACGACGTCGAAGTGCCCGTCGTTCGGCTGCGGCCGGATGTCGAGCAGATGGGTCAGCAGCGGGTAGACGTCGACGTTGTCGAATTCAGGCACGACCAGGCCGTGCTCGAACGCCGGACCATGCGCGACGAACAGCGCACGCATCGCCGGATCGTCGTTGTCGTAGCCGTGCTCGCCGAGCGAGAAGTGCTTGCGCGTCGCTTCCTGCGCGTGCGAAGTGATGACCCAGCCGTCGTCGGCGAGGCACAACAGCGCCGGCACGCGCGCATGCGTGCCGTAGTGCAGGCGCGCGGGCACTTGCGACTTGCGCCAGCAATGCATCGCCGCATGCGCGGCCAGCAACGTGGCTTCGCCGGCGGCGCTGTCGTGGCCCGCCACCGGATTGATTCCGGCGAGGATGCCGTAGTTGACGACATCGACGTCGTCGAGCGCGATCAGATCGTCGAGGTAGATCACGCGATCGTGCGACGTCGCGGTCATGCCGTGGTCGGCGACGATGACGAGATTCGTGCGTTCGAACAGATGGCGCTGCTTGAGTCCGTCGACCAGGCGCGCGAGCGCGGCGTCGACGTCGTGCAGCGCGTGGTCGACCTCATCCGAATCCGGCCCCTGTTCGTGGCCGGCGTGGTCGACCTGCTCGAAATACAGCGTGTAGAAAATCGGGCGCTGCGCGGCCGGCAGATCGATCCATTGCAGCAACTGGTCGACGCGCTGGTCCGGCGTCATCTTGCCGTCGAAGGGCATCCAGTGCGACGGGCGCACGCCGCCGATCGCGACGTCGGATCCCGGCCAGAACATCGTGCCCGCATGCCGTCCTTGTTTCTCGACGCTGACCCAGAGCGGCTCGCCGTTCCACCAGGCCGGATCGGCCGTCGTCTTCGGATCGTTGTAGACGAAGCGCGCACCGCTGGCCGGATCGGTCATGCGGTTGTTGACGATGCCGTGGTGGTCCGGATAGAGACCGGTCACCAGGGTGTAGTGGTTCGGAAACGTCAGCGTGGGGAACGACGGCTTCATCGCTTGCGCACGCACGCCGTCGGCAGCGAGCGCTTCCAGCGTCGGCGTCAGGTGGCGATCGAGGTAGTCTGCGCGGAAGCCGTCGAAGGAGATCAGGATCAGCGGATCGACGGCGGCGGACGAGGCCGAGGACTTGGGCGCGGGAGCCGACGAGCATGCGCCGAGCGCCAGCGCGCACGACAGGATCAGCAGAAGGCGCAGGCGCATCGTCGGGCTCCGAAAGGCAAACCCCGATCGTCGCCCAAACCAATGACATTTCCTATGCGGCAGTTCGCATCGAGGCGACCGCTTTGTAAAGAAAGCTCAAGCGCCCGGCCGCCGCCGAGCGATGGATTCCTACGCGCCGATCTGGCCGTCGATGCGCGCGTTCGTCGGCTGCGCGACGTAGCGGCCGCCGCGGACCGCGTCGAAATTCCGATACGTCTGCAGCAGGCCGCCGTAGACGTGCAGCGTCACCGCGGGCCTGCGGGCCGACAGGTTCGCGCAGCGATGCGCGTGTCCGGCGGTGCCGAGGAAGGCACAGGACTGGCCTTCCTCCAGCAGCGTGGTGCCGACGAAGCGCGGCTGCGTGTCGCCGCGCTCGTCGGTGACCAGTTCGTAGTCTTCGACGCTGAGCGCGCCTTGCAGCACCATCTCGATGCCCCACAGGCCCGCGTGATCGTGGATCGGCGTCGAATACCCGGCCGGCCACACCATCATCAGGCCGGTGTAGCGACCGTCGCGCTCGCGTTCGTATTGCCAGCGCGTGAATTCGCGCGGGCGCTGATCGCACAACGCGCGCAGCGTGCGGCGATCCTTCGGTGAATACCACACCGCATCGCGCAGTCCGCGATGGACGCGTTCGAGCGAAAAATCGCCGTCACCCAGATGCGCGGCCATGAAGCTGCGCACGCTGCGTATCACGTCAAGGTCGTTCGGCACCATGCAATGCACCCCGGCAGCCCATTGCATGCGACTGCACCATATCGGCCGTTAAGCTGGCGCTAAGAATTTCGGGCAGCCTGCCCAAGCGTGGAGCAACGGGATGCCACGCCGCTTGAGCAATGCCGACCAAGCATTTGATTAGTCTGTCGATCGGGGCGGGCGGGGCGCCAACAATCTTTCACCATGACCTGATGCCGGCCGCAGCGGATCAGCGCTTGCGCGCGAAGGCGAGCACGCCGATGCACAGAACCAGCGCCGTTGCGCACGTCCAGGCGAACCAGTCGCCCCAGCGTGCGTACAGCGTCTTCGTCGCGCGCAGTGGCAGATCGCCGATCAGGCTCGCGGCATCGGTGATGTGGATGCTGGACGTCTCGCCGATCACGCGGCCGCGATCGTCGCTCAGCGTCAGCGCGCCGTTGCGCGCCGCGCGTGCCAAGGCGAAGCCGCTTTCGACGCCGCGCAGGATCGCCATGCGGCTGTGCAGCCAGCCGTCGACATTGAAGTCCCAGGCCGGCACCAGCAGCAGGTTCGTGTCGCGTTCGGCGTACGCGAAGCCCATCGGCGGAAAATCCATGTCCTTGCAGACGGCGGTGCCGATGCGCGCGCCGTGGTCGAACGTGGTGTAGCCGTCGCCGGGCGTCGCGCGCGATTCGAACGGCGGCAGCAGGTGGTGCTTGAAGTACGTCAACGGCGAGGGCGCGCCGCTGCCGAAGATCAGCGATGCATTGCGCTCGCCGGCCGCGTCGCCGGTGTAGGCCGCGCCGGTCAGCACGATCATGTGGCGCTCGCGCGCGACGTCGTCGAGTTCGGCGATGCGCGGTGTCGAGCTCACGAATGCCGCTTCGGGGATCACCGCGATCGTGGCGCCGGCGTCGACGAGCCGCCCGATCGCTTCGACGTATCGTTGCAGCAGCGCCTTGCCGGCCGCACTGTCGGGATCCACGCGCGTCTCTCCCTGCAGCGAGAGAAGGCCGACTCTCGCGGTCGCGATGTTTTCCCCCGCGGCCGTCTGCAATCGCCATGTGCCGTAGGCGATCACGCCCGCGAAGGCGGCGATGGTCAGCGCGGCGAGCCGCACGCGTGCGCCACGGGTTCCCTGGGGCGCGCTGAGCGCGGCCAGTGCCGACGGCAGCAGCATCACCATGAAGCCGACGCCCCAGGCGCCGCATACGGCCGCCAGCTGGATGATCGTCAGCGCGTCCATCTGCGTGTAGGCGAGGTTGAAGAATGTGCCGTGCACCGACGTCAGGTAGTTCGCATAGTCGGCGCTGACCGCTACCAGCGGCACGCTGAGCGCGGCGAGGCCGATGCGTCCGCGCTGCGCGAACGCGCGTGCGAGCAGCGTCGCCAGGGCGAAGATCGTCGCCGGCCCGAGCGTGGCCAGAAGCTTCACGGGGACCGGCGCCTGCACGACGTCGAGATAGGTCCACACGTTGAGGCCGCCGATCGCCCAGGCCAGCAGCGCCGCCGCGAACGCCGCGGTGCCCGACGCGCGCATCGCGTAGACGAGTACCGGCAACGGTGCCAGCCAGGGTGCCCACCACAGCGGCGCGACGCCGGAGCCGATCCACCACAGCGCGGCGGACAGCGCAGTAGCCGCGACGAAGGCGGCGACAGCGACGAAGCGATCAGATCTTGAGGCCATCGAATTGTCTCCTGAGCGAAGCGCGATAGAACGCGCGGAAGGCTTTTTCCGAATAGCTGAAGCGTCCCGCGCGGTAGAGGCAGATCAAGCCGTGGATGTGCGCCCACATCGACATCGCGACATCCCAGACGTCGTCCTCGCGAAACAGTCCGCTGCGCATGCCTTCGGCGAGCGTGTCGGCGACCAGGTTCAGCGTCGGCGAGCGGCGCGCGCGGAAATCCTCGGGAAAGCGCCGCGCATCGTCGCGGCGAACCGAATAGGCGTAGTCGAACGCGTGCGGGTGTTCGAGCGCGTAGTCGAGGTAGCCGTCCTGCAGCTGCATCAGACGTTTCTCGACGTCCGGGCTCTTGGCGGTCTTGATCCAGCGTTCGGCGACCTCGGCGAACGTGTCGTCGGCCAGCCGGTGCAGCAGGGCCTCGCGATTCGGGAAGTGCCGGTAGATCGCCATCGCGGTCACGCCGATCGCATCGCCGACGCGGCGCATGCTGACGGCGGCGGCGCCCTCGGCGTCGAGGATCGCGCGCGCGGCTTCCAGAATGCGCGTTTCCGTATCGGTGCGTTTCATGTATACAGTGTATACAAAGACGCAAACACACTGCAACCGGCCGGTACATCCAGCGCTTCGAACTTGTGAGAGCGCTGGCAGACGCCCTGTGGCGCGCAGGGGCTATGCGGCGACGGGCACCGCTTGTGCCGGTGTGCGCCGGCCGATCAGCAGCACGAGCCCGGCCGTGACGATGCAGGCGAATCCGGCGAACACGAAGGCTTCGAGATAGCGGTTGTTGGCGACGCGCAAGGCGCCTGCGCCGAATGCCGCAGTCGCGGCGCCCAGCTGGTGGCCGGCGCCGATCCAGCCGTAGACGAGCGGAGCCTGCTGCGTACCGAAGCGTTCGTTGGTCAGGCGCACGGTCGGCGGCACGGTTGCGATCCAATCGAGGCCATAGAACAGCGAGAACAGGCCGAGGCTGTAGAAGCTGAAGCCGCAGTAGGGCAGGTAGATCAGCGAGAGACCACGCAGGCCGTAGTAAGCGCACAAGAGCTTGCGATTGTCGAAGCGATCCGACAGCCAGCCCGATGCGGTGGTGCCGACGATGTCGAACACGCCCATCGCGGCGAGGAGACCTGCCGCTTGCACTTCGGGAATGTTGAAGTCGGCGCAGAACGCGATCAGATGCGTGCCGACCAGGCCGTTGGTGCTGAGGCCGCAGACGAAGAAGCTGCCGAACAACAACCAGAAGGTGCCTGTGCGCGAAGCGGTGCGCAGCGCGCGGAACGCGGCGACGATCGGGTTGACAGGCGTCGTCACCGGATCGATGTCGGGTTGCGTCGAGCCGTAGCGCTTGAGGCCGAGATCATGCGGACGCTCCGGCATCAGCAGCGCGACCAGCGGAATCAACGCGAGCGAAACGCCGGCGACGATGAAGACGACCGGACGCCAGCCGTAGTGCTGCGCGACCGCCGCGAGCAGCGGCAGGAACAGCAGCTGCCCGGTCGCGGAACTCGCGGTCAGCAGGCCGAGCACGACGCCGCGGCGCGTCTCGAACCAGCGGTTGACGATCGTGACCGCGAGCACCATCGCCATCGTGCCGGTGCCGATGCCGGCGAGCACGCCCCAGGTCAGGATCAGGCCGAGCGGCGTCGTCACGAACGCGCTGCCGCCCATCGCGGCGGCGAGCAGGAACAGCGCGGCGATCATCGTGTTGCGGATGCCGAAACGCTGCATCGCGGCGGCGGCGAACGGGCCCATCAAGCCGAACAGCGCGAGGCCGATCGAGATCGCCAGCGAGATCTGCTCGCGGCTCCAGCCGAACGCCTGCTCCAGCGGCACCAGCAGCACGCTTGGCGTGGCGCGGATGCCGGCGACGGTGAGCAGGGTCAGGAAGCCGAGCGCTGCGACCAGCCAGGCGTAGTGCATGCGGGAACCGAGACGGTCGGCGAGAAGATGCTTCATGGGAGGCTTCGCTTGCGGATGTCGAGAAAGGAGTATATACACCTATTTCATGAGCGATCAATCCACGAAGTACGAAACCGACTGCCTGTGCATCCACCTGCGCCGCATCGCGCGCAGCGTGACGCAGGCCTACGACGACGCGCTCGCTGCGAGCGGCATCAAGCTGACGCAGTTCTCGCTGCTACGTTCGGTCGAGCGCAACGAACCGGCCGCGATCGGCACGCTGGCCGAGGAGCTCGAACTCGACCGCACGACGCTCGCGCGTAACCTGCGCCCACTCGAACGCGACGGCTTGCTGACGACGAGCGCAGCCGCGACCGACCAACGCGTGACCGAAGTGCGCCTGACGGCACGCGGCCGCCGTGCGATCGCGCAAGCGCTGCCGGCCTGGCGCAAGGCGCAGTCGGAGATGGCGCGGCGCATCGGCCCGCGCCACGCCGAGCTGCTGCGCGAACTGGCCTTCGAGCTGCCGGTTGCCTTGCGAAGCGGAAAAGCCTGAAACACGGAGCACACAGAGCACGCGGAGACAGCAATAGAAATCTTGTTTCTCCATCTCAGGGATCTTGGCTTTCTTCCGTGTGCTCCGTGCTTCAATCTTTTCAAAGCTTCAATCTTTTTAAACAAAATGAACATTGCGGCTCGGCGTGTTTCCGGCCTATGTTCAAAATCTTTGGAGAAACCGCATGGCCTTGTTCGAACCGCTGACGATCGGCAACGTCACCCTGCGAAATCGCATCGCGGTGTCGCCGATGTGCGAATACTCGGCGGTCGACGGCGTTCCTGCCGATTGGCATCTGGTCCATCTGGGAAGCCGCGCCGTCGGCGGAGCCGGGCTCGTTTTCACCGAAGCGACGGCCGTTTCGCCCGAGGGCCGCATTTCGCCGGGCGATACCGGCTTGTGGAACGAAACCCAGCTGGCCGCATGGAAGCGCATCGCCGCCTTCGTCAGCGAGCATGGTGCGGCGGCCGGCATCCAGCTCGCGCACGCGGGGCGCAAGGCCAGCACCGAGGTGCCGTGGCGCGGCGGCAAGCGCCTGGAAACGGGCGGTTGGACGCCGGTCGCGCCGAGCGCGCTCGCGTTCGCCGACGACTATCCGATGCCGCAGGCCCTCGATGCTTCCGGTATCGCCAAGGTCGTCGCGGATTTCCGCGCAGCGGCCGTGCGCGCGAAAGCGGCCGGGTTCGCCGTGATCGAGATCCACGCCGCCCATGGCTATCTGCTGCACGAATTCCTGTCGCCGCTGTCGAACCGGCGCACGGACGACTACGCCGGCTCGCTCGAGCATCGCGCGCGCCTCCTGCGCGAAGTCGTCGCGGCCGTGCGCGAGGTCTGGCCGCAGCCGGCGCCGCTGGTCGTGCGCGTTTCGGCGACCGACTGGGTCGAAGGCGGCTGGGACATCGGCGAATGCGTCGAACTCGCGCGCTGGCTGAAGCAGGACGGCGTCGACTTGATCGACACCTCGTCCGGCGGTCTCTCGCCGTTGCAGAAGATCGAACTCGTCCCGGGCTACCAGGTGCCGTTCTCTGCGCTGATCCGCCGCGAAGCCGGCATCGCGACCGGCGCGGTCGGCCTGATCACGCAGGCGGCGCAGGCCGACGACATCGTCGCGCGCGGCGACGCCGATCTCGTGCTGTTTGCGCGCGAGCTGCTGCGCGATCCGTATTTCCCGCGCCGCGCGGCGCAGGAACTCGACCGCAAGATCACGCCGCCGGTGCAGTACCAGCGCGCCTGGTAGAGGCCCCGCCGAAGCACGCGCCGGCCGGCCGTGTCTGCTGCGGCCGGCAAGTCGCCGCAGGAATGGCGCGCTCCGGCGCAAACGCTCGCGTGCCGCCTTGTCAATCCGCTGGCCGTAGCCAAGCATGCCTCCCGCGCGCCGACGTGGCGCCGCGCCGTGTCGCGATGACGCACGCGGCGGGATGCAAGCCGGAGGAGTCGATGAAGATCGTATGGGCGTCGATCGTAGGGGCGATGATGGGCGCGAGCGTTCATGCCGAGCCGCCACCGGCCGCGGCGAACCCCGCGCCGAAACCGGTGCGCATGAGCGCAGCCGAATGTGCGGTGTGGGATCGCGAACTCAGTTTCGCGCGATCGGTCGAGGCGCACGATGCATCCGCGTTCGCCGCGCACCTGCAGGCCGGCACCGTGTTCGGCGCCGGCACGCCGACGCCGGTACGCGGGCGTCAGGCCGTCACCGACGACTGGAAGGACATCATCGAAGGAACCCAGTTCGTGCTGCGCTGGCATCCGGGCTTCGTCGCGATCGGTAGCGATCCGAACATCGCGCTGTCGTCCGGGCCGGCGTGGACCGAGAATCTCGATCCCGCGGCGAAACAGCGCTACACGATCAGCAAGTTCACCTCGACCTGGGTGAAGGATGCCGACGGCCAATGGCGCGTCCTGTTCGACGGTGCCGGCGCGCCGCCGAAGCCGGCGACCGCCGAAGACATCCAGAAGCTGGTCGCCGCGCAACCGGCGACGTGTCCGGGCGGGTGACGCGAAGAAGACGTCCGATCCGGTTCCGCGTGAGCTGTCGGCTCGTCGGGGGCGATGCGCGATAGACGCGTCGCGGCGGTTTTATTTTCCCGACGCCGGCGGTGTCGAGCCGAGTCCGGCCTGCGGCAGATCGGCCAATCCTTGCGGCAGCGGCCGCTCGCCGGCCAGAGTGCGGCTGCGCGCGAGCGCGTTCTGCCAGGGCTCGCGTTGCCCGAGCGCGCGATAGAGCCGAGCTTGCAGGACCGCGCATCCGAAGTCGTTTTCCGCATAGCGCGCGATGCGGCCGACCACGACCGCCGCGCGTTCGAGCTCGCCGGCTGCGATCAGCGCCGTGCCATAGGGTGCAGCGACGGCAGCGACCAGATACGGCACGTTGAGATCCGCCGCAATCCGCTGCGCTTCTTCGAAGTGCATCGTCGCCGGTGCGTTCGGTCCGAGCTCCGGCGTGCGTTCGGCACTGGCCAGCTCCGCATAGAGCGCGACCAGCGGCGCGTGCGCGTCGTCGGCCCAGTTGTGCAGCCGGACCAGCTCGGCATTCGCCTCGGACAGGCGGCCAAGCCGCCGCAGCGCGCGGATTTCGGTCAGCGCGGCGTTGGCGCGCGGCTGCTGGTATTGCGGCGTCGGCAACGCGCCCATCGCCTGTGCGGCCAGCACCGCGGCGGTTGCGGCTTGTCCCGCCGCGAGTTCGAGTTCGGCCTGGCTTTCGCGGGCGAGGCCGAGCGTGGTCGTTTCGGTTTGCGCATCGACGCTGCCGATGAGTTCTTCGAGCAGCGCATGCGCTTCGGCCGTGCGTCCGTTCTCGGCCAGCGCCGCCGCGCGCTCGCGCTTGAAGTGATGCTGCAGGTTCGCGTCCTGCACGCGCTGCAGCAGCGCCCAGCCGCGTTCGCTGGCCGCCAGCGCGTCGGCCGGCTGCAGCAGCGTGCGATAGGCGTCCACTTCGTTGGTGATCGCGATCAAGGCTTCGTTGAGCAGGCCGAACTGCTCGAAGCGCTGGCCGGCGCGCAGCAGGACCGGCAGCGCGTCGGCCGGACGGCCGCGCGCCATCATCGCGGACGCCTCGTTGGCATCGACGCGGATCAGCGCGATGCGGTCGCCCGTGCGTTCGAACGCGACGCGCGCCCGGGCGAAATCCGCTGCGGCCGCATCGAAGTCGCGCTGGCGCGAGTGCGTGATGGCGCGGTTGTTGTAGGCGATCGCGAGCGGTTCGAAGGCGTCGCGCGATTCGACCAGGGCGATCGCTTCGGTCGTGCTGGCGATCGCCGCCTGCGGCTGGTCGAGCTGGCCTTGCGCGTTGGCCAGCGAGACGAGCACGCGTGCGCGCAGCACCGGATCGCTCTCGGCCGAAACGGCGGCCAGCAGCGCTTCGAGTTGTTGCCGGGCAGGGTCGAAGCGGCCGCTGCGTATGTCGATCTGCGCCGCGCGCAAACGCACTTCGGGCAGCGCCTGCAGCGCGGCCGGAGCGCCGGCGAGCAGAGCGCGTGCGTCGTCCAGTCGATCGGCCAGGCGTGCGGCCTCGGTCTGTTGCAGCAGCGCTTCCAGCGCCAGCGGTTCGGTCGCGCCGCGCTCGGTGATGCGTCCGCCGAGCAGGGCGGCGAGGCGGTCGGCCGCCTCTCGAGCTGCCTCGATCGCCTCGTCCGCGTGGGTATCGATCGTGCGCGCCGCGCCGGCGCCGCTGACTTGCGCATGCAGGTTCCAGCCGCGTCCGCTGCGGGCCAGCGCGATCTGGATCAGTTCGGCGTGCGGATCGTCGCGCCTTACCGCAGCGGCGACGGTCGCCGCACTGGCGCCGTCCTGCCGCAGCAGGCTGACCACCGAATCGCTGTTCATCACCGGCACGCCGGATGCACGCAGGCGATGCGCGACCAGGTCCATCGCACCCCGCCGCAGCCAGGCATCGTCGCCGCCGCCGACGACATCGACCGGCAACACGACGGCGAGCGCGGCCGGCGATTTCGCATCGGCAGGCGTTCCCGCGGTGCTGCGAACGCCGGTGCCGGTATGTCGCTGCAGCAACACGAGCACGCCGGCGGCGGCGGCCAGCAGTGCGAGGACGACGGCCGCCGCGCGCAATCGCTGCGTGCGCGACGCCGGATGTTCCGCCGCCGGCGCGCGAGCGCTGCCCGAGAGGGGTGTCGCCGGTACGGTGGCATCGTCGGCGAGGGTTTCCTCGGCGACGGCGCCGACCCAGTGATAGCCGAAGCGCGGAATCGTGCGGATCAGCGCCTGCGCCTCGGCGGTGTCGCCGATCGCACGGCGCGCGGCGAGGATCGCCTTGCCGAGCATCGTGTCGCTGATCGTGCTCTTGCCCCAGACCGCCGCGACCAGTTCGTCGCGCCCGATCGCGCGCTCGCGATGGCCGATCAGGTAGGCGATGCAGTCGAAGACGGTCGGCGACAGGTCCACGCGAACGCCGTCGCGCCAGAGCGAGCGTGCCGCGATATCGAGGCGGCAATCGGCGAACAGGAAAAGGGTTCTGGGCATGCCGGCAGCGTAGCGTGGCCTCGGCAGGACCGGAAGGATGCGCGGCGTGCCCGGCAGACACGTCGACGCCGGGCAATTCCTCGGTTACGCTTCGTTCGCCATGCTCCTGCGCCGTTTCCTCGTCGTCCTGTTCGCGCTTGCGCTCGTCGCGCAAGGCGTGTTCGGCAGCGCTGCGCAGGTCTTCGCCGCTACGCACCCGTGCAGCCATGCCGACGTCGCGGGCGACGGCCATGCGGCGAAGTGTCCGTGCTGCGGCGATTGCGCGGGCGCGCTCGATTGCGCGCATGCCTGCGCGCCGGCATTCGTCGCATCGGCAATGCCGGCCATGACGGGCGAGCGCATCGAGATCGCTCCGCGGGCCGCTGATATTGCGGCGCAAGGCCGCACCACGCTGCCGCTGATCCGACCTCCGATCGCCTGATTCCTCCGGCCGTACTTGTCGCCGCGGTTCGCCGCGGCTTCGCGCGTTCGCGCGCGTTCTTCCCTGGAGGAAACCATGTCATTCCTTTCGAACGGCGGCCGCTGGATCGCGGCGCTGTCGTGCGCCCATGCGGTCCTGCCGGCCGTGCAGGCCAAACCGATCGCCTTCGCCAACGGCACCACCGTCATGAGCGAATACGGCGCCGGCACGATGATCGAGGCGCAGGCGTTCTATGCGCCGACCTACTGGCTGTCGACCGGTGCCGGTTATTTGCGGCTCGACAGCGACAGCGAGCGGCGCACGCGCGATATCGAGTACGTGCGCGTCAACTATCTGGTGAAGCGTTGGAATCTCGACGCTGCCCAAGCCAACGTATTCGTCTGGGGCAGCCTCGGCCGTGCCACGGGCAGCGATTTCGACGGCAGCCGCCTCGCGCGCAACGCCGGATTCCAGTTCGATTACGAGACGCGCCGCATCTACGGGTCGCTGAAGAGCGACCTGTGGGAGAGCACGGCGTTCTCGCATCGCATCGACACGTTGCAGCTCGGCCTAGCGCCCTACGAGCACGACTACCAGGACCTTGCGACCTGGTTCGTGCTGCAAGCGCGCGACTACACCGGCGGCATCCATCGCGGCACCGAATGGGCGCTGCTGCTGCGCCTGTTCAAGGGCGGCGCCTGGATCGAAGCGGGGCTGACCGGTGACGGCAAGCCGCAGCTGATGGCCATGTTCAATTTCTGACCCACATTCGATTTCGAACCTCGAGGAATCACTATGAAAATCCATCGTGCAATGATCGCCGCCGTGCTGCTGGCGATGTCGTTCGCGGCGAACGCCGCTACCCTGGAAATGGACGTCAACGGACTGGTCTGCGCGTTCTGCGCGCAGGGCATCGAGAAGAAACTGCGCACCTTCTCCGCGACCGACGATGTCGTGGTCAGCCTGGAGCAGCGCCTGGTCGCCGTGGCCGTCAAGCCCGGGCAGGACATCGGCGACGACGAGCTGCGCAAGGCGCTGACCGATGCCGGCTACACCGTGAAGGCGATCCGCCGCGTCGACGAGTCGATCGACGAGGTGCGCGCTCGCCTGAAGGCGGCGCGGCCGTGAGCACGGGCCTGACACGCAACGCCTGGCTGTCGTTCGCGGCGCTGCTGACCAGTTCCGGCACCTTGCTGTGCTGCGTGCTGCCGGCGGTGATGGTGTCGCTCGGCGCCGGAGCGGCCCTCGCGGGCCTCGTCGGCGCGGTGCCGCAGCTGATCTGGCTGAGCGAGCACAAGCCGCTGGTGTTCGGCACGGCGGGTGTGCTGCTCGTCGCCGCCGGCGCGACCTTGTGGAATGCGCGTCGTTTGCCGTGTCCGACCGATCCCGTGCTGGCGCGGTCGTGCGCGCGCCTGCGGCGCCTGAGCGTGGCGCTGTACGGCCTCGCTGCGGCCGCGTTCGCGCTCGGGGCGGCTTTCGCGTTCGTGCTGCCCAGGCTCTGAGGGCGGAGGACGGGAACGCCGCGCTGACAGCGGCGGCGTTCCCGTCCGATAATCGCGCCCCCGGAAAGCCAGCCTGGAATCGCCATGAACGCCCCGACCCGCATCGACACCGCCCGAATCATCCGCGCGCCGCGCGGCAGCGAACGCTCCTGCAAGAGCTGGCTGACGGAAGCGGCATTCCGCATGATCCAGAACAACCTGGACCCGGACGTCGCCGAGAAGCCGAGCGAGCTGGTCGTCTACGGCGGCATCGGCCGCGCCGCGCGCAACTGGGAGTGCTTCGACGCGATCCTGCGCTCCTTGCGCGAACTCGGCGACGAGGAAACCTTGCTGATCCAGTCCGGCAAGCCGGTCGGCGTGTTCCCGACCCATCGCGATGCGCCGCGCGTGCTGCTGGCCAATTCCAACCTCGTGCCGCACTGGGCAACCTGGGAGCACTTCAACGAGCTCGATAAGAAGGGCCTGATGATGTACGGCCAGATGACGGCCGGCTCGTGGATCTACATCGGCAGCCAGGGCATCGTGCAGGGCACCTACGAAACCTTCGTCGAGATGGGTCGCCAGCACTACGGCGGATCGCTCAAAGGCAAGTGGATCCTGACCGCGGGCCTGGGCGGCATGGGTGGCGCGCAGCCGCTCGCCGCGAGCCTGGCCGGCGCATGCAGCCTCAACATCGAATGCCAGCAGGATCGCATCGACATGCGCCTGCGCACGCGCTACGTCGACGAGCAGGCCGCCGATCTCGACGACGCGCTCGCGCGCATCGCCAAGTACACGCAGGCCGGCGCGGCGAAGTCGATCGCCTTGCTCGGCAACGCTGCTGAGATACTGCCCGAGCTGGTGCGCCGTGGCGTGCGGCCCGACGCGGTGACCGACCAGACCAGCGCGCACGATCCGGTCAACGGCTACCTGCCGCTCGGCTGGAGCGTCGAGCAGTGGTTCGAGCGCCGCAAGAGCGACCCGGACGGCACGCGCGACGCGGCGAAGAAATCGATGCGCGTTCACGTCGAGGCGATGCTCGCCTTCGAGAAGCAGGGCATTCCGACGTTCGACTACGGCAACAACATCCGCCAGATGGCGAAGGACGAAGGCTGCGCGAACGCATTCGACTTCCCCGGTTTCGTGCCGGCGTACGTACGCCCGCTGTTCTGCCGTGGCGTCGGTCCGTTCCGCTGGGTCGCGCTGAGCGGCGATCCCGAAGATATCTACAAGACGGACCAGAAGGTGAAGGAGCTGATCCCCGATGACGCCCACCTGCACAACTGGCTCGACATGGCGCGCGAACGCATTTCGTTCCAGGGCCTGCCGGCGCGCATCTGCTGGGTCGGACTCGGCCAGCGCCACCGGCTCGGCCTCGCGTTCAACGAAATGGTGCGCAACGGCGAGCTGAAGGCGCCGGTCGTGATCGGCCGCGACCACCTGGACTCCGGTTCGGTCGCATCGCCCAATCGCGAGACCGAAGCGATGCGCGACGGCAGCGACGCGGTCAGCGACTGGCCGCTGCTCAACGCCTTGCTCAATACGGCCGGTGGCGCGACGTGGGTGTCGTTCCATCACGGCGGCGGCGTCGGCATGGGCTATTCGCAGCATTCGGGCGTCGTGATCGTCGCCGACGGCTCGGCCGAAGCCGACAAGCGGCTCGCGCGCGTACTGTGGAACGATCCCGGTACCGGCGTGATGCGGCACGCGGATGCCGGCTACGAGGCGGCGAAGGCGTGCGCGAAGGAGCAGGGGTTGACGTTGCCGATGGGGTGAGGGAGCGCGGAGGCGGGTGAGCAGACGCGCGAAGAGTGAACGAGCAGTCGCTACGGCCGGAAGAGAGGTCCCTCTCCAGCTTCGTCATCCCGGCGGATGCCGGGATCCAGCGCCTTCGTCGCGCCGGACTCGTGACTGCCGCGTCACTCCGTTGAGCGCCTGACGGAATCGTGCCATCGGTTGTCGACAGGCAGAGATGAATAGGGAAGCGATTCTCGCGGGCAGCGGCATCGACATCGCCGAACTCAAAAGGTGTGGCGAGTGCCGATTCACCTGTGCAAGCGAGCCCTCCGAACCAGAGATGTCTCATGCGCACGCGTTTCATCGCCAGCATCAGCGCCGCGTTCTTGTCCTGCACGATGCAGTGCGCGCACGCGTTCACGCCGGAAAGCGGCTTCTACAATACGTTCACGAGCGATGCAAAAGGCGGCGAGGGCACTGGAATCGGTGTCGAAATACAGAACGACTACATGCTTGCGGCGGGATTCGCGTACCGGCCCGACGGTACGCCGACCTTCGTCACGATCGAAGGCCCGCTCGAGCATCGGCCGAACGGCAACTGGGGCCTGAGCCTGGATGATGGCCTGTATTCGTTCCACGGCGGCCAGTGCATCGGCTCGCTCGAGCATTGCCCGTATCGGCCGGCGACGGCCAGTCGCATCGGCGGATTCGCCATCGAGTTCACCAGCGAGAATGCCGGCCATCTCGAATGGGGCGCACCGCAGGACCGCGCTTCGGTGGAGCTGCGGCGTACGTGCGCCGGCAGCATCTGCTACGACGCGCCGAGTTCGCTGCTCGGCGAATGGGACGTCGTCATCGACGGCGGCAGCGGCGGCTTGGCCTTCGGCGGCGACAAGATCGCGATTGCCGAGGTCACTCCCGCGGGCAACCGCAGGATGCTCGCCGGCTGTATCGCCAAGAGCGAAAATGCAGCCCCGGAATGCGATGCGCCTACCGGCTCGCAGAAAGTGGAAGGTACGGCGATCCAACGGTGTGTCGGCACCGTATGCTCGAACCGCTACGACTATCGAATCTGGGTGCGCGCGGCTCGCTGCAAGAGCCGTTGCGCCATCGTGCGTGTGTACACCTTTTCGGAGAATGGAGACGGTGGCGCATTCGGCGGCACGGTGCGTGGCACGGTCAGCCTCTGTCCCGCAGGGACGCGCTCCGCGGACGCGTGCGCCGCCCACACGGCGAGGGTATTTGTCGGCTATCGCTCAGGCAGCGTCAATTTCGTGCGCACGGGGCAAGGGATGAATTGAAGGGGGGGCGCGGTCATCGGAAGAGTAAACCGGGGTCAGAGTGCACTTTCTACGACTTCGAGGGCAGTCATCGTCCGTTCCGAAAATGTCCGCTCGTCGGATTTCTGAGGTTACGGTGCTTCGCGGCCTTGCTGGAAGAAGTCGATTCGAATCCCGGTTTTGACCAACCGCGCATCACGCTTGCACCAAGCCGTCGAGATAGCTTCCGATCACTTCTGCATCGATCGCCGAACACGCCACGTATCCATCGGGACGCACCAGCCACAGCGCGCCCGCGTGCAGGGGCGGACGCACGTCGGCCTCGACGAGTCCGTGGAATCGTCGGACCAATGCCAGCGTTGTGGCGTCGCGCTCCGCGAACAGCGCAAATAGCGGCGTGTCGCCTGATCCCGGCGGAATCTGGCCGTCAATCGGTGCGAGGCGTTGGCCCGGTTTTGGCGCGTCGGTACCGCCGAGGCCGGGGCCGTTCAAGGGACTGTCGGGGTACCCGATCGAGACTTCGCCCATCGTGTTGGCGAGTGCGTGCCGGACCGGCGGCAGACCGAACGCGATGTGGCCGATCACGTTGCGCACGCTTTGCGCAATCGGATTCTTCAGGGTCGCCACGGCCGTGAGGCGGCCTGCCGTCTTCAGGACCTCGTCGCCGACCGCGCTGCGCTCGGGGTCGTAGCTGTCGAGCAGGCGTTCGCCGCAGGTCTTGCGAATCACCAGCGCCAGTTTCCAGGCCAGGTTGAACGCATCCTGCATGCCGGTGTTCATGCCTTGCCCGCCGGCGGGACTGTGGATGTGCGCGGCATCGCCGGCGAGAAAGATGCGCCCGGCACGGTAGTTGACGACTTTGCGGCCGTTGATGCGGAATCCGGCCAGCCAGATCGGGTCGAACGCTTCGAGATATCCCGGTCCGCGGCGGTCGATGACCGCTTGCACCTGCGCCAGCGTCGGCGTCGGGGGATGCTCCGCCGCGGTCCCGGGAAGGTCGGCTAGTACGCGATATCGACCCGGCGAAATCGGAAAGATCACGAAGGCGCCGTCCTGGTGCCAGTAGATCGACGCTTCGCTGTCCGGAAACGGGTAGCCGCGCATGTGAACGTCGGCGAGCATCCAGTCGCTGTTCATCGTCTCGCCTTCGAAGGACGAGCCGATCGCGTGCCTGACGAAGCTGTGCGCACCGTCGCAGCCGATGAGCCATTCCGGCGCGAGCGATTCCTCGCCGCCATCGGCATGGCGTAGCTGGACACGGGGGTCGTCGACGCCGGTGGCGAGCGCGGTGAGTTCGACTTGTCGCTCGACACGCACGCCGAAAGCTTCCAGACGCTCTTCCAGCAATCGTTCGGTGTCGGACTGCGGCAGCATCAAGCCGAAGGGATACGGGCTCGGTATCGCGTCCATGGTGACGCGGCCCATCAGCTTGCCGTCGCCGGCGACGAAGTTCACGGCATGCGCCTTGTAGCCGGCATCGATGAAGGGAGCCGATCCGCCGCCGCGATCGAGCAGCTCCAGCGTTCGACTCCAGACCACCAGCGCCTTGGACTTGTCCGTTCGCTGCGCCGCCTTGTCGACGATGCGCACGGCAATCCCGAATCGCGCCAGCTCGCACGCCAGCGTGAGGCCCACGGGTCCTGCGCCCACCACGAGTACCGGACTTTTCATGTCGATCCCCAGGTTCGTGATGCGGGATTCGGAGTCGGGAGCGTCGCTGCGGGACAGTCTATCGGGGCAAACGGGCCATTGCACTCCGGAGTGAGCGGGATCGGGCGAGCCTCTGCGTTCGTTCTTGCGCCGATCTTCTGCGACGGGCCATCGGCTCGGCGGCGACGCGTTCGTCCATCGGTCCGGCGGGCGGAGGCACCACGCTCGGCGTGCGGATCTTCGCGGGCAGCCGCTCAGCGAAACACGTTGTACTTCACGATCACATAGATCGCCCGCACGCCATCCTTCCAGCCGATCTTCTTGCCCTCCGCATAGCCGCGCCCGAAATACGAAATACCGACTTCGTAGAACACGCAGCCCTTGCGCGCGAACTTGGCGGTCAGTTCGGGCTCGATGCCGAAGCGGTCCTCTTCGAGCACGATCCCTTCGATCGCCTTGCGGCTGAACATCTTCGAGCCCGTCTCCATGTCGGTCAGGTTGAGGTCGGTGAACATGTTCGAGAGCAGGGTCAGGAAGCGGTTGCCGACCATGTGCCAGAAATAGACGACGCGGTGCGCCTCGCTGCCGGTGAAGCGCGAGCCGTAGACGACGTCGGCGCGGCCGGAGGCGATGAGTGCGAGTGCGCGCGGGTATTCCGTCGGGTCGTATTCGAGGTCGGCATCCTGGATCACCATGACGTCGCCGTCCGCTGCGGCGATCGCACTGCGCAGCGCCGCGCCCTTGCCCTGGTTGTGCTCGTGGAAGATGATCTTGTCGAGGCCTTCGCGCAGGCCGAGCGTTTGCGACCGCAACAGATCGCGCGTGCCGTCGGTCGAGCCGTCGTCGACGAGCACGATCTGCAGCGAGGGCACCGGCGAGGCGAGCACGGCCTGGACCACGCGAGCGAGCGTGCGCACTTCGTTGAAGCACGGGATCAGCACGCTGAGCTGCATCGTCGTCGTCTTTTCTACGGCGGGTTCAGCCATGTGGGTGGGAGAAGATAGGCGAGGCCATGCAGCAGGGAAAAGTTGCCGAGCAGGCAAAGTGGAAAACTCCACCATCGATTACGCCGAAGCAGGACATTGAACGCCAACGTCATCGGAATCACCGCTCGCGCGGCAGCCGTATAGTCTTCCCATACCGCAGGACCCAACACCGCGAACAGCAGCGCGAACATCGCGCCGACGCGCCACCAGCGCTCGTCCCATGAGCGGTGTGCGGACAGCGCCAGGTACAGGAACTGCACGCACAGCCCGATCGTCGAGAGCAGTTGCGCGGCGAAGACATGCCATCCGTGTTGCGGCGCGGCGCGGTAGACGGCTTCGAGCGAACCGAGCATGGCGGCGAACGGCCATCCGAAATTGTCCCCATCCACGCCGGGTGCGCTCGGAAAACGCGCGTGGACGTAGAGCAGCCAGACCGCGAGCGGCACCAACGCCGCCACGCCGATCCCCGTCGCACGCAACCACGCACGACGGTCTTCGCGCTGGTTCGGCAGCAGCAGGACGCCGGCCAGCACGCTCGTTTCGCGCGTGAGCAGCGAGAGCGCGAACGCGAGACCGGCACCGAGGCGCTTGCCGCGTTCGGCGAGAACAATCGCCACGGCGATCAACAGCGCCGAGGGCAGGTCGGTCAGCGATCGTCCGACGCTCATCATCACACCCACGCCGAACAGGCATCCGAGCCAGGCGAGCAGGGCGGTCGCGTTCGTTGGAGGCATCCAATGCACGAGCAGCGCCGCCAGTGCCAGCCAGGCGACGACGTTCAACAAGGCGTACACCTGCAGCACCCATGGCGTTCGGCCGAGGCCGGCGAACCAGGCCAGCCACGGCAAACCGATCCGCCGCGAGCGATAGGCGGGATTGTCGAGCGCCGTGTTCAAGCCCGCATCCGCGAGCAAGGGACTGACGGCGATCTGCGCGTAGAACTGCCCGTCGTAGCCGCGGCTGTCCTGGAGTTGGAATGGACGAGTCGCGGCGACTTGCGGCAACCGGTTCGCCGCAAATCGATCGCCGAAGACGATCAGTTGCGTGAAACCGGTCTGGCGGTCGTAGTGGCAGGCGACGAGCGCGAGGAAGAACACGACCGCCACGGCGTGGAATATCCAAGGGGCGGCGATCGGCAGCGGCGCGTCCCGGTGCCGGCGGTTCATCGGATATCGCTCGAAACCGAATCATCCTGCGGGCGGCCTGCGCACAAGGCCCGCTTGTGTGCTGGCGTCATCTGCTTGATGGCGTACTCGGCGCGGCTTGCGGCGGAGCGATCCGGATACTCGAAGCGCGCCAGCAGCCGGGCCGGCGGCCGCGAGCGCGTGTAGCGCGCGCCCTTGCCGGCGAGGTGCTGCGCGTAGCGGCGTTCCACATCGGTCGAGATGCCGGTGTAGAGACTGCCGTCGCGGCATTCGATCAGGTAGACGAACCAGCGTGCCATGTCGCGAAGTGTAGCGGCCGGCGTCGACCGCCCAGGCAGGCCGATCTGCACTTGACAGCCACTTTCATATGTAAGAAATTACTGACATATGTCGACTGGAGCAGTCGGTTGGCGAATCGCGCAGTACCTCAAGGGCCTCGTTTGCTCGCCATGCTCGCCGCCCTGGCGAATCCGCATCGGCTGCGCATCGTGGCTGCGTTGAGCTCGAACGGGCGCAACTACGTGAGCCAGCTCGCTCGCGAAGTCGGGATCAGCCGCCCGTTGCTCCACCTGCACCTGCAGAAGCTCGAAGAGGCCGGACTCGTGACCAGCCAACTGGAACTCTCGGACGACGGCAAGGCGCTCAACTATTTCGAAGTCGCGCCGTTCGCCGTCGAACTCACGCCTGCCGCCATCGCGAAGGCGGCCGCTTCGCTGCCCCCACCGAACTCGCTCGCGGAATCGGACTGACCAAAGGAAACCAGCATGTCGACCAGCGTGTATGTGCTCACCCTTGCGGTGTTCTTCGGAACGATCCTGCTCGTGTTCGGGATGAAGTATTTCTCCGCGGCTTTCGCGGCGCGCGCGCGCATCGCGAACGACGCGGCCTACCACGCGCTCGTGGAGCGAGTCGCTGCTGCACAGTCCGAGCAGCAGACTGCGCTGTCGGCGATCCAGGCGGAGCTTTCGAAAGTCTCGGCGAGCCTTTCGGGCGTCGAGAAGATCCTCAAGCAAGTCGAATAGACCGCTGCATCGAACACTGTCGAAGAGGATTGCGATGAACGAAGTCTCCACCTTCCGTTTGTATCTGCTGCGCGCAGGCTATCTCCTGATCGCGGTCGGGCAGGGGGCGCTGATCTGGCCGGCGATCTTCGATCCGACGAAAACCTGGGAGCTGATGCACGGCGTCGTCGTGTGCATGCTGGGAGCGATGGCCGCGCTGGCGCTGCTCGGCATCCGCTATCCGCTGCAGATGCTGCCGCTGCTGTTTTGGGAGCTGACCTGGAAAACGATCTGGCTGCTCCGCGTCGCGTTGCCGCTGTGGCGCTCGAACCAGCTCGATGAGGCAACCGCCGAAAGCGCGGCCGAATGCCTGCTGGCGGTGATCTTCGTGGTCATCATGCCGTGGCGCTACGTCTTCGACCATTACGTGAAGAAGGCCGGCGACCGGTGGGGCAGGCGTGAGGCAGCGACGGTTTGATGCGCCGATTCGGACCTCGTCGCGCCGGGCCGACTGTGCCGGCCCGGCAGCGGTTTCCCGAGCAAATCGGGCGTCAGCGGCTCGACCCCAGCGTGACGACCGGCGCGAAGCCGCCGAAAATCATGCGCTTGCCGTCGAACGGACATTGGCTGGCTTCCTCCATGCGCGGGTCGGCCATGAACTTCTTCATGCCGGCATCGCGCGCGGCCTTGTCCGGCCACTCGATCCACGAGAAGACGACCGACTCGTCCTGCGTGGCTTGCACCGCGCGGCGGAAGTCCGTCGTCTTGCCGTCGGGCACGTCGTCGCCCCAGCACTCGACCACGCGGGTCGCGCCGTATTCGAGAAAAATGGCGTCGAACCGTTTGGCGTGGGCGATAAAGGCGTCGCGGTTGGCGTTGGGTACGGCGATGACGAAGCCGTCTACATAGGACATGGCAGGTCTCCTGGGTTGATGGATCGGCATCCGTTGGGGATACCTTACCCATGACGACGTTCGAGAGGGGTGTGGATCGACAAGACCCGAAAAATGAAACCTTGGCCAACGCGGTCGTCGGGCGCAACCCTGCCTATTCCGGCGCCTTGCGCTGCTCCTCCATCTCCGGCGGGGGATCGGAATTGAGGATCTGCAGCTGAGTTCCCGTGCTTTCGGGGTCGATGCGCGCGTCGGTCGCGAGCAGCACGACGCCGGGTTTCAGCAACGGATAGACCTGCTCTGCGAATGCCGGCGGAATGCTGACGCTGCCGACCGTGTCGGCGTCGAGTTCGCGGCCGGCTTCTTCGTCGCGGCCGGGGATGCCGATCGTGATCCACTTCGGCATGCGCAGGCCGGGGAGCGCCGCGACGTCGTTGGACATGAAGCCTTTGGCGACGATGTAGGCATGTACGCCGGTGATCGTGTCCGTGTCCAGCTGCACGCGCGCACGTCCGATTTCGATGCCGCCGCGATAGACGACGATGCGGCGGTCGCTGCGGCTCAGCAAGATCGAGATGGGACCGTCCGGAACGTTCTCCGGATGCCAGCGGAACGCTTCGCCGTCGGCCAGCGGCGCGTAGACGACTTCGGCGCCGGTATGCGGTTCGATCGGGCTGATCGCGCGCGGGTGCACGACGTTGACCGGCGCGCTGCCTTCCTTCGCGATCACCACGGTCATTCCCATGTTGGTCGCGGCGAACAGCAAGGTCGCGAACTGCGTGGGCAGGTGTACGCAGCCGTGCGATTCGGGGTAGCCGGGCAGGCCGCCCGCGTGCAGCGCGACGCCGTCCCAGGTCAGCCGCTGCTGGTAGGGCATCGGCGCGCTGTTGTACTTGTTGGAGTGGTGATCCTTGTCCTTCTGCAGGATCGTGAACACGCCGGTGGGCGTCTCGTAGCCGGGCTTGCCGGTGCTGACCGACGTCACGGCGATGAGGATGCCGTTGCGATAGGCGTAGGCGCGTTGTTCGGAAAGGCTGACGATCACCGCCATCGGGCCGGCCGTGCGGTCGTCGCCGCCCCAGATCCATTCGCCGGGCTTCAGGTCGGCGGGCGGCGTGTCGACCGGCATCGAATTGCGTGCGCCCCAGAACGGAGCGGCGTCGGCCAACGAGGCGAAGAGAACGAAGCAGGCGACGATCGGCAAGCGCAGCATCGTTGATCCTCGGCGGATTGATCGTCAGGCGGAACCGTCGCGTCTTGCGCCGACGCGCTGGGCGATATGCGCGGCCGGGCACTTGAGCAGGGCCGAGCGCGTCAACCAGTGCTGGTCCGGGTAGTAGGAAAAGACGAACTGGCCGTCCTTGAGCGTATCGATCACCGGTTTGGCGACTGCCTGGCGCAGCGCCGGGCAGCCCCAGCTGCGACCGAGCCGCCCCATCTGACGGCCGGCATCCGCATTCACGTAGGCGGCACCGTGCATGACGATCGCGCGCGCCATGGCCGCATCGTTGATGCCGGGTTCGAGTCCTTGCATGCGCAGCGAATAGCCGTTGTGGCCCGAGTAAGTATCGCGCGTCACGAACAGGCCGAGACTCGAGGCGTGGCTGCCGTCGTCGTTGGAAAATCGGTCCGGCACGTCGCCGCCCGAGCCTTGTCCATGCGCGACCAGTTCCTCGTACGCGAGCGTGCGCGCGGCGAGGTCGAAAACCCACAGCCGCGGCTGCAGCGACGAGCGGCTGTAGTCGATGACCGCGAGCCGCGTCGCATCGACCGCGGTGCCTTCGGCCTGCGCGCAGCGCATCGCGCCGAGCGCGAGTTCGATCACGGCAGGGTCCGCGGCCGGAGCCAGCTGCGCCAGCGACGCGGGCGTCGTGGCGGCCGCCAGCATCGTCGCGCCGCCGCCTGGCGGGGACATCGTGGCCGAAGCGGGCGATGTCGCGAGCGGCAGTTCGAGCAGGAGTAAAAGTGCAATCGTCAACTTGTACATCCACCGATGATATCGCATGCGTCGCGGGAGATCGTTGATCGAAGTCAGCCTCGGCGAGCTTGCACGGCGGGATTCGGGCCCGTTTTCGCGTGTTGCGGGCGCTTGGACCGACGTGGCGTGGCCGTATCTCGGCCACTGCCGGAATCGGCGTGGACGAAGCGCGGGCGTGCTCCAGGCGCGGCCGTTGGCGCTCCATAGGCTGTGGAGCGCCGAATTAGAATGGTAAGAATGGTGTCAATGCGACATGCATCGGCTTGCCAGGCTCCGCCAGCGGTAACAATTCGCGGTCGGGGAGTTCAGCGAGCAGTGGTATGGGGCAGCGCAAGTCGGGGAGCGAACAGCGGGCGTTCGAGGTGCTGGGGATCAGCGAGGCGGAAGAGCGGGTCTATCGGCAGCTGCTCGCGCGGTCGGCTGCGACGCAGACGGACATCGCGCGCGCGGCGCAGGTTCCGCTCAGCAAGGCGCAGCGCCTGCTCGATTCGCTCCAGCACAAGGGGCTGGCCACGTACTCGCCGAATTCGCCGCGCCGCTACGTGCCGGCGGTTCCGGACATGGCGATCGAGGCGTTGATCCGGCGGCATCAGGAGTGTCTCCAGCGGGCGCGCATGGCCGCGCAGGAGATGCAGGCGGAAGTCGTCAGGAAGCGCGACAAGGACGCGCCCGAAGCCATCGTCGAGCTGATCGAGAGCGGCGGTGCGGAGTGCCTGGTCTACGAGCAGCTCCACCGCAATGCGCGGCACGAAATCATCACCTTGATGCGTCCGCCGATGCGCGTCTCGAGCCTCGATCCTCCCTACGACCACCGCCTGCAGATCGAGGCACAGGCGCGCGGCGTGGTCTTTCGCACCATCGTCGATGCGGATTTCCTCGCGCTGACGGGCGGCGTCGGATTGCTGCGCAGCGAGATCGAGGCCGGCACGCAGGCGCGCAGCGTGCCGCATCTTCCGTTCAAGATGGTCCTGGTCGACCGCCACACGGCGATCATCCCGCTCGACCTGGAGCGGGCGTCGAGCAAGGTTCTGCTGCTGCGCTCCTCGGCGTTGCTCGATGCGCTCCACGCGCTGTTCGAAATGCTGTGGACGAAGAGCTCGCCGATGCCGTTCGGCCGCGACGGCGAGGTCGCACCGTGCGCCGAGGACACGGCCATACCGAGCGAGCTGCAAGGCCTGATCGCGCTGATGTGCGCCGGCATGAACGACAAGGCGATCGCGATCGATCTGAAGATGTCGGCGCGCACGTTCGAGCGGCGCGTCGTATCGTTGATGAAGGCGCTCGGCGCGCGCACGCGCTTCCAGGCGGGATGGCTGGCGGCGCTGCGCTCGATCGCGGAGGCGGTCGGCAAGGACCGCATGGATTTGGCCTGCGGCAATCGCAGCGAGAGAGGATGAGCGCGATCCCGCTTCTTTGCAGGGGGCGGCAGCATTCCCCGCCGCCGTGCGTCGGACTTCGATGCCCGCTTGCCGGGCCGCCTGGCAGTCATCCTTCCTCGCCCGCGCGACCCTGAGGGCTGCGAGCCGGTTCATCGCCGCTTCAAAGGCAGCGGGACAGCATCCGAAGTCCCCGCGTTGCAGGAGCCTTCCATGAGCACCGGCGCCTCCCCGCTGATTCCCGCCAGCGAACTGGCAGCGAGAAGTTCGATGCGCTTCCCGAACGAAAGCGCCGCGTACCGCAAGGCGCGCATTGCCTTGCTGGCGGAGGAAATCGAACTGCGGCGGCATATCGAACGCGTCGCGCAGCAGCGGCGCGAACTGCCGCCAGGCGGCAAGGTCGAGGGCGACTATCGCTTCGAGGGGTCACACGGCGCCACGGGGCTTGCGGGCCTGTTCGGCGACCGGCTGACGCTGGTCGTCTACAGCTACATGTTCGGCCCGCAGCGCGAACGGCCATGCCCGATGTGCACGTCGCTGCTCGACGCCTGGGCCGGAGAGGCGCGCGACATCGGCCAGCGCGTCGCGCTTGCGGTGGTCGCGCGCTCCCCGATCGCGCGCGTGCTCGCGTTTGCGCAGGAGCGCGGCTGGCGCGACCTGCCGCTCTACTCGGATCTGAACGGACACTACAGCCGCGACTACTACGGCGTCACCAACGGCGGCGAGGACATTCCCGCGCTCAGCGTATTCACGCGCGAGGGCGGAAGCATCCGTCATTTCTGGTCCGGCGAAATGACCGGAGCGACCGCCGATCCCGGCCAGGATCCGCGCGGTGCGCCCGATCTGATGCCGCTGTGGACCGTGCTCGACATGACGCCGGAAGGCCGCGGCAGCGACTGGTATCCGCAGCTCGACTACGCGGCGCCGGGGTCCGAGCGGGCATGAGCAGGCGCTCGTCGCGGCGGTCGTCGATCGCCACGCGCGATGCGGCGCGCCGCGGGCCGGCCGGCGCTTGACGCATCGGCGGTCGCGCATCGATCCCGAGGCGTCCGCGAGGAGCCACCGTGACCGGTCATCCGCAAGTCGCCCTCGACATCGCCGCCAAGCTGCGAGCGATATGCCTGGGCTTTCCCGATGCCCACGAAGAAGCCGCGTGGGCCGGAATTCGCTGGCGCATCCGCAAGCACACCTTCGCGCATGTCCTGACGATCGATGCGGGCTGGCTGCCGGCCTATGCGCAGGCGGCGCATCATGAGGGACCGCTGACGGTGCTGACCTTTCGCCTGCCGGTCGTGCGGCTCGAATCGCCGAGATTCGCGCGCGCTCCGTTCTTCAAGCCGGTTTGGTTCGCCGACATCGTCGGCATCGCGCTCGAAGCTCGCACCGACTGGGACGAGATCGAGGGGCTGCTGACCGAAAGCTACCGTGTTCTCGCGCCGAAGAAACTGGCGGTGCTCGTCGAGTGATCGTTGCGCTGACGCAGGCGCGCCCGCTTCGCGATCGAGGCGCCGGCGCCGGGGAGGGTCGTTCGCCTGGCATCGAGCGAACCCGCCCCGGCGCGCACCTCGGGCGCGCCTGTGCCCTGCCGCTGCGATCAGCCGTCGAAGCCGTCCGCGAACACCAGTTCCGACGTGGTCGCGTCGACGGCGATGCCGACTTCGAGGAAAGCCGCATAGCCGTCCGTCGTATTGCCGGTCACCGTAGCGAGCTGCGTCACGCCGTCGTCGTCGCCGAACACGTTGTCGGTGGCGAGGGTGATCTGGTTCAGATTGCTCGTGCTGTTGGGGTAGAGCGAGGTCTGTGCATACACCTCGCGAGACTGCGTTTCGGGCATGGCGAGCTGCGAGATGCGGCCGGCATTGCTGCCGGTGGTCGCGTCCTCCAGCGAAGCGAACACTTCGAAATGGATGTGCGGCCAACGGCCGGAGTAGCACCCCGGGTAGATCGACGTGAACGTGACGCGTCCGTTCGAATCGCTCACTTGCACGCCGCGCAGGTAGTTCTGCGCCGTGACGCCGGACGAGTACATCGAATAGCCGCCGGTCGCGTTGCAATGCCACAGGTAGATGGCCAGGCCCTCGATCGGCCCGCAGCTGGAGACCGTGCTGAGGAACTGCAGGGTGATCGTCAGCGGCGTGCCCGGTGCGACCGCCGTTCCGGAGGAACCGAAACTCGAACGGATGTCCGAGCGCACGATGCCGCTCTGAGTGAGCACGTTCGGACCGTTCGTGCCGTCGCCCGGGTACGGTCCCGACGTTTCCTGCGGAATCAGCGTGCAGCCGAGCGAACTGCGCGGCAGGAGGGCGAGCGCGCCGAGTCCGCCGAACAGCTTGAGCAGGCGCCTGCGTTCGTCGAGTACGCGCATCGTTTCGCCGAGGGTGGCGTGGGTTCCGCTGAGGAGCGGAAGGGTGGGGCGTGTGGCCATCGAGGTTCTCCCGTGCATGAGGTTCGGCGCGATCGACGTGCGATCGATCGGCGCTGATCACGCTATCGGCGAAATGTGCAGTTTCTGCGCGGATATCGCGGAACAATCGCGCAATCGCGGGGGCGCGTGCACGAGAGAACACGAGAGAGAGCGTCGCGACGCGGCAGCCGAATTGTGCCGCGCTGAGTGCCGTCATTCCCGCGAAAGCGGAGGCGCTTCACAACAGCGAAGCGGGTCAATCCAAGTTTGCTTTCCCCGCCGAAAAGCCGATGGAATCCCGCTTTTGCGGGAATGACGTCGCTATCGACCGGCTATTGGATGTGTCCAGGTGGGCCAGATGAACCCAGCAGCTACTGGCACCGACGAACGCGCACCGGCAAAGCAGGGTCAGGCGTAGCGATCGGCCAGCGCGTCCGTCGCGCCGACGAGGATGTCGACGATGGCAGGATCGGCTGCGCTGTGGCCAGCGAGCACGATGTGGAAGTCCGCCTCGGGCCATGCGTCGGCGAGATCGAGAGCGCTCTTCACCGGACAGATGATGTCGTAGCGCCCTTGCACGATCGTGGCGGGAATCGAGCGGATGCGATCGATGTCGCGCAGCAGCTGGTCCGGCTCGAGGAACACCTTGTGACGGAAGTAGTGCGCTTCGGCACGCGCCACGCTGAGCGCGGTCTGCGGATCCTCGAAATGGCCGGCTTCGTTCGGATCGTGCAGCAGCGTGGTGCTGCCGCCTTCCCAATAGCTCCAGGCCTGCGCGGCGGCGAGCCGTTCGGCTTCGTCGTCGCTGTCGAGCCGGCGCCAGTAGGCTTCGACCATCTCGTCGCGCTCGTCCTCGGAGATGTATTCGAGATAGACGTTCCAGCGCTCGGGGAAAATCCACGCGGCGCCGCCGTCGAGTTCGTTGAACCAGCGCAGCTCGCCCGGCCGGCCGAGGAAGATGCCGCGCAGCACCAGGCCGAGCACGCGGTCCGGATGCGTCTGCGCGTAGGCGAGCGCCAGCGTCGAGCCCCACGAGCCGCCGAAGACGACCCAGCGATCGATGCCGAAATGCGAGCGGATCGTCTCGATGTCGGCGACGAGGTGCCAGGTCGTGTTGTCTTCGAGCGAGGCATGCGGCGTCGACTTGCCCGCGCCGCGCTGGTCGAACAGCACGATGCGATAGCGCGCCGGATCGAAGAAGCGCCGATGAAAGGTCGACACGCCAGCGCCCGGTCCGCCGTGCAGAAAAACCACCGGCAGGCCGTCCGGATTGCCGCACTCCTCGATGTACAGCTCGTGCAGATCGCCGACGGCGAGGCGATGCGTGCGATAGGGTTCGATGTCGGGATACAGCTCGCGCACGAGGGCTAGTCCTTGAGAGGCGTTCGAGGATAACTGCGGCGGGTACTTGAGTCAGCCCGTCTGCTTCTTTTACGGTGCGCTTTCGAAACCGTCCGCAAAGATCGTGTCGCTGGCAGGCTGCGTGTAGAAGTATGCGGCGCCCTGGCTCGCCTGGGCACCGATGGCCGCGTTGAACGCACCGACCAGCGCCGTAGGCCCGGACAACGCAACCGCGTTGCCGAATTCGTCGCCGGCGGCGCCGTCGCTGGCGACGAATTTGCCCGCTTCGGCCCAGGTGCCGCCGCTCTCGGTGAACAGGTAGGCGGCACCTTGGTGCGAGCGGCCGTCGACATTGGCGAAGTACGAGCCGATCAGCGCGGTCGAGCCGTCGAGCGCGACCGAGAGGCCGAAACGCGCGCTCGCGGCGCCGTCGCTGGCGGTGAGTTTCTGCTGCTGCGTCCAGCTGCCGCCCGACAAGGAGTACACGTACGCCGAGCCTTGCCCGCTGTTGCTGCCGACACGCTGGTTGTAGGCGCCGACGAGGGCCGTCGAACCGCTGACCGCGACCGCAAGGCCGAAGAACTCGGTCATCACGCCATCGTCCGGCACGAGCTCGCCGCTCTGTACCCAGCTCGCGCCCGAACCGTCGAATACGTAGGCCGCACCGAAGTAGGCGTTGACGCCCGCCGACCCGACGACGGCGGTCGTACCGTCCAGCGCGACCGACGAGCCGAATGTCGCGGAAGCAGTGCCGTCGGCAGCGACCAGCGCTTGGGCCTGCGTCCACACGCCGGCATCTTCGCTGAAGATGTACGCCTTGCCCTGCAGCGCGTTCTCGCCGACCGGCGCGACCGGCGCCGAAACGACCGCTGTCGCGCCGCTGAGCGCGACCGACCAGCCGAAATTGTAGCTCGCGGCACCGTCGTCCGGCGCCAGCTTTGCCGTCTGGCTCCAAACACCCGCGGTATTCGTGAACACATAGGCAGCGCCTTCGCCGCCGTTGCCGTCGACGCTCGCATAAGGCGCGCCGATCACGATTTTGTCGTCGGACACCGACACGGAGAATCCGAAACCATCGCCCGCCACGCCGTCGTCGGGCGCCAGCTGCTGCTGCTCGGTCCAGACGCCGTCGACCAGCGTGTAGACGAACACGATGCCCTGCGCGTTGCCGGTCGCGGCATACGGAACGCCGACGGCCGCCGTCGTCCCCGATACGGACACGGCGTAGGCGAATTCGTCGTCGGCCTCGCCGTTGGCGTCGCTGACTTTCCGCTCCGTCCAGTCGAGCGCGATCGTATCGGGTCGCATCCGGTCGACGCCGTGCATGGCCGCCCCGTTGACGGCGGCAGTGGGCGTCGACACCGAAACTGCCAGTGTGAGCAATGCAGGCAACGCAACGTGGCGCGGAAGAAACGGCATCGCATTCGGCATGAGGGCACTCCTGTCGGGGGACAATGGAACGGCGTCGAGCAACTCCGGAAAGATCGATGGCAAAGGGGTGGTGGAGCGTGCAGCTCAAAGCGGTTCGTCGCGTCGAACGTCGCTGCGGTCGGGCTCGGATGTAGTCGATGTGGCGATCTGCTGCGTCGCCCGCCGCCGCGCGCGTGCGAGTTCGCGTTCGGCCCAGCGCTTGAGCACGCGTGCGCGCCGCGCGCCGGTTTGCGGATCGCGCACGACTTCTTCGACGCGCACGAGCAGGGCGTCGACGTTCTCGCGCGGCGGCGCGTGTTCGTCGCGCGCGCCGGACCACACGTCGATCCATTCGTCCATGCGTTCGCCCAGGCGCAGCACCTGGCGCAGATGGCGCGGTTCCTGACGTTCGAGCTGGGCCAGGTCGAACAGCGCGGCGGCGATCGTGAGCGGGCTCAGGACCAGATCGCGCGCGGCGCCGAGCAGCAGCTTGATCTGCAGGAGCGCGACGGCGCGGATCAACGGGGCGGCCTTCTTCTTGGTTTCCGGATTCATGCATCGGGCCTGGAGGGTTCGTCTGGAAGGGGAACGGCGTCGATCGGACGCGGCGGAACGAGGCTTGCGCGTTCCGAATCGCGTGCGCAGCGTAGCCTCACCCGGTATCGTGTCGCCATCGGGGCGGGCGTCAAGTGCCGTTCGCCCCCGCACGACGCTCGATGTCCCGCTACGGCACGGATCGGTTCGAACGCAAGGCTCATGCAGGAATACACGGTCCAGACGCTGCTGACCACGCCGATCGTCACGTTGCACGACGTGGCGTGCCGCGGCACGTGCCGGCATCGCAGCGCCGAGGAATGCGCGACAGCGACCCATCTGGTGTTTCCCTATCGGGGCGTCTACGTGCGCCACGTGGGCAGCGAGGACTCCGTCGCCGAAGCGAATCAGGTGCTGTTCTTCAACGCCGGCGAAGAATACCGCGTCAGTCATCCGGTCGAGGGCGGCGATGCCAACCTCTCGCTGGCGATCAGCGAGCCCGTGCTGCACGAACTGATGCCGAAGGACCTCGCGCGCGTGGGCGAGACGGCGCGATTTCGCAAGCAGCGCCAGCGCATCGATCCGCGCGCGCAGGCGCTGGTCGCGCTGCTGCGGCACAGCCTGCGCCACGACGTCGCCGAAACGCTGGAGGCGGAAACCTTGTCGCTGACGCTGGCGCGGCGCTCGCTCGGCGTACGCGCGGTGCCGGAGACGTCGGCGAGCCATGGCCGCCGCCGGCTCGTCGACCGCATGAAGCTGACGTTGACCGGTGACCTCTCGCGGCGCTGGACGCTGGCCGACATCGCGGCCGAAGTCGGCGGTTCGCCGGTGTATCTCACGCAGGCGTTCCAGCAGGTCGAGGGCGTTCCGCTGTACCGCTATCAGCTGCAGCTGCGCCTGGCGCGCGCGCTGGACCTGATCGAGCAATACGACGACCTCTCGGCGCTCGGCCAGCACCTGGGTTTCTCCAGCCACAGCCACTTCAGCTCGGCGTTCCGGCAGGCCTACGGGCGCACGCCGTCGCAGTTCAAGCAGTCCGCCCTGCAGCGCGCGGAAAGTCGCTAAAGATTCCGACAGCGCCCGGTTCGGCGGCGTGGTCTCCTGTGCATGCCCGGATTGCGGGCCTTTCAGGAAACCGTGTCATGACCGAACGTACCTGTGCCGCGTGCGACTGCGCGCTGGACGAGAACTCGATCAAGGTGAAGGTGGGCGGGCGCACCGTCGAGGTGTGCTGCGAGGACTGCGCGCAAAAGCTCAACGAGGCGCAGTCGGCGAAGATCGCCTGGGCATATCGCCCCCTCGGCTACTACCTTCGGTAAGCCGGCGATGACCATGAACCTTGCCGAAAACGCACGAAGGTTCCATCGGCTGCACGACAGCGGCGAGCTGCTCGTGCTGCCGAATGCTTGGGACGCCGCCAGCGCACGTCTGATCGAACAGGCCGGCGCCCACGCCATCGCGACGACCAGCGCCGGGATGGCCTGGTCGCTCGGCTACGCCGACGGCGAGCGCTTGCCGCTGGACGAACTGCTCGCCGCCTGCGCACGCATCTGCCGCGTCGTCTCCGTGCCGGTCAGCGTCGACATCGAGCGCGGCTACGCGCAAACGCCGGAGCAGGTCGGCGCCGTGGCCGCCGCACTGATCGATCTCGGCGTCGTCGGCGTGAACATCGAAGACGGTACGCTGCCGGGATCGGCCGTGTTGACCGCGCCTCATGTGCTCGGCGATCGCATCGCGGCGATTCGAAGCGTTGCCGAGCGCGCCGGCGTGCCTCTGTTCATCAATGCACGCACCGATACGTATTTCGTACCGAACGACGATCCGGTGGCGCGCGTCGAGGAAACCATCCGCCGCGCACGGCAGTACGTCGAGGCCGGCGCCGACGGCATCTTCGTGCCCGGCATCACCGATCTTCGCGAGATGGCCGATGTGGCATCTCGGATCGGACGGCCGCTGAACATCTATGCCGGGTTCGCGGGCGTGCCATCGATCGCCGAGTTGCGCCGTGCGGGCGTGCGGCGCGTCAGCCTCGGTTGTGGACCGCTGCAGGCCCTGATGGCGCACACGCGGCGGATCGCTCGCGAAGTGCTCGAACAAGGCAGCTACGCGGCGATGACCGGCGAGATGCTCTCGGCTGCCGAAGCCAATCAATTGTTCGCGCATGGCTGACGGCCGGGAATAGGGATTCGGGAATCGGGAATAGGTAGAAGCGCAGCGCTCCGCCCATTCCCCATTCCCCATTCCCGGCCTCACCGAAACTCGAGGAATCGACATCATGCAAACTGCAAAAACGACACGCGCTCGTCGCAGCATCGCGACGCCGTCCGGGCGCATTCACTATACCGAACAAGGCGAAGGTCCCGTTGCGCTGTTCGTCCACGGCGTGCTGCTGAACGGCCATCTGTGGCGGCATCAGCTCGCGCACCTGTCCAATCTGCGCCGCTGCATCGCGCCGGACCTGCTCGCCCATGGCGACACGGAGATCGCACCGGATCAGGACGTCTCCGTCAGTGCCAATGCGCGCATGCTCGCCGAGCTCCTCGATGCGCTCGAGATCGACCAGGTCGATCTCGTCGGCAACGACAGCGGCGGCGGCATCGCGCAGATCTTCGCGGCGAACCATCCCGAGCGCGTGCGCAGCTTGACGCTGACCGATTGCGACGCGCACGACAACTGGCCTCCCGCCGCGTTCGAGCCGTTCCTCGCGATGGCAGCCGCGGGTGGCCTGGCAGGCGCGCTCGCCGCGATGGTCGGCGACAAGCGCATCTATCGTGCCGCGGATGCGCTGGGCCCGGCCTACGAGCACCCGGAAGCGGTCAGCAACGAGACGATCGACATCTACCTGCAGCCGTTTCTTCGCTCCGAGCAGCGAACGCGCGACCTGCAGAGGTTCCTCGCCGCCTTCGATTGCTCGCACACGCTGGCGATCGAAGCGCGGCTGAGGACGCTGCAGGCGCCGACGCTCGTCGCCTGGGGCACCGACGACATCTATTTCGACGTGCGCTGGTCGCGCTGGCTCGCGCAGGCGATTCCCGGCGTGCGCCGCCGCGTCGAGCTCGAAGGAGCGCGGCTGTTCTTTCCGGAGGAGCGCTGGGAAGCGTTCAACCAGGAATTGCGCGCGCATTGGATGGCGGCTGCGGCAACGCCGCAGCGAGCGAGTTCGCCGCCTTTCGCGGTCGTTGCCGGATAGCGCGGCCGTCGCCTCCGACACAGGTCGTAAGCGCTGCGCTGCAAGGAGCTCAGTCATCGACGACGACCGGGCGATGCCATCGCCCGGTGCACGCAGGTATTCTCCGGACTGCTGTCCGTTCCCGGATGTATCGACATGGTTTCTCGATGACCCACCCGCTCGACAATCCCGTTTGGTACGCGTTGACCAGCCACCACGCGACGCTCGCCAAGAGGACGGCGACCGCCGCGCGCTACCCGGCCGAGGTCGCGCCGTTCGTCGCGGTGGGCATCGCCGACGAAGCCGCGGAGACGCAGGCGGCTACGCTCGTCGACGTCGGCGAATCGGTGCTGTTCGTCGGCCCTGCGCCGCCGCTGTCGTCGGCCTGGAAGGCCGAGCCGGCGGTCGCGATCGCGCAGATGACGTGCACTGCGCCTCTGGCGGATGTCGCAGGCCCGCCGATCGACGAGCTGTCGCACGCCGCGGTCGCCGACATGCTCGCGCTGACCGCGCTCGTCTATCCGCATTATTTCCGCCCGCGCACGATCGAGATGGGGCGCTATTTCGGCATCTACGACGGCGATACGCTCGCTGCGATGGCGGGCGAGCGCATGCGGTTCGACGGCCACCATGAGATCAGCGCCGTCTGCACGCACCCGGACTACGGCGGCCGCGGCTATGCGCGACGCCTGATGGCGATGCTGACCAACGACATCCTCGACAGCGGATACGTGCCGTTCCTGCACGTGAGCCATCAAAACGTGCGCGCGAAAGCCTTGTACGAGCAGATCGGCTATCGGTTTCGCGCCGACATCGCGCTGACGGCCGTGCAGCGCATCGCCGACGGCAGGCACTGAACGGCGAAAGCCCTTGGCCGCCGCGGAGACGACAGGCCGACGCTTGCGCGGAAGGCGAGCGCTGCGAGTAGCATGCGCAACCCCATCGCAAGGAATCGGCCATGTCTCCGATCGACGACGTCCCAGGATCGCAGCCTCCGCTGCGCGAAGGCGAAGTGCTCGCGCATTCCGACAACCTCGGTTTTCGAACGGTGCTGGACATCGCCGGTCATCCGTTCGTCGCCGACGAGCCGATTGCCGTCGGCGGCACGGACCAGGGGCCGTCGCCGTACGGATTGATCTCGGCGGCGCTCGCGTCGTGCACGGCAATGACCCTGCACTCGTATTCGAAGCGCAAAGGCCTGCCGCTGCGCGACATCCGCGTCGCGGTGCGCCACAGCAAGGTGCACGAGATCGATTGCGAGCACTGCGCGGAGGACACCGGTGCGAAAGTCGATCAGCTCGAGCGCACGATCTGGATCGAAGGCGACCTCACCGACGCGGTGCGCGAACGCCTGATGCAGATCGCCGACAACTGCCCGGTGCATCGCACCTTGCGCGGCGGCATGCGCATCGTCACGAAAGCGGGTTGAACCGCCGGGGCTCGCGCGGCTTGCGCGCGCGGGTTCAGCGCACGGCCGACGCGCGTGTGCGGTGCAGCCGCGCGATACGCATCGCGCTGCGGGCCATGTGCGCGCGCAGGGCGGGCGGTCCGACGACGACGACGTCTTCGCCGAGCCGCATCAATTCCCGCACGCCGAAATCCACCGACTCGATCGGCAACGTGCAGCGTACCCAGCCGCGCCGATCCGGCTTGCCGGCGGTGGCCGACGCTGCGTTCGTGACATAGGGGCCGAGCAGTTCGAGCCGCCGCATGCCCTCGGGCGATAGCCGTACGTCGGCCTCCTCGTGATAGACGCCGGCCTCGTACTCGCGCACGGCGTTTTCCCAGTGCACGGCGAGATCGAACGCGGGTGGCCGCACGAAGGTGTCGGCGTCGATCTCGGCATCGCGGATGTTCGCGACGCGATAGGTGCGCACGGATTTTCCGTGCTGCGCGACGAGGTACCAGATGCCGCCCTTGAGCACGAGACCGAGCGGGCCGAGCTTGCGCGGCCTGGCATCGGCTTGCCCGGAACGCCGGTAGCGCAGCGTCAGCATGCGTTCGTCCCATACGGCACGCGCCACGATCGGCAGCGACGGCAGCTGGTCGGCATCGTGGAACCAGGTCTTCGGATCGAGATGGAAACGGGCAGCGATGCGGTCGGCACCGGGCTGGATGTTCGCAGGCAGCGCCGCGAGCAGTTTCAAGCGCGCGCTGGAGAGAACGTCGGCCAGGCCCAGTTGCGCGGCAGGGCCGGGCAGGCCGGCGAGGAACAGGGTTTCCGCTTCCGAGCGGTTGAGCCCGGTCAGCAAGGTGCGATAGCCGTCCTGCAGGCGGAAGCCGCCGTGGCGTCCGCGTTCGGCGTAGACCGGAATGCCGGCGGCGCTGAGCTGATCGATGTCGCGATGGATCGTGCGCACGCCAACCTCGAACTCGGCGGCGAGCTCGCTCGCGCTCATGCGTCCGCGCGTCTGCAGCAGCATCAGGATCGACAGGAGGCGGCTGGCGAGCATGATCGGAGGGTGTCAGGAATACATGACATCGGATGACAGGTATAGGTGCGCATCATACGCGCACACCCAGCCAGGAGGATCGCTTCATGAAAAGCATTCGCGCCATGCTCGCCGTCGGCTTGCTGTCCACCGTCGTCGGCTCGATGCCGCTCGCGCACGCGTCGCAGGACGCACCCAAGCCCGCTCCGGCCGCGGCCGATACGAGCGGCCTGCACGATTTCGATTTCCTCGTCGGCGAGTGGCGCGTCCATCATCGCCGCCTGAAGCAGCGCCTGGCCGGCAGCCACGAGTGGGTCGAATTCGAGGGCACCTGCGGCAACCGGCCGCTGATGGCCGGTTGGGGCAACGTCGACGAGAACGCGATCGACCTGCCGGGCGATTCTTATCACGGCGTCGGCCTGCGTTCGTACGATCCGAAGAGCGGCTTGTGGAGCATCTGGTGGCTCGACGGACGCAATCCGTCGAGCGATCTCGATCCGCCGGTCAGGGGCCGTTTCGATCACGGCGTCGGCACCTTCTATGCCGACGACACGCTGAACGGCAAGCCGATCCGCGTGCGTTATCAATGGTCGAAGATCACGCCGACCTCGGCGCATTGGGAGCAGGCGTATTCGCCCGACGCCGGCAAGACCTGGGAGACGAACTGGCTGATGGATTTCCAGCGCAGCTCCTGATCGCCGCGCGAAAGCGATGCGCAGTCCGCGGCATCCGCCCCGGACTGCGCATCGGGCGTGCCTACCGCGCGGCGGCGCCCTGCGCGGACTGCCCCGTGCGGTAGCGCTGGAACCAGGCGAGGATCGCCGACGTCTTCGCGGCCGATTGCGAAGGACGATCGGCCAGGCCGCCATGGTTCGCGCCGGGCACCTTGACCAGCGCGGTCGGAATGCCGCGCAGCTGCAGCGCCTCGTAGTACTGCTCGGCTTCGCTGTCCGGCGTGCGGTAGTCGTTCGAGCCGACCACGACCAGGGTCGGCGTCTTCACGTTGCCGACCAGCGAAAGCGGCGAGCGCGCCCAATAGCCCTGCGGGTCTTCCCACGGGAACTTGCCGAACCAGTAGCGCGAGAAGTACGGCGTCATGTCCGAGGTCAGCACGAAGCTGGCCCAGTCGATCACGGGCTTTTGCGAAGCGGCGGCGCGGAAGCGGTCGGTCTTGCCGACGATCCAGGCAGTCAGCACGCCGCCGCCCGAACCGCCGGTGACGAACAGGTTGTCGGCGTCGACGAAGCCCTTGGCGATCGCGGCGTCGACCGCGCTGATCAAGTCGTCGTAGTCGTGGCCCGGGTACGCCTTGTCGATCTGGTTCGCGAACGCTTCGCCGTAACCGGTCGAGCCGCGCGGGTTGATGTAGAGCACGACGTAGCCGGCCGCCGCATAGAGCTGGTCGTCGGTCGAGAACGTCGGTCCGTAGGCGGCGAAAGGTCCACCGTGGATCTCGAGGATCAATGGATACTTGTGCGCGGGATCGAAGTCCGGCGGCGTGACCAGCCAGGCGTCGATCGGCAGTTTGTCGAACGCGGTCACGTCGAGCTTCTGCACGGCGCCGAGCTTCTTGCTCGCGAACAGCGATTCGTTGAGATTCGTCAGCCGCCGGCCGTCGCGGCCACCGGTCACCCAGACGTCCGACGGACGCTGCGGCGTGCCGCTGGTGAACGCGACGGTGCCATCGCGCGCGACGCTGAACTGGCCGCCGGAGTAAGGGCGGTCGAAGTCGCTGCCGGTCAGATGTTCGGCGACCGTGCGGATGCTGCCGTCGAGACCGACGCGCGCCACGCGCACGCTGCCGTGTTCGTCGTAGGAGACGTAGACCGAACGGCCGTCCGCGGCCCACACCGGATCGCCGACGCTGCGGTCGAGGCTCGCCGTCAGCACGCGCGCGTGGTTGCCGTCGCGGTCCATCACCGACAGCTGCCGGTTCTGGTAGCCGAGGTAGCGGTCGTCGAAGCCGACGTACGCGATCGACTTGCCGTCCGGCGAAACGACCGGCGAGCCATCCGGACCATTGCGATGGGTCAGCGTGCGCACGGCGAGCGTGTCGATCGACACCTCGTGCACTTCGCTGTTGACGATGTCGCGCTGCCAGTCCGGCGACAGGTTCGCGCTGAACACGACCGCGCGCCCGTCGGGCGACCACGACACGCGGCCGCCGGCATTGCGCGCACCGAACGTCAGCTGCGTCGGCGCGCCGCCTTCGGCCGATACCCAGAAGATCTGCTCGTAGCCGGCTTTCTCGTAGCCGCCTTCGTCGGTTCGATAGACCACGGTGTCGATGACCTGCAGGGGTTCGGCCCATTTCGCGTCGGCAGGCTTGTCCGGCGCCTTGCCGAGCTTGGTCGACTCGTCCGGCACGAACATCGCGTAGGCGATGCGCTCGCCATCGGGCGACCAGGCGAGCGCATGCGGCGTGTCGGGCAGGCCGGTGATGCGTGCAGTCGCGCCGGTCTTCGTCCAGCGAACGTAGAGCTGTGCGCCGACCTTGTCGTCGGCACTGGAAATGTAGGCGAGCCTGCTGCCGTCGGGCGACCAGCGCGGCTGCCCGTGCGATCCCGGACCGGTGACCAGCGGCGCCTGCCGGCCGCTGGCGACATCGATCGACCAGATCGACGAATGCGCGCGATCGGTCATGATGTCGTTCGCGCGCCGCGCGTAGACGATCGTCTTGCCGTCCGGTGCGATCTGCGGATCGCTGGCGACTTCGAGGGCGAACAGGTCGGCGCCGGTCAGCACGCGCGATGGACCGCTCGGCGGCGCAGCCAATGCGGGTACGGCCGGCAAGACGGCCAGCAGCACCCCGAAAATACGAGTACGCATGATCAATCCATCCCTTGTGAGAAAGCATTCAGGCTGCCGCCCGCTGCCGGGCAGAGGCAGCGGCGAGGCAGGGCAGCGGGCTTTTTCCCATGATCGCGGCGGTTCGGCAATGGCGTCACGGGACGCGGGATGGGGCGCGGGCGCTTCGGGCAGTACGCGACGCGCCTGAGCCACTACAATCGCCACCCTTTTCACGCTGTGCCGAGCAACGACGTACCAGCACCGCATGCCCTGCGATTCGCATGCGCGAGCGGCGCTGCGGCGGACGAGTCGGCGCTCACCCAGGAACGCCATGTCACCACCGAACTTCCCCACCGACGACACGCTCGCGGACACCGTGCGCGCGAGCGCTGGGTTGCTCGAAGCCATCGCCGTCGATCGCAGCCTGCTCGACCGCCTGCCCGCCGAGGATCGCAAACGCCTGCACCAGGCCGTGGCGCAGGTGTACCACCCCGATCCGGTATTGCGCAGGCAGAAGCTCAAGGCCGCCGAGCGTGCGCGCAATGCTGCGCAGATCGAGCGCGAAGAGGCCCTGTTGCATGCGACCGGCATCCGCGAGCTGCGGCGCCGTCCGGTCTTCACGACGCCGAACGTGTTCCCGCCGGAAGGCTTCGTCGCCGACGATCGCGAAGATGGCGAACCCGAGCAGCGCGAGTCGGTGGAATTGCAGCATTGCTATGTCTGCAAACAGAAGTATTCGCTGATCCATCACTTCTACGACCAGCTGTGCCCTACCTGCGCCGCGTTCAACTTCGCCAAGCGCACCGAATCGGCCGACCTGCGCGGCCGCGTCGCCTTGCTGACCGGAGGCCGCGTGAAGATCGGCTACCAAGCCGGGCTCAAGCTGCTGCGCGCCGGTGCGAGCCTGATCGTGACGACGCGGTTTCCTCGCGACTCCGCGGCGCGCTACGCGCAGGAGCCGGATTTTGGCGAGTGGGCGGATCGGCTGGAAATCTTCGGCCTGGACCTGCGCCACACCCCGAGCGTCGAAGCGTTCTGCCGCGAGCTCGTCGCGACGCGCTCGCGTCTCGATTTCATCGTCAACAACGCTTGCCAGACGGTGCGTCGCCCGCCGCAGTTCTACGCTCACATGATGG
>Ga0207658_10000149_pt1 | contig 73242 bp, 65 predicted proteins | sample KBSS33metaG_FD_184322 | JGI IMG/M metagenome (GOLD analysis project Ga0207658, IMG submission 184322) | Switchgrass rhizosphere microbial communities from Kellogg Biological Station, Michigan, USA - KBS S3-3 metaG (SPAdes) (version 2) | ecosystem: Host-associated > Plants > Roots > Rhizosphere...
ACGGCCCCGTGAACAAGCAGCGCTGGATCTACGCCGCCTCCAAGCAGATGCTGGACCGGGTGATCTACGCCTATGGCGTGCGCGATAATTTCGACTACACCCTGTTCCGGCCCTTCAACTTCATCGGCCCCAACCTCGACAATATCGACGAGCCGAAAGAGGGCAGCTCACGCGTCTTCACCCAGTTCCTCTCGAGCATCATGCACCGCCGCCCTATCAAGCTCGTGGACGGCGGACGGCAGAGCCGCTCCTTCACCTTCATCGACGATGCCATCGACTGCCTGCTGCGCATCCTCGAGAACAAAGACGGCTGCGCCTCCCGCAAGATCTTCAACATCGGCAATCCGGCCAACTGCGTGTCCATCGGCGAGCTCGCACGGCGCATGATCGCCATCGCACAGGAGTTCCCCTCGCTGCGCGAGAACGCCAAGTCGACGCCCGTGGAAGAAGTCTCCGCCACTACCTATTACGGCAAGTACTACCAGGACATCCAGACTCGCGTGCCGGCCATCGAGGCCGCGAAACGCGATCTTCACTGGTCGCCCAGCACCGATCTCGATACCGCCATCCGGCGCACCATCGAGTTCTACGTGAAGCAGGACGAGTTCAACGGGCGTACGGCGGATAGCATCTAGCCCGTGCAGTTGCGTTCGCCGGGCTGGCTGATCGGGTTGGGCCTTGCGGCGCTGTGGTTCGCCGCCGCCTCGATCTATCCGCTGATCGAGCCCGACGAGGCGCGTTATGCCGAGATCCCTCGGGAAATGGCGGCGAGCGGCGACTGGGTGACGCCGCGCCTCGACGGCCTGCAGTACTTCGAGAAACCGCCGCTACAGTACTGGGCCACCGCCGCGCTCTACAAGGTCTTTGGCGTACGCGAGTGGACGGCGCGCACCTGGCCCCTCGGTCTGGCGTTCCTCTGTCTGCCGCTGACCTTCGTCTGGGTGAGGCGTCGCCACGGCGCCGCGGCCGGTTTTGCCGCCTTGAGTCTCTTGGCCGCCAGTCCCTTCTTCACCATCATGGGGCATCTCAACCTGCTCGATGCGGGGCTGACCTTCTGGCTCACCGCCACTGTGTTTGCCTTTGCTTTCGCCCAGGATTCCCCGGCCGGCTCGAAAGCCGAGCGCAACAGCATGCTGGTCGCCTGGATCGCCGCCGCGCTTGCTGTCCTCAGCAAGGGCATCGTGGTGCCCGTGCTCGCCGGACTGACCCTCATCGGCTATTCGCTGATCTACCGGGACTGGCGGCCCTGGCGGCGGTTGCACCTGCTCGCCGGCTTGCCCCTTTTCCTCCTGATCGCCGTGCCATGGTTCATTGCCGTATCAGTACGCAACCCCGGCTTCGCGCGATTTTTCTTCCTGCACGAGCATTTCGAGCGCTTCCTCACCACCGTGCACCGCCACGGCGAGCCCTGGTGGTTCTTCCTGCCCATCGCCGCGCTTGCCACGCTTCCCTGGCTGGCCACGCTGCCCGGCGCATTGCAGCGAGCCGCTCGCGCATCGCCTGCCGAGAGCGGGTTTCACTCCAGCGGATTTCTGCTGGTGTACTGCGGCGTCGTGCTGGGATTCTTCTCCCTCTCCCAGTCCAAGCTCGCCCCCTACATCCTGCCCATGATGCCGCCGCTCGCGGCGCTTGCCGGCATTCACATCGGGGCGAGCGGCAGCCCCCTGCGCCGCGCCGGCTGGATCGCTGCCGCCGGGGTCACGCTCACCGCCGCCGGGCTCGTGGTTTATGCGCTGCACCGGTACGATGCCGCTCCTCCGTCGCTGCTCCTGTGGGTCTCGCTTGCGCTGCTCGCCGCCATGATTGCCGCATTGAATATCACACCGCGCGCCGCGCCCCCACGCAACGCGCTGTGGCTCGCCGCCGGGTCCATCCTCGCCTGGCAATGCCTGATGGTGGCGCACGGCACCCCGCCGCTCGAGCGCTCAGCACGCTCCCTGGTCGCCGCCGTGCGTCCGCAGATCATCCCTCACACCGTCCTCTACCACGTCGGTCAGTACCGGCAAAGCGTGCCCGTGTATCTGCAGCGTACCGTGACACTGGTGGGCTACCAGGGCGAGCTCGAGTTTGGGCAGGGCCAGGAGCCGGGAGTCAATGCCACCACCCTGGAGCAGTTCAAGACGCGGTGGCGCGCCGACACCGACGCTGTAGCATTTTTTGAGCCAGCGATTTGGAGCACCCTTACGCGCGAAGGCTTTCCGGGACGCGTGATCGGCGCCGATCGCTACTCCCAGGTGGTGAGCCGCCGATGAAGCTCGCCGATTTCACCATCATCTCCACCGGCGTGCTGCTCAACGCCCTGGCCCAGCTCGGCCTCAAAGCCGCCAGCCGCGACATCGGTCCGATGTCGCTGGTGCCGCCGCAATGGAGCCAGCTGCTTGCCGTGCTGGCCGTGCCCGCTCTTTGGTGGGCCCTGATCGCCTATGGCGTCAGCGTGGGTGTCTGGGTGGTGGGACTCTCGCGGGTGCCCGTGGGACAGGCCTATCCGCTGCTGTCCATGGGCTACGCCATCAATATTCTACTTGCCTGGTGGTTGATCGGCGAGGTTCCGAACGTCCAACGCGTGGTGGGTGTCGGAGTGATCATTGTCGGAGTAGTGCTGGTGACACGCTCATGAAGCCTTTTCTGCCTTTCACCCGGCCCACACTGGATGAGGAGACCATTCAGGGCGTGGTCGACGTGCTGCGCTCAGGCTGGCTCGCCAGCGGCCCCAACGTCACCGCCTTCGAAGCCGCGCTTTCCCAGTACTGCGGCGGCCGGCCCGCGCGCGTCTTTACCTCGGCCACCGAGGCGCTGGAGATTGCTCTCGCGGCATTGGAGATAGGCGAGGGCGACGAAGTCATCACCCCAGCGCTGAGCTTCGCGGCCACCGCCAATGTGATCGTGCGCCGCGGCGCCAAGCCCGTGTTCGTCGATGTGGGCCTCGACTCCCGCAACCTCGATCTCGAGCAGGTCGCCGCCGCCATCGGCCCGCGTACCCGCGCCATCCTGCCCGTGCATTTTGCCGGGCTGCCGGTGGACATGGACCGCCTCTACTCGCTTGCGCAACGACACCGCCTGCGGGTTATCGAGGATGCCGCGCACGCCATTGGCTCCGCCTGGCGTGGCAAGCCCATCGGCAGCTTCGGCGACCTCGTCTGCTTCAGCTTCCATCCCAACAAGAACATGACCAGCATTGAAGGCGGCGCCCTCCTCGGCGGCTCGCCGCAGGAGCTCCTGGCCTTCGAGCGGCACCGCTTCCACGGCCTGGTCAAATCTCCGGAGAATTATTCCGATGTGGCCTTCGCCGGCGGCAAGGCCAATCTGTCCGATGTCGCCGCCCGCGTCGGCCTCGGCCAGTTGAGGCAGCTGCGGGAATTCAACGCCAAGCGACTCGAGCTGGTGAGCCGGTACTACCAGCGCTTCAGTGAGCACTCGCCCCTGCGTCTACCGGAACGCGGCGATGAAGGGCATAGCTGGCATATTTTTGCGCCGCTGCTGCCGTTGGAGCGACTGTCCCGCCTTGAGTTCATGGACGCCATGAAGGCCCGCGGCATCGGGGTGGGAGTGCACTACCCGGCCCTGCATCGTTTTACCGCCTTCAAGGAGTTCGGCTATCGCGAGGGTATGTTCCCTAACGCCGAACGCATCGGTCGCGAGACGGTGACCCTGCCGCTCTTTCCCGCCATGGAACTATCGGATGTGGACCGCGTGGTCGATGCGGTCGAGGAAATCCTGCGATGAGCCCCGTGCTGTCCATCGTCATTCCGGTGTTCAACGAGGAGGCCGGGCTGCCGCGGCTCTTCGAGCGACTGTATGCGGCGCTCGATGCCTTGAATCACAGCTACGAGGTGATCTTTGTCGATGACGGCAGCGCCGACCGCTCCGTGGCCGTGCTGCGCGAGCAGTTCGCCAAACGGCCCGAAGTCACCCGCGTCATCGTGCTGGCGCACAATGCCGGCCAGCACATGGCCATCATGGCCGGCTTCGCCCGCTCGCGCGGCACCTATGTGATTACCCTCGATGCCGATCTGCAGAATCCGCCGGAGGAGATCGGCCATATCGTCAGGGCGATGGAGCAGGGCGCCGATTACGTGGGCACGGTGCGCAAGCAGCGCCAGGATGTGTGGTGGCGCAAGAAAGCCTCACGCCTGCTCAATCGCATCCGCGAGCGCACCACCCGGATCCGCATCAGCGACCAGGGCTGCATGCTGCGCGGCTACCACCGCTCCATCATCGAAGCCATCAACCGCTGCAACGAGGTCAGCACCTTCGTGCCCGCGCTGGGCTATGCCTTCGCGCGCAACCCCGTGGAAATCGAAGTGGCGCACGAGGAGCGTCGCGTGGGCGAGTCCAAGTACTCCTTCTACCGCCTGATCCGGCTCAACTTCGACCTGATGACGGGCTTCTCGGTGGCACCGCTGCAGTTTTTCTCCGTGATCGGCTTCCTCATCGCGGTACTCTCGCTCGGCTTCGTCGCCTTCCTGTTCGTGCGCCGCCTGATCGTCGGCCCGGAAGTCGAGGGCGTGTTCACCCTCTTCGGCATCGTCTTCTTCCTCATCGGCGTGCTGCTCTTGGGCCTGGGCGTGGTGGGGGAGTACATCGGGCGGATCTACGAGCAGGTGCGCCAGCGGCCACGCTACACCGTGGCAACCGTGCTGGAGGAGGGTGTCGAGGAGCCCGTGCCGGTCTTCCAGATCGAGCGCCGGCGGGAGATGAGCGAATGACCGCCCGCGCCGTGGTGTTCGCCTACCACGACGTCGGAGTACGCTGTCTTCAGGTTTTGCTGTCCGCCGGGGTCGCCGTGCCGCTCGTAGTCACGCACCAGGACGATCCCAACGAGACCCAATGGTTTGCCAGTGTTGCCGCTACCGCGCGCGAGCGCGATCTACCGGTGATCACGCCGGCCGACGCCGGGGGCGCCGCCCTCGCCGCGCAGATCGCGGCGCTGCATCCGGATTTTCTTTTCTCCTTCTACTACCGCTCCATGCTGGGCGAGCCGCTGCTGGCCATTCCCCGGCGCGGCGCCCTCAACATGCACGGCTCGCTGCTGCCCAAGTACCGCGGCCGCGCTCCGGTCAACTGGGCCCTGCTCAACGGCGAGCGTGAGACGGGTGCGACTCTTCACCACATGGTGGCGCGCGCCGACGCCGGCGACATCGTCGATCAGCAGAGCGTGCCGATTCTGCGCGATGACGATGCGCGCCAAGTGTTCAACAAGGTCACCGTGGCCGCGGAGCTGGTGCTGGCGCGCGTCCTGCCGGCACTGCTTGCGGGCACCGCGCCCCGCCGGCCGCAATCCATCGAGCCCGGCCAGTACTTCGGCCGCCGCCGCCCCGAAGACGGCCGCATTGACTGGAACCGTCCCGCATCCGACATCCACAATCTGGTGCGCGCCGTGGCGCCGCCGTTTCCCGGTGCCTTCACCGATATCACAGGCAGCCGCTGGTGGATTCACCGCACGCATATCGAGCCCACGGCGGTGCCGCCCGGCTCCGCGCGGCTTTTCACGAAAGCGGGACGCTGCTATATCGCCTGCCGCGACGGCGGCGTGTTGCGGGTGCTGGCGGCCGCGGACGAGGCCGGCCCCGTCGACCTGCGCTCGCTGCCCGATGGCTTTGAGAAGCGCCTCGATTGACCCGCATTGCGCTCAAAATCGACGTCGACACTTACCGCGGCACCTTGGAAGGCGTGCCGCGCCTGGCCGCGCTGCTCGAGCGCTTGAGGGTGCGCGCCACATTTCTCTTCAGCCTCGGGCCCGACCACACTGGCCGCGCCATCAAGCGCGTCTTCCGCCGCGGCTTCCTGGGCAAGGTGAAGCGCACCTCCGTGGTGGAACACTACGGTGTGAAAACCCTGCTGTATGGCGTGCTGCTCCCGGGCCCGCACATCGGCAGGCGCTGCGGGGATGTCCTGCGCGATATCGCGCGCCGCGGCTTCGAGGTGGGTGTGCACACCTACGATCACATCAAATGGCAGGACGGCGTGGCCGCCGCGGATGAGCGCTGGACGCGGCGCCAGCTCAAATTGGCGCAGGAGCAGTTCGCGGAGGTTTTCGGCCGCCCGGCCGAGGTACACGGCGCCGCCGGATGGCAACTCAATCCCTTCGTGCCGGGGCTCGAGCAGTCATTGGGATTTCGCTACGCCTCCGACGTGCGCGGTATGGCGCCGTTCGTGCCGGTGGTCGATGGTAAAGAGATTCCCGTACCGCAACTGCCCACCACTCTGCCGACGCTCGATGAGCTGATCGGACGCGAGGATTTGCACGGCGCCGATCCCGTGGATCACCTGCTCGCATTGACCGCTGCGCAGCCGCAACGCGATCAGGTGTTCACCCTGCATGCGGAGATCGAGGGCGGGAGATATCTGCCAGCGCTCGAGCGGCTGCTGCTTTCCTGGCGTGAGTGCGGGTTCGAGCTCGGCGATCTCGCGGGCTATCGGGCGAGCCTCGACATCGCACGGCTGCCGCGCTGTGAGATTGTCATGGGCAGTGTGGCGGGGCGTAGTGGGCTGCTGGCATGTCAGGGCGATAGCTTATGAAAAAGTTTCTCATTGCCGTTGTGGTCATCGCCGCCATTGTCCTCCTGGCCCTCATTCTCTGGACCGCGTCCCGCCCCAAGCGCGGTACCACCGGCGAGGTCAGTACGCATTTTCGCTGGCTCGGTCCCAACGACCGCATCGTCGTCGACGGCTTCGACGATCCCAAAGTGCAGGGCGTGGCCTGTCACATCAGCCGCGCAGTGACCGGCGGCGTTAAAGGTGGTCTCGGCCTTGCCGAGGACACCAGCGACGCCAGCATTGCCTGCCGGCAGGTCGGTCCGATTCAGATCACGGGCGACCTCAAGGACGGCGAAGCCGTGTTCGACGAGCGGCGCAGCTTGGTGTTCAAGCACCTACAGGTAGTGCGCTTTTACGATCGGGCGAGGCATGTCCTGGTCTATGTCTCCTACAGCGACCGGCTGATCCAGGGCAGCCCGAAAAATTCGATCAGCACGGTGCCGGTTATGGGATGGGTTGCGCCGTAACTTAAGATTCCTGACTCGGCCTACGGGCATTCCCCTTGCTGATGCTGGTTGTGCTCGCCACCATCCGCATCGGCATCTCCGGCTGGCGCTACAAACCCTGGCGCGGCACCTTCTACTCCAAGGACTTACCGCAGCGCCTCGAGCTAAATTACGCCTCGAGCGTTTTTCCCATCATCGAGATCAACGGCTCGTTCTATGCCCTGCAGCGCCCCGCAAGCTACGCGCAGTGGTACGCGCAGACCCCGGACGACTTCATGTTCTCGGTCAAGGCGCCGCGCTACATCACCCATATCCGCCGGCTGCACGGGATCGAGGCACCGCTCGCCAATTTCTTCGCCTCGGGCCTGTTCAACCTGCGCGAGAAGCTCGGGCCCATCCTCTGGCAGTTTCCGCCGAGCTTCCCATATGATCGTGATCGCATGCAGGCCTTTCTCGGGCAGCTGCCGCATAATACCGCCGCAGCGCTCAAACTCGCCCGCGGGCGCGATGCCTTCATGAAGGGCCGCACCCGCCTGGCCATCGACGCCAACCGCCCCCTGCGCCATGCCGTCGAGGTCCGCCATGACAGCTTCGTCACCCCGGAATTTTTCGAGTTGCTCGAGCGGCATCATGTCGCGCTGGTCATCGCCGAGACCGCGCGCCGCTGGCCCATGCCGCTTAAGGTCACGGCGGACTTCATCTACATGCGCCTGCATGGCGACAAGGAATTGTACCGCAGCGGCTACTCGGACAAATCGCTGGACCGCTGGGCGCAGCGCATCCGGGCCTGGCACCGCACCGGGCGGGATATTTACTGCTTCTTCGACAATACCGACGTCAAGCTGCGTGCCCCCTTCGATGCGCAGAGCCTGGCGCGCAAGCTCCGCTTGAAACCGCGCAAAGTATCCTGATCCGCACTATCATGGTGCGCCATGGAAGCGCCCGCCATCACCCGTCACCGACGCCCATTCCTCGCCCCGTTGTGGATTCCCGCCGTGGCGGTCTTACTATTGGCCGTTCTTCTCATCCCTGCCTACCGAGCCCTGGACACCACTACCATCGTTCTGGTCCGCCACGCAGAAAAGGAGCTGAGTTCTATCGACGACCCGCCGCTCGCCCCGGAAGGGGAGTTGCGTGCGGAGAAGCTGGCGCAGATGTTCGGCAAAATCACCGGTGTCGGGCGGCTGGACGCGATTTACGTGTCCGACACTCGTCGCACCCAGCAGACCGTCGAGCCGCTCGCCGCGCGGTTGCAGCTGCAGCCGGTGGTGGTACCCGCCACCGAGCTTGATACGCTGGCACGCCGCGCCTTGCACGACCATCGCGGCGGCAGCGTGCTGGTCGTGGCACATAGCAATACGATTCCCGCGTTGGCGCGACGCATTGCCGGCATCGATCTTGCGCCCATCGCCGATGACGATTTTGGCGGCATTTACCTGCTGAGCGTGCCCACCCTCGGCAAGGCGAACGTGGTCAAGCTCGAGTATTGAGCGGCAGCAGCATAAGACCGGGGTATCGTAATCTGTCAGGCATCGCCGTCCGGAGGCTCGCACACCGGTAGCTCGAAATAAAACGTGGTGCCCACCCCCATCTCGGTCTCAAAGCCGATCACACCGCTCATCTGCTCGACAATGGCCTTGGAGATGGCGAGGCCCAGGCCCGTGCCGCCCTGCGATCGCGAGTCGGAGGAGTCGCCCTGGCAGAACTTGCCGAATATCCGGCCTTGGACGGCCGGCGGTATCCCAGGGCCGCGATCGTGCACTTCGATGCGGGCACGGCCGTCGCGGCTGCGTACCGCGACCTTGACGGTCGACCCCGCCCGGGAGAATTTCGCCGCGTTCGTGAGCAGATTCGCCATCACCTGCAGGAACCGACGGGCATCCACCGCCATGCTCACCGCCGCGGAATCGGACGCCATCATGAGATCGACAGAGTGCATCATGGCGAAGGCGCTATTGTCCGCGATCGATTGCTGGATGAGCGGCGGCACCGGTTGGCATTTGAGCTCGAAGCGCAGCTCGCCTGACTCGATCTTCTCGATGTCGAGCAGGTCCTCGATGAGCAGATGCAGCCGGTCCGCATTGCGCGAGGCCACTTGCAACAGCTGCCGGGCGGGCTCGGTCAGTTCCTCGTCCCGATGCGTCAGCAGGCCCAGCGCGCCGCGGATGGAGGTGAGCGGCGTGCGCAGCTCATGCGAGACCACGGAAACGAATTCGCTCTTCATGATCTCCACTCGCTGGGTGGTCTCGGTCAGAGTGCGTCGCGTGGTGCTGGCGTCGAGCTGCGCGGCGACGGTCTGCCGCAGCTGCGCCTGGCTGCGTCGCATGGCGAAGGTGATGAGACCCGCGTAGAGCAGTGTCATCGTGCCCATGGCCGTGTGCAGGCGGTCGCCTTCGGTGAAGAAACGCAGCGCCAGCGGCACCACACAGGGAATGATGAAGGCCCGGGCGAGGCGGGGAGCCACCGCCAGCTCCGCCATGGCTCCGGATGAGACGCCTGCGAGCAGGAAGGCGAGAAAGCCCTGCAGGGTGAAATCCTGGGGAAAGATGAGCAGGGCACAGCTGCCCCAGGTGGCGCCGGCAATTATCGCGCCGAGATAAAAACGTCGCTCCCAGGTATCGAGATCGGCAGTACCCTGCCGGCGCTCGAGGCGGTAGCGCCGGCACAGCCCTCCGCGGACCGCGACCACGACGGCCATCGCGGCGAACCAGCCCCGCAGATTCAGGGCCGGTACCTTATTCTGCAGCAAACCCAAGGCAATGCCGGCCAATACCACCGACACCAGCAAAGCCATCGGCTGGCTGCCGAAGATCATGTCCAGGCGCGCCGCCTGCACCGCTTCTTCGACGGCCGTCACACCCTCGGGCCGCCGTACCGAATCCTTCACGCTCGCTCCCTTGGCCCACTCAACCCCAACCAGGTAGTCTTGCGCCCCTATCGGCGGCCCAGGCTACAACTTGACCGATTTTGACGAAACCACCGTGCTTGTACCACTGCTCGACACCTCCGTGCCGAAGGTGCTCCTGGTGGACGACGATGAGATCATCCTCGCGCGCCTTGAGATCCTGCTGGCCGGCGCTGGCTTCGAAGTCAGCACCGCGAGCGGCGGCGGAGCCGCCCTGGATGCGCTCCAAAAAGAATTCACTCCAATCGTGATTCTGGATCTTAACATGCCGGACATGGATGGACTCATGCTGTGCCGCAGCATCCGGGAACGGACTTATCCGGGCTACGTTTATCTGATCCTGCTCACGGTGCAGGATACGGAAGAGTATATCCTCGCCGGGCTCGAGGCGGGCGCCGATGATTACATCAGCAAGCGGGCCTCGACGGCGCAGCTGGTGGCGCGCCTGCGCACGGCGCGCCGGATTCTCTCGCTCGAGCGCTCGCTCAAGACCGCGCTCGAGGAGCGGCGCCGCATGGCGATGACGGATGTGCTCACGGGAGCGCATAACCGCCGTTATTTCCTGCGGCATTTGAACCGGGAGCTGAAACGGATCGGACGCTTCGGTGGAGACTTGGCATTGCTGTTGGTGGACATCGACCATTTCAAGCGTATCAACGACCGCTATGGTCATGGGGTGGGTGATGAGGTGCTGGTGCAGTTCGTGAAGCGTCTGACGGCCGCCCTGCCGCGCGACTACGACTGGTGCGCGCGCTTGGGAGGAGAGGAGTTTGCGGTGGTGCTGCCGCAGACCGACCTCGAGGGCGCTGGGCGGGTAGCCGAGAAGCTGCGTGCGCAGGTGGCGGAAACGGCCATTCCCACCTCAGCCGGCTCTGTGCCGGTCACGACCAGCATTGGTGTAGCCGTACCGCGGGCCCTACCACACGGTGCACCGATCACCGTCGAGACCCTGTTGGGTCAGGCGGACCAGGCGCTCTATGCCAGCAAGAACGCCGGCCGCAATCGTGTGACCTGCCCCAGGCGGGCTGAATGACAGGCTGATCAAGGGGGGAGGACGATGGACCGCACGAAATTACGAACGATTCTCTACGTGGACGACGAGCCCGATATCCGCCAGGTGGTGCAGCTGGCGCTGGGTCTGGCCGGCAACCTCACCGTGCATACCTGCGATTCCGGCGAGAAGGCGCTCGCCGAGCTCGACAAGCTCAAGCCCGATCTGATCCTGCTCGATGTCATGATGCCCGGCATGGATGGTCCCACCACCCTTGCTCGCATCCGTACCCATCCGCAGCTAGCGCACATCCCCGTGGCCTTCATGACGGCCAAAGCCATGCCCCAGGAAGTGGCCCGCTTCCGTCAGCTGGACGCTGCTGGCATCATCGCCAAGCCCTTCGATCCCATGCAGCTGGCACAGCAGGTCTTTACGCTTTGGGAGGGATTGAGCGATGAGCAATGAGAGTGACATGCAGGAGCGCCTGCGCCAGCTCGGCGCGCAGTTTTTACAGCGCACTCTGGGGGAGGTCGCCTCGCTGCAAAGCCTCCTGAGCCGGGTTAAAGGAGGCGATACTGCCGCCTATGGCAACTTGCAGCACCTCGCGCACCGCATGCATGGTACGGGCGCCACGCTCGGCTTCGGCACCATCAGCGAGCTGGCGGGGGAGCTCGAACAGCTGGTGGAGGATAAGCCCGCAGCGTCCGATACGGCCTCCATGGAGCGTCTGAATCAGGCCGCCCTGCGCCTGGTGGCCGAGGTGCAAGCCCAGGCGAAGTCGAGCGGTCTTGAGCCGGGGTGACGCGGAGGTTGTGGCTCTCCTGGCCACTCGGGTACCATCGCCGCCTCGTGTGGGGCGATAGCTCAGCTGGGAGAGCGCCGCGTTCGCAATGCGGAGGTCGAGGGTTCGATCCCCTTTCGCTCCACCACCCCCACACCCCCGAGCCCCCGTAGCTCAGTGGATAGAGCGACCGCCTCCTAAGCGGTAGGTCGTCGGTTCAACTCCGGCCGGGGGCGCCAAGTGGGCGCAATAGCCGCCAGCAATGGGGTCAGTTCATTCACGTTCACAGCCACGCTCTTCGCTTCCCACCCCATTGCATATTCCCTACACTCCCGCCCATGCAGACTGGCGGATGGGTCTGCCTTGCAAAAACTCCAGTAAAATAAACCGCGCCCGGCTCACCGAAGGATCGATGACTCCTCTGCTGCGTCGCAGCAAGAGATTTGCGCCCCCTTAGGTAGCGCGGTCGGTAAAAATCGGCGATGATTGGGCCGACGACCCTGCTGGAAAGCGTTGCCGAGCGGCTGCGGCAGTACTGCGACTAATTAAGGAGTGCGCCATGCATCTTGATGGGGGCTCCATGCGCGATCGGTCATCGGACGCACAGGTCGACATTCTGGTGGTGGAGGACACTCACTCGGATGCTGCACTCCTCGTGCACGAGCTGCGACGGCACAACCTAGCACACCGCATTCAGGTGATCGGCAACGGGGAAGAGGCGCTCGATTTTATCTTTTGCCGTGGCCAGTATCAGGGCCGCTCGTTCCTACGCCCTCCGAAGATGATCCTGCTGGACCTGCAGCTCCCGCAGCTCGACGGGCTGGCTGTGCTCAAGGCCATCAAGGGGGATGCGCGCACCCGAGCCACCCCCGTGGTGGTGATGACCTCCTCCACCGAGCCGTATGAGCTGACCGAAAGCTATCAATTGGGCGTCAACGCGGTGATCCGCAAGCCGGTGAGCTTTAAGGATTTCCGTCAGATGATTGAGCGCATCGCGACCTTCTGGATTGGAGTGAACAGGCTGCCGCTGTCTGGCATAGCCGCCCATGAGGCGATTAGTGAGTAGTGCAGAGTGTGGCTTTGGCGCGACAGATGCGACTGATCCGCCGGAACCTCCATTGAGGGATGCTGTGTTTTGCAAACCCGGCATAAAGGGACTAAAGTCTTGCGCAATTTCGGGCGGGCCACATCTGCTGCGCCGCACAAGAGCAGGGTGACCTGCCGCAAGCCCGTATATGGGAGAGAGAGGGTCAATGGATGCCGAGCTGTCGCGTCGATTGTGGGAGGAGACCCCCGATGCGATCCTTGCGATCTCACCGCAGGACGAAGTGCTGTACTGGAACCGCGCCGCCGAGGACATTTTCGGCTATACGCGCGCTGAGGCGCTGGGCAGAACCCTGAGCGAGCTCATCGTGCCCTCGGAAAGCGCCGCCGAGGAGTTGCGCCTGCACCAGGATGCGCTTAATAGCGAAGGTGAGCTCTACGAGTGCGTACGGCGCCGCAAGGATGGCGCGCTGGTGCACATCAGCGTCTCGAGCAAACCCATCCGCGATGAGCGCGGATCGCTGCGCTTCGTACTCTACGCCAAGCGGGACATCACGCGCTTCAAGGTGCTGCAGGACTCCAAGCTGCTCGAGGCACGCTTCCGCGATCTGCTCGAGTCCGCACCCGACGCCATGGTGATCGTAGAGCGGGCCGGGCGCATCGCGCTCATCAACTCGCAGACCGAGCGGCTGTTTGGCTACTCGCGCGAGGAGCTGTGCGGCCAGCCGATCGAGACGCTCGTGCCCGAGCGCTATCGCGGCAAACACGTCGGGCATCGCGCCAATTTCTTCCAGCAGCCGCGCACCCGCGCGATGGGCGCGGGGCTTGAGCTTTTCGGACTGCGCAAGGATGGCACGGAGTTTCCCGTGGAAATCTCGCTCGGGCCGCTTGAGACCGCAGAGGGACTGTTTGTCTCAAGCGCCATCCGCGATGCGAGTGAGCGCAAGCGCTACGAGCTCGGCTTGCAAGAGGCCAGCCGCATGAAAAGCGCGTTCCTCGCCAGCATGTCGCATGAGCTGCGCACGCCGCTCAACGGCATCATCGGCTTTTCGGAGCTGCTGATCGATGAGAAGCCGGGTGGCCTGAACACCAAGCAGAAGGAGTATCTTACCGACATCCTGGCAAGCGGCCGGCACCTGCTGCAGCTCATCAACGACGTGCTCGATCTGTCCAAAGTCGAGGCGGGCCGCATGGAGCTGCATCCCGAGGCGTTTGTGCTCTCCAAGACCGTCGAGGAGGTCTGCTCGGTGCTGTCCTCGCTCGCGGCGCGCAAGCGCATTGCCATTCAGCGCGAGGTAACGGTCCCGTCCGACCGCGTGACGCTTGACCGACAGAAATTCATGCAAGTGCTCTACAACCTGCTGTCAAACGCCGTGAAGTTCACGGATGAAGGCGGTCAAGTGAGCATCATGGCGGATTGCCCGCGTGCGCAGCAGTTGCGGCTGACGGTGCGTGACACCGGAATCGGCATCCGGGCGGCCGATTTCAGTAAACTGTTCGTCGAGTTCCAGCAACTCGATCAGGGCTCGGCGCGGCGCTACGAGGGCACGGGTCTGGGGCTGGCGCTCACCAAGAAAATCATCGAGTTCCAGCAGGGCACGATCGAGGTCGAGAGTGAAGCGGGGCGTGGCACGACGTTCACCGTTCTGCTGCCGCTGGGGGGCGACCCGTGAACGCGCGCATCCTGATCGTGGACGACAACCCCATCAACCTGAAGCTTGCCACGGATGTGCTTGAGGAGACGGGCTGCCAGGTGATCCAGGCGACAGATGCCGAGCAGGCACTGAAGCTGCTGGCGGACACGACGCCGGATCTCATTCTGATGGATCTGGCGTTGCCCGGCATGGATGGCCTGACGCTGACCCGCAAGCTCAAAGATGACGAGCGGCTGCGGCACGTGCCTATTGTGGCGCTCACCGCCTCCGCCATGAAAGGCGATGACATCAAGGCACTCAGCGCGGGTTGTCAGGGCTATATCAGCAAACCCATCGACACGCGCCGTTTCGTCCACCAGGTCAGCGGTTTTCTGTCGGCGCCGTCGCAGGAGTTGCCAGCGGCGCCTCTTCGCGGTGCGCAGGGCGCGATGCGCATACTCGTGGTGGACGATTCCCCGCAAAACCGTAAGCTGCTGCGCGCGGGATTTGAGCACGAGGGACACGCCGTGCTTGAGGCGGCCAATGGTCGCGAGGCGCTGCAGGTCCTGGAGCGCGAGCGCGTAGATGCGGTCATCTCGGACATCCTCATGCCCATGATGGATGGCTTTCGGCTGTGCCGCGAGATCCGCCGCGGCGGCAGGCCTTACGCCATGCTGCCGTTCATTCTCTACACCGCGACCTACGATTCCCCAGGCGACCGGCAGCTTGCCGAGTCCATCGGCGCGGACGACTATCTGCTCAAGCCCGCGCCCATTTCCATCATCATGCACTCGCTGCGTGCGGCGCAGCACAAATCACACGTGCAAGGTCCTGGCACTCCAGCCCCGATGGAAGAAGTCGATGTACTCGAGCAGTACAACGCCGCGCTGGTACGCAAACTCGAAGAGCGAAACGGGCAGCTGCAGCATTCGCTCGCGGACCAGCAGGCCGCGCACGAGCAGCTCCTCGAGCTCAACCGCTATCTTGAAATGCGCGTCGAGCAGCGCACCGCCGCGCTCGATGCCGCCAACAAGGAGCTCGAGTCTTTCTCCTATTCGGTGGCGCACGATCTGCGCGCGCCGCTGCGCCACATCAGCGGCTTTGCCGACCTGGTGCGCGAGACCGCGGGCGAGCAGCTGAATGAGGAGTGCCAGGGCTTCATCGATAAGATCATGGGCGCGACCCAGCGCATGGACCAGCTCATCATGGACCTGCTCGCTTTTGCGCGCACGGCGCGTACGGAGCTGGTCATCGGTGAGGTCGATCTCGAGCGCGTGCTCGATGAGGCGCTGCAGGCTGTGAGCCGGGATATCCAGGGCCGTGACATCGAGTGGCGGCGCGAGCCCTTGCCGAAAGTGCGCGGCGATCCCGCGCTACTGCGCCAGGTGTTTATCAACCTGATTTCCAACGCGGCCAAATACTCCCGGCCTCGCAAACCGGCGGTGATCGAGATCGGGCATCGCCCGGGCCGGGCCCACGAGGTCGTGCTGTACGTGCGCGACAACGGCGTGGGCTTCGACATGCGCCACGCCGGCGCCCTGTTCGGCGTGTTTCAGCGCCTGCATGGCGGTGCCGAGTTTGAGGGCACGGGTGTCGGGCTGGCAAACGTGCAGCGCATCGTGGCCAAGCATGGCGGACGGATCTGGGCGGAGGCGGCGGTCGACCGCGGCGCCACGTTTTATTTCACCTTGCCGCCCGCGAATGCGCCGGGGGCAGGTACCTAATGGCGCGCATCCTGGTGGTCGACGACAGCGCTACCAACCGCAAACTGATCGTCTCACTGCTCGGCTATGAGGGTCATACCATGCTTGAGGCGGCCGACGGATTCGAGGGCTTGGCCATCGCGCGCGCGGAGCATCCGCAACTCATCATTTCCGACATTCTGATGCCGACCATGGACGGCTATGAGTTCGTGCGGCATCTGCGCGCCGATCCGCAGCTGTCGCAGACCACGGTGATCTTCCATACCGCGCACTATCTTGAGCGTGAGGCGCAGGAGCTCGCCCGGAACTGCCAGGTCGCACGGGTGCTCGCCAAGCCGTGTGAATCCGCGCAGCTGCTGAGCGCCGTCGCCGACGCGCTCGCTGGCACCGCGCCGCACGATGCGGCGTCGCTTACCGAAAGCTTCTCCGGGGAGCACCTGCGTCTCATCACCAATAAACTCGCCGAGAAAGTACAGCAACTGCAGGCGGAGATGGAAGAGCGTACGCTGGCACAGCAGCGTGTGATGCAATTAAATCGCGTCTATGCGCTCTTAAGCGGCATCAACGCCTTGATCGTGCGCGTGTCGGCCCGTGAAGAGCTGTGCCGCGAAGCCTGCCGGCTCGCCATCGACGAAGGGCAGCTCCAGATTGCGTGGATCGGTTTGCAGGATCCCGCTGCGGGAAATATCGTTCCGTTTGCCTGGGCGGGCAAGAGCCCCAATCTGCAGCGCTTCACTCAGGTGTCCGCCGCTGGCGCGGCGCAGCAGGATGACATCGTCTCGCAGGCGCTGCGTACCAGAATGCCGGTGGTATGCAACGAACTATCGACCTATGACGGCACGGTCCTGCAGCGGGACGAGCTTCTGGCGCAGGGTTATCGGGCGATGGTAGTGCTGCCGCTGGCGATTGCCGACGCCGCGGTCGGCTGCATCATGCTGGTCAGCGAGCTGCCGGGTTTTTTCGATGCGGCGGAAATGCGCCTGCTGGCTGAGCTGGCCGGGGACATCTCCTTCGCGCTCGACCATATCAGCAAGGCCGAGACGCTCGATTATCTGGCCTACTACGATTCACTCACCGGCCTTGCCAACCGTATGCTGTTTCAGGACCGGCTGTCGCAGCAAGTGGAGGTGGCGCTGCGCGGTGGCGGCACGCTGGCGCTTGCGATTCTCGACATCGAGCGGTTTGAGGCGGTGAACGATTCGCTCGGACGGCATATCGGCGATCAGCTGCTGCGCCAGGCGGCCGAGCGCCTGGCGCGTTGCGTGGGCTGCACCAAGGATGTGGCGCGCACCGGATCGGACCAGTTCGCGGCTGTGATCGAGGATGTGCACAGCGATGGGGCTGTGATCCGCGCCGTCGAGAGCTGGCAGCGTGAGTGGCTGAGCGCGCCCTTCATGGTGGAGGGACATGAGATCACGCTATCCACCAAGATCGGCATCGCGCTCTTTCCAAGCGATGGAGCCGATGCGCAGACTTTGATGCGCAATGCCGAGACCGCGCTCAAAAAGGCCAAGAGCTCATCGCGCCAGCATGCCTTCTACACCCAGCATTTGACCGAGGAGCGCTCCGAATGGCTGGCGTTTGAGAGCAAGTTGCGCCGCGCGCTTGAGCAGGAGCAGTTCGTGCTGCACTATCAGCCCAAAGTGGATCTTGAGACCCGTCGCCTAAAAGGGGTCGAGGCGCTGATCCGCTGGCGCAGTCCGGAGCTGGGACTGGTGCCGCCGGTGAAGTTCATTCCGCTGCTCGAGGAGACCGGTATGATCGCGGAAGTGGGCGCCTGGGTGTTGAGGCAGGCCAGCCTTGACCGCTCGCGCTGGCTTGAGGGACGCTTGAATGCGCCGCGCGTCGCGGTAAACGTCTCTACCGTCCAGCTGGGGCGCGATGATTTCGTGCGCACGGTAGATCACATTCTAAAGCTCGCCGGCGGCGAGGCGGGCCTGGACATCGAGGTGACCGAGTCGCTGATCATGACCGATGTCGAGGACAATATCGGCAAGCTCACCGAGATCCGCGACCTTGGGGTTGGCATCGCCATCGACGATTTTGGCACCGGTTACTCCTCTCTCGGGTATCTGGCGAAGCTGCCCGTGGAGACGCTCAAGATCGACCGCTCCTTCGTCATCGCCATGCTGGACGATCCCAGCGCGATGACGCTGGTATCGACGATCATCTCGCTAGCCCACGCCTTGAAACTCAATGTCGTCGCCGAAGGCGTCGAATCGGAAGAGCAGGCGAAGTTCCTGCGCTTGCTGCGCTGCGAGCAGATGCAGGGATTTCTCATCAGCAAGCCGCTGTCCTTCGACGACATGACCGCGTATCTAGCCAGTAGCAGATGACCGCCTGCAAGGACGCGCTCGATGCCTGGGCGGCTGAACGGTGCCGGGGGCCGACCCGGATCCTCCCCGTGAGCACGCTTGCGATTCGCCGATTAGGTAGTTCTACTGAACGGACACGCGCTTTTCCTGACGGCTGTAAAGCGTCACCGCGGCTGGAGCTGTGACGGAATTCTCGTCTGGCGCGGGGCGTGCTGATTCAAGATAAAGACGTTGGCTTCAAAGAAGGATACGGCTTATGAAATTTTCGGCAAGCGCCATAAGCGCGGTGGTTGCGATAGGCCTGACCTCGATGGCGAATGCGGTCGCCACGGCTGTCGAGCGTCCCAGTCAGCCGGGGCGAAGCGATGCTCGCCAGAGCGCCCAGATGTCCGAGGCGACTCCATCGTACGAGTTGCCGGTGGTGGTGGTGGTGCGGGGAGTGCGTCCGGCGTCCGAGGAGTTCTTGCCCACGGTGGTTGTGAGCGCGGTCAGGAACACTGACGAGGCGGGTCGGCTGCTTAGGGTAGTCGCCGTGATGGGCTTGTTCGCCGCCGTGCTGTGGCGCATGCGGCGCCGGCAGCCCGCCTGACGGCAGGGCCGGGGGTGAAGGGGTCCGCGTTTTTTCCTATCGTGAGCTTAACCTAAGCAGATCATTCAGGGATTCGCCATTGCACGGAAGGGCATAGACTCCCGCACCACGGGCGAGGGAGGTGGGGTCGATGGATGCCGAGCTGATGCGTCAGTTGTGGGAGGAGAATCCCGATGCCGTTCTGGCCATCGCGCCGGATGGCAAGGTGGTGTACTGGAACCGCTCCGCCGAAACGATCTTCGGTTATGCCTACGAGGAGGCCGTGGGCTACCCGCTCACCGATCTCATCATCCCTCCCGACCGTTCCGAAGAGGAGCGGCGGATTCTCGAGGACACGTTGACTCAGGATCTCGCGGTGTATGAGTCCGTGCGCCGGCGCAAGGACGGCTCACTGGTCCATGTCAGCGTTTCGAGCAAGGCAGTGCGCGATCCCGAAGGCCGATTGCGCTTCGTGCTCTCCACCAAAAAAGACGTCACGCATTTGAAAGTGCTGCGCGACGCCAAGCTGGTGGAAGCCCGGTTCCGCCATCTGCTCGAGTCCACGCCGGACGCCATCGTGATGGTCAACGTCACCGGCCGCATCGTGCTCGTGAACTCGCAGGCCGAGCGCGTCTTCGGCTACGAGCGCGGCGTGCTCGTGGGCGAGCCGGTCGAGATGCTGCTGCCGGCGCGCCTGCGCGCGGCGCACAATGGGCACCGCCTCAACTTCTTTGCGCAACCGCGGACACGGACGATGGGGGCGGGTCTTGAGCTGCACGGGGTGCGCAGCAATGGCGAAGAATTTCCGGTGGAGATCTCCTTAAGTCCGCTCGAAACCGAGGAAGGCACCATGGTGATGAGCGCGGTCCGCGATATCACGGACCGCAAGCAGGCCGAGCAGAAATTCCGCGGCCTGCTCGAATCGGCGCCGGACGCCATGGTGATCGTGGGCAGCGACGGCCGCATTGCGCTCATCAACTCGCAGACCGAGCGGCTGTTCGGCTACTCACGCCAGGAGCTGCTCGGCCTGCCGGTCGAAACGCTGGTGCCGGAGCGCTACCGCTCCAAACACCCGGGACATCGCGCGAGTTTCTTTGCGCAGCCGCGCACCCGCGCCATGGGCGCGGGACTCGAGCTGTATGGATTGCGCCGCGACGGCACGGAGTTTCCGGTGGAGATCTCCTTGAGCCCGCTGCAGACGGAGGAGGGCCTCTTTGTCTCGAGCGCCATCCGCGATGCCACCGAGCGCAAACGCTACGAGCAGGCGCTGCACGAGGCCAATCGCCTGAAAAGCGCCTTCCTCGCCAGCATGTCGCACGAGCTGCGCACGCCGCTCAACGGCATCATCGGCTTCTCGGAGCTGCTGATCGATGAGAAGCCGGGGCCGCTCAACGGAAAACAGAAGGAATACCTGACAGACGTCCTTGCGAGCGGGCGGCATTTGCTGCAGCTCATCAACGACGTGCTCGACCTCTCGAAGGTCGAGGCCGGACGGATGGAGCTGCACCCCGAGGAATTTGCGCTGTCACGCGCGATCGACGAAGTCCGCTCGGTGCTCTCCTCACTCGCCGCGCGCAAGCGCATCGCCATCTGCTGCGAGATCGCCGCGGGCGCGGACACCGTCACGCTCGACCGGCAGAAATTCGTGCAGGTGCTCTACAACCTGCTGTCGAACGCGCTCAAATTCACGGACGACGGCGGGGAAGTGACCGTCACCGCGCAGCTCGCTCCTGGGACGCTGCGGCTCAAGGTCCGCGATACCGGCATCGGCATCCGTCCGGAAGACTTCGGCAAGTTATTCATCGAATTTCAGCAGCTGGACACGGGGTCCGCGCGACACTACGACGGCACGGGCCTGGGGCTCGCGCTCATCAAGAAGATCGTCGAATTTCAGGGCGGCGCCATCGATGTGGACAGCGCGCTGGGACAGGGAACGACATTCACGATCGTCCTGCCGCTGCCGCGGGTGAATGCTCTCATTGCGGCGACGCCCGCATGAGCGCCCACATCCTCATCGTCGACGACAACTTGACCAACATGAAGCTGGCGGCGAACGTGCTGGAGGATACCGGCTACAAAGTATCGAAAGCCGCCGACGCGGTGGAAGCGCAGGCGCTGCTGGCGAGCATCGCGCCGGACCTCATCCTCATGGACCTCTCGATGCCCGGCATGGACGGCCTCACGCTGACGCGCAAGCTCAAAGCCGACAAGCGCTATCGGCGCATTCCGATCGTGGCACTCACCGCTTCAGCCATGAAAGGCGACGATTTGAAAGCCCAGGAGGCGGGTTGCCGCGGCTACATCACCAAGCCCATCGACACGCGCCGCTTCCCCAAGCAGGTCGCCGCGTTCCTTCCCGGCGCGGAGATGCAGGCGAGCTCGTCGCCCAATGCCGGTGCGAGCCTCACCATTCTCATCGTCGATGACCTCGTGGGTAACCGCAAGGTATTGCGGGCGGGCCTGGAGAGTGAAGGGCATATCGTGGCAGAGGCCACCAATGGTCAGGAGGCGCTCAACGTACTGGAGCGCACGCGGGTCGATGCGGTGGTGTCTGACATCCTGATGCCGACGATGGACGGCTTTCGCCTCTGTCTTGAGATCCGCAACAGCAATGCGCCGTACGCCACATTGCCGTTCATTCTGTACACCGCGACATACGATTCGCCGGGAGACCGCGATCTCGCGCAGTCCGTCGGCGCGGATGGTTATGTGATCAAACCCGCGCCCCTATCCGTCATGCTGCAAGCGTTGCGCGACGCGCAGCATAAGGCGCGCCGGGAGCAGCGCCCTGACGCCGCGCCGATCGGCGAATCCGACGTGCTGGAGCAATACAATGCGGCACTCGTGCGCAAGCTCGAGGAGCGCAACGAGCAATTGCAGCGCAGCGTCGAGGATCTGCAGCGCGCGCACGAGCAGATCCTCGCGCTGAACCGCGATCTCGAAAAGCGCATGGAGCAGCGCACCGCCGCGCTCGAGGCCGCCAACCAGGAGCTCGAGCGCCGGGATCGGCTGTCGCCTCGGTCGGGCGCATAGGGCACCGGGCACGATCCCTCCGCCGCGGCTCAAGATGAGCGCTTTTCTGGACCCGAGCGTGGGCTGCCGCTGTGTGCGGGCCGAGAGTCAACGCCACGTGTCTCGACATCTTCCCCGGTAGAGGAGGGCTTGAGCGATTTGATCGCCGAGCTGCAGCGAACTTCACTCGTGATCTACGTGCGGGAGCTGCCTCACTTTGACAGCGCGCCGTCCTGTTTTCTCCGTCCTGTCAAGGTCCCCTGGGTCAAGTGCACTCCCACTTTGACGCGCCGCACGGTCGAAAGACGCATGGCGGCATACAATCAAATTATCGATGATGAGTTGCATCTGAGCCTTGCCGGCGGGCGGCGTTTCGCTCAAAATTCCGGTCTATCCGCGGCGCTGATCGAGGCCATGTACTTCGGGGGGCCTGCACGGCTGAGACGCCGCATATCCCCGACGTTTTCCGATTCATCTGCCGGAAACCCTCCGCGCAAGGCGCGGAGGTCTGTTCGCTATTGTGCTTCGATCGTCTCAATCGTCCGCCTTGATCACCAACTGATTCTCTACGTCCTTCACGCCCTTGGTCGCCCGGGCGATTTCGACCGCCTTGTCGATCGCCTCCTGTGTTCGCGCGCTGCCGCTCAACACGACGACGCCGTTTTGGTCCGTATCCACATGAATGCGTCCCAAGCTCGTGATGTGTTCCTTGGCGAGTTTGCTTTTGATCTTGGTCGTGATTGCCGAATCCTTTACGAACGCTTTCGGGTGCGCGCGATCCGCATCCGAGTCCTCTGCCACGGCGATAGAGCCCAGAAGACTGCCGGTGACGAGGAATGCCGCTATGGCTGGCTTCATTTTCATGATGGATTTCTCCAGTCGTTGAGTAAATCAAATGTCCGTTGCCCGAGCGTCCACTGGCAACAGCGACCTTGAGGGAACCTGGAAGGGCCTATTGCCCGCGGTAACGCCCGTGTCTTAGCAACAAACGTACCGCCACAGACACGAACAGCTGCCAAGGTGGCGGTCCGGGCGGAGCGCGATGGCCTCAACACCTCTAAGGATTAGCTAGCGCTTAAGAGCGCAGTACAGTCTCGCCCTTTGCCAAACCTGTGGCAGTGCTAGCTCGAGTACGTGCGGCACAAAATTTGCGTCCTCCAGGCCTCGCCGAACTGATTCCGTGCGCATGAAGCGCGCACCTTTGATTCCACTCATCGGTCCGTAGGGACCGTCAACCCCACTACAGTAATTCAGGGAGTTACGTCGATGAACAAGAAACTAGCGATTGCGCTTATTGCAGCGGCCACGTCACTCGCTGCATTCCATTCCGCCCAGGCGGCCGACGAGATTTTGCATTTCACGACGATGGTGGGTGTGGACGGCGGCTTCGTTAAGTACAGGATCCGTGGTGTGCAAGGGGATGAGCTTCCTTGGGAAGTGGCCAGCGCCATCGGCTCGCTCACGAGCGACGGCCATTTGCTGATCTCCATCAAGGGTCTCGTCTTCCCGGATAAGCCCTCGGTGCCGGCCAAGCTGCGCGGCATCAATGATGAACCTGAGTTTCGTGCCTTGGTGAGTTGTCTGAGCGATGAAGGTAAAGGCAACGGCAACCACGACAAAGTGGTCACGGTCAACATTCCCACGGTGGGATTCCCGGCGACACGCAGCGGAGACGCTACGATCGACACGCAGGTCACGCTGCCGCACTACTGCGTCGCGCCCGTCATCTTCATCCTGTCCGGTTCGGAGGACCACTGGTTTGCCGTGAGCGGAGCGGAAATCGGCGAGGATTGACCCATTTCGGCTTTCACCGAGGTGCATTCAATGTGCGGGGCCGGGCGTTTCGGCGCCGGGCTTCCCGGTAGACGAAGCCCTCTCTTTTGCCCCGTGGTTGGCGTGCGTCATCTTTGGGTTGGCTTTCCACAGGCCGAGCATCGAGCCGGTGGGGTCTTGAATGATGCTAAACCAGCCCATGTCCGCCACTTCCGTCACATCCTTCATGACCTTGCCGCCTAACGACTTGGCTTTGTCAGTCGCGACGCGAAGGTCATCCACCAGAACGTACGGAATCCAGCCCACGGGACCGTGCGGAACCTGTTTCATGATGCCGCCGCCAGTGCCTTCTTCCACTTTGATCACCGTGTAGGAATGATCGGGCACGGGCGGGTGCTCGACATCATTCGAAACTCCGAGCAGGTGACGCCTGAGGCGCCTTTGCTCTTTCGGTCCGCCGAGAATTCCACGCGATGGATCGCCGCTACCGTGGCGCGCGACTGAGTCAGGATATTCAGCCATTATGCGAGCGCCAGTCTCCGTCGCAGCGCAAGCAGATACGCCGCCGGAATGACGAGCATCGACAGGAGCGGTGCCGTGATCATCCCACCCACCATCGGTGCGGCGATACGTCGCATGACTTCTGAACCGGTGCCGCTGCCCCACATGATCGGCAGCAACCCCGCGATAATGACCGCAACCGTCATCGCGATCGGTCGTACGCGTAGCGCGGCGCCCTCGACGATCGCCGCAATTCGCTCGCGCTCATCGTTCAGCGGCGCGGACGCCGCGCGGGCGGCCACCGCTTGGTTCAGGTACACCAACATGACAACGCCAATCTCGGCTGCGACGCCGCCCAACGCAATGAACCCGACGGCCGAGGCAATCGACATGTTGTAGCCCAGCAGAGACATCAGCCAGAAGCCCCCGACGAGTGCGAACGGCAACGTCGCCATGATGAGCAGCGCATCGCCGAAGCGACGGAATGTGAGGCAGAGCAGGACAAAAATGATGACGAGCGTGGCCGGTACGACGATCTTCAGTTTTGCCGTCGCCCGCTCCAGGTACTCGAACTGGCCGGACCAGGAGATCGAGTACCCCGGTGGCAGGCGAATCTCCTTCGCCACCGCGCGCTGCATGTCGCGCACGGCGGAGCTCAGAACGCGACCGTGCAAATCGATGTACACCCAGCCGGAAAGTCGGGCGTTCTCGCTCTTGAGCATGGGCGGGCCATCACTGATGCGGACCGTGGCCACATCGCCGAGCCGGATCTGCGCGCCGCGCGCCGTGAGCACGGACAGCTCGCGCAGCTTCTGCACGGAATCGCGAAGCTCGCGCGGATAGCGCACGTTGATGGGAAAGCGCTGCACACCCTCGACCGTCTCGCCGATGTTGTCGCCGCCGATCGCGGCCGAGACAACGCTTTGGACGTCGGCGATGTTGAGCCCGTAGCGCGAGGCCCTGTCGCGGTCGATTGTCACATCGATATAGCGTCCGCCCGAAAGGCGTTCGGCGAACGCGGAAGTCACACCGGGCACCGGTTTGACCACTCGTTCCACCGCGGCGGCCAAGCGATCGACTTCGTGCAAGTCCGTGCCGGCGACCTTCACACCGACCGGACTTTTGATGCCGGTCGCCAGCATGTCGATGCGGTTGCGGATCGGCGGCACCCAGATATTGGAGAGCCCGGGGACTTTGACGATGGCGTCCAACTCCTGAACCAGCTTGTCGGGCGTCATGCCGGCGCGCCACTGCCCGCGCGGCTTGAACTGGATGGTCGTCTCGAACATTTCAAGCGGCGCGGGGTCGGTCGCGGTTTCGGCGCGGCCGGCTTTGCCGAACACGCTCGCGACCTCGGGCACCGTCTTGATCAACCGATCGGTCCGTTGCAGAAGCTCCGCGACCTTGCCCGCGGAGAGGCCGGGAAGGGCCGAGGGCATATACAGGAGATCGCCTTCATCCAGCGGCGGCATGAATTCCCCGCCCATGCGCATGACCGGCACAGCGGTGGCCAGCGCAATGAGCAGTGCGACGCCGAGCACGGCCTTCGGATAGGCGAGGACGCGCGTCAACACGGGGCGATAGAGCGCGATGAGGCCGCGGTTGATGGGGTTTCTCTGTTCCTCGGGAATGCGGCCGCGGATCAGATAGCCCATCAGCACCGGAATCAGCGTGACGGCGAGCCCGGCGGCAGCGGCCATCGCATACGTCTTAGTGAACGCGAGCGGCGCGAACAGGCGCCCTTCTTGGGCTGCGAGCGTGAACACTGGTACGAACGACAGTGTGATGATCAGGAGTGAGAAGAACAATGCGGGCCCGACCTGAGCGGCTGCATCGCCGATCACGCGCCACTGCTGCGGACCTTTGAGCTCGGTGTCCGGATGCGTGTGATGCCAGACCTCGATGTGCTTGTGGGCGTTCTCGATCATCACCACGGCGGCATCGACCATGGCTCCGATCGCAATGGCGATGCCTCCGAGCGACATGATGTTAGCGTTCACGCCCTGGTAGTACATGACGATGAACGCCATCAACACGCCGAGCGGAAGCGAGATGATCGCGACGAACGCGGAGCGCAGGTGGAAGAGGAAGGCCACGCACACCAGCGCCACGACAATGAACTCTTCGAGGAGCTTCCCTTGCAGGTTGTCAACGGCGCGCCGGATGAGGCTCGATCGATCGTAGGTCGGCACGATCTTGACTCCGCGCGGCAGACTCGACTGGAGCGCGGCGAGTTTCGCCTTGACGGCGTTGATGGTTTCGAGTGCGTTCTTCCCCGAGCGCATGATGATGACGCCGCCCGCGACTTCCCCTTCACCGTTGAGTTCGGCGATGCCCCGGCGCATCTCCGGGCCCACCTGGATGCGCGCCACGTCCCCGAGCAGCACCGGGACACCGGACTCGCCCGTCGTCAGCGGGATCTTGCGGAAGTCATCGAGCGACTGCAGATAGCCCGACGCGCGCACCATGTATTCGGCCTCGCCGAGCTCAAGCACCGAGCCGCCGGTTTCCTGGTTCGCCTTTCGCACGGCCTCGATGATGGTTTCGTGCGGGATGTTGAAGGCCCGCAGCCGGTCCGGATCGAGCACGATCTGATACTGCTTCACCATGCCACCCACGGAAGCCACTTCCGACACATTGGGCACGGACTTGAGCTCGTATTTCAGGAACCAGTCCTGCAAGGCACGCAGCTGTGACAGATCCATCGTGCCGCTCCGGTCGACAAGTGCGTACTCGTACACCCAACCGACGCCGGTCGCATCGGGCCCAAGCGCCGTTTTGGCCTGCGCGGGAAGACGCGACTGCACCTGGTTCAGATACTCGAGTACGCGCGAGCGCGCCCAGTACGGATCGGTGCCGTCCTCGAACAGGATGTAGACGAAAGAATCGCCGAACATCGAGTAGCCGCGCACGGTCTTCGCCCCCGGCACCGACATCATGGTCGTGGCGAGCGGATAGGTGATCTGGTTCTCGACGATCTGCGGCGCCTGACCCGCATAAGTCGTGCGGATGATCACTTGCACGTCCGATAAGTCTGGAATCGCATCGAGCGGCGTGCGCAGCATCGCCCACACGCCCCACCCCGCCACCATGAGCGTCGCAAGCAGCACGAGAAAGCGGTTTGAGATCGACCAATGGATGAGGCGCGCGATCATGGTTGGTGTTCCGGCGCCGCCGCGGTCGTAAGCCGGTTCACGGTGGACTTCAAGCTCGCTTCGGAATCGATCAGGAACTGCCCGGACAGCACGATCGACTGACCTTCCGTGAGTCCCGACAAAATAGCTGTGCGCCCATCCTGCTCTGCGCCGGTAGATACGTTGACCACATCGAACCCGCCACTCTCGCCCGCTGCGATCACTACCGAGCGCTCACCCGTGACAATCAGCGCCTCGCTCGGAACGACGAGCTGCGGCTCACTTTCCGGACCTGTGAAGTCAAGCGTTACGAACATGCCGGGCGAGAGCTTGAACCCCGGATTTTCAAGCGAAATGCGCGCCGCGAGCGTGCGGGTCATCGGATCGACCTGCGGAAGCAGGGCGATCACGTTCCCTTCGAAGGTCGATCCCGGCCACGCAGCAGCAGTTGCCTTCACTGTCGATCCGACCGGCACGCTTGAAACTTTCGCTTCCGGAATCTGCGCATTGACCCAGACCGTTGCAAGGCCGTTGATACGGAACAGGCTCGCCCCGGACATGAACGAGCCGCCTTCGCGCACGCCGAGCTCGGTGACCACGCCATCGACAGGTGCCGTCACGGTCGTCGTAGCGCTCGTCTTGTGGGTCGTTTCGAGGGCCCGGATCGTCGGCTCCGGCACGCCCAGCACGATGAGTCGCTGACGAGCCGCATCGCGCATGTCCTGCGCGCGCGTGGAGCTCGCATCCAAGAGTGCGAGGTATTCCTGTTCAGCCTCCTGCCATTGGGGTGCCAGAATCGCCGCCAATCGCTGCCCACGATGCACCCGCTCGAGGGGCGCTTTGACGTACAGACTCGTGATGTAGCCCTCGACGCGAGACTGCACAAGTTCGAGCCGCCGCTCATCGAAGGCTACACTCCCCACCGCATGCAGCCGCGTGCTCAGCGCGATCTTCTCGACCTTGCCGAGCCGGATGCCGAGGTTCTGCACGGCGTTAGCGCTTACTCTGACATTCCCGCCTTCACCCATCTCATCGGCATAGACGGGTACCAGCTGCATATCCATAAAAGGCGACTTACCGGGCTTGTCGAACTTCTGGCCTGGCACCATGGGATCGTGCCAGTAGAGGATCTTGCGCTTGCCTCCGGGCGTGTTCGTTGCGTTCGACCGGCTACCGGGTGATGCCATCATCGTGGCCGATGCGCCGGATGACATCCTCTGATGGGCCCACCAATTGCCGCCTGCGGCGCCCAACGCGAGCAATATGGCTGCTCCTGCGGTCCATTTGATCTGATTCATGCGTGTTCCCGTCATGTCGATGCTCCCGGGTCGTGCAGCAGGTGCAGGAAGACCCAGGCGCGCGCGACCGAGCCCTCAAGCTGCACATAGTCGAGTTGCGTCTCGATTTCCTGGGTCAACGCCTCGAGGGCGCCGCGCAGATCGCCGCGACCTGCGCCATAGGAGACCAGGGCCGCGCGTGATCGATCGTGCGCGAGCGGAACGAGATCGGTTCCGTAGTGTTGCAGACGCTCGCGGCCATGGTGCCACTCCGCGAAGGCCGCCTGCACTTCCGCGGTGTGCATGCGAACCTCCGCATCGCGCATCGCTTCCTGCGCGCGCACGCTCGCAAGCTTCTCCGCGATCATCGGGTTCTGCCGGTGCTTTGGGAACAGCGGCAGGCCGACACGGAACTCGAGTGAAACCATGTCGGAGAAATCCGCTCCACGTCTGCTGTAAGTCAGCTCCGTGCTCCAGTCGGATCGTTTCTCGGCGCGTGCCAGCTCCACATCCGTCTTCGCTGCATCGATCTGCGCCGCAAGCGGTGCGAGCGGCGCATGCTCCGATACGCCCGCCACGAGGGATTCCATTGAGTGCTCGAGCTCACGGTCGGCCGGAATCGCCGCAAGCGGACGGTCGGCCGCCGTGCCGATCCATCGCGCAAGCTCGGCGCGCTTCACCTGCACATCCTGCTCGAAGGCGAGCATCCGCTCTTCGAGTCCGGCAACGAGAGTCTCTGTACCGAGCGCTTCGGCTGCCGAGGCCCGGCCGCTGCCGAGCGCGGCGCGTCCCGCCGTAGCCTGCAGATCGGTCTGGGGCTTCAGATCGCGCAATCTCGCCAGGGATTCCTCAGACACGGCGAGCGCGATCCAGGCTTCAGCCACGGCGCGCGCGGTCTCAAATTGCGTCTTGCGCAGCTGCGCCTGCGCGAGGGTGATGCCGCGCCCGGCCTGTTCACTCTGCAGTCGTCGCTTCTCGTGATTGGGAAAACTCTGCATCACGCCGATCTTGCGCATCGTCATGAAGTCACGCGTGAACGAGAACCGATCGGCCGTGTCGATCGGGAGATTGTCGACGCCGGTGATGAGCTCAGGATCGGGCAGCCGTCCGGCGCTGGGTGCAACCGCCTGCGCAGCGTCCAGCATGGCCGCGGACGCCGCGACTTGCGGCGCCTCCTGCAGCGCCCGCTCAACGGCCTCATTGAGGGTGAGTGGCGGAACGTCGGCACGCACGGGTGACGCTGCGGCGAACGCCCCAAATAGCAGCGCAGTAGCGGCGGCAAGCGCCGCCCGTAGAGAAATTGACGGAGTCACGACGATACACCTCGATCGGTCGAATGACGACTCGCTCGCGCGCAACGCCGCGCGGCATCGAGCGAATTACGGATCAAACAAACGAAAGCTCGCTCAGAAAAGAGGCGAGCGCGATCGAGGTAGAGTTATAAGCGCAACCGGGCGGTGCGCAGATAGGTCAGTGAAGCATTACTATAATGGCAAGAGGTCCGCCAGGCGACATGGGGGAATAGGGACGGCGAAACCTGCGACGCTGTGACCCACGGACCGACGATGACCGGATCGGGCGATCCGGGACTGCCGTGAGATTCGAGTCGGACGCGATGGGTGTCTGCGGTGGAGGCCGCTGCGGACGCGGGCACAACGGCGCAGCAAGCGCCGCTGGTGCCTGACTCATGACCCTGGCAGGGAGATCCGGAACCGGAGGGGCAGCAATCGGGCAGAGCTGGCAACGGACACGCAATGGTGGGGGAGATGACCCCGAAGAGGCCCACCCATACCACCAGTACTGCCATCACCCGGCGCATCACGGCATCTGCTCCAAAGACTGTTATCTCGACCCGTTATCGGACTATAAGCTCAACAACCCCTATGCGCCAGTCCGGTCAAAACCGACGCTAGGCGGTCTCATTCCCCGGTTTCACGCGAAAACGCACGACATTGAACGCGGACATGATCGATATCTCCGGTTGGCGATGACTTTGCGCTATCCGCAATGATCCGTCAGTGCCGAGGTCGATCGATACCACCCCAGCGCGGCGTCGCGGCTCGGGTAGCGAAGGACGACCGCGGCCGAAATATCCAAATAGCGGCGGGCTCGGTCGCGCTCGCCCGTATGGCCACGAAGAGTCTATCGATGGCCGGGACGAATAGCGACGTGCGCGCACCGGCCGCGGTGGCGAGATGACCGAGCCGTCGATATCCGTTGGACGCGGGCGCGAACACATCGACGAATCCCTCCCCACAGCTCACATACAGGCGCCGCCGCAGCGCATCGACGAACACGTCATCCGAATCCGCGCACGTCTCGAATGTCGCGATGAGCCGGCCATCCTTCTCGTCGAACACCCCCACTCTCGCCGGATGGCGGAATACGGCAAGCACCTGACCGCTCGACTCATCCAGGGCAAGCGGGAAATTTCCGCGCAAGTCTTTCGTCGGCCAGCTCGCCAGCGCCTTATAGGCCACAGCGTCTACGAGTGCGATCTCATGGGCATCGGGGAGATTGACGAAAATATGCCGTCCTGAGCCATCTAGCTGAAAACCTTCCGGGTGCGCTTTCAAAGGAATGTCTGCGACCTTGGTCCGCGCCACGGCGTCGATCACCGCCAGTTCACCGCTGCCATAACCGACGAACACGCGATGAGTCACCTCGTCCACCCGGACATTATCCGCGTCATCGCCAAGCGGGATTTTTCCAATAGCAGCGAGACCGACGCCCCGAAAAAGTCGCACCGAACCATCGCCGGCATTAGCCACGTAGACCGTATCGGTCGAGGACACGTAGCCAATCCCCTGCGGCTCCCGCAGACCCGCGATCGCGCGAACCGTCTTATGTGTCTTGAGATCGATTACCCCTACGGAGTCATTGCCGAGCTCGGCGACAAACAAGCGTTGCCGTGCCACGTCCATCGCGAGGTGATCGATCCGTCCGTGAATGTTTTCCAGGGCGATCTTCGATTCGAGCACCAGTGGCTCCGGATAGGCGGCGCTAACGGCGAAGACCACCGTTGCGGCAGCGGTGCCTACCGTCAACCGGAGGATCTGCTTCATGACGGTGTGTACCTCGAGATAACCAGAAAGTTCTCGGATGGGATCGTGCGCAACGCGGCAGTTCCTGATCAGGGGGCGAACAATGCCGACTTCGTGGAACGATCGATAGGCGCTGTCGCCAACCGCAGACAGACGTGACGCATAAAGCAGTGGTCGATTGGGTAATGTGACTCGTACCCTGGGTCGCAGTACAGCGCTGCAGCTACATTACCGCGTGCGAGTTTAATGTGAGGTGCCCATGAACAAGTCCTTTGTGATCGGCGCGGTGGCCGGTGCGGTACTGGTGACTGCCGGCGGCGCCGCGGCGGGTTATAAGATGTATGCCAAAGCGCATTCGGCGAGCGTCCTCAGCGCGAAACCGTTGACGCGGACGGTCAAAATTCCACGACAGGAATGTCACGACGAGACCGTCACGCACCGGAAAGCGGTAAAGGATAAAGACCGCTTGCTGGGCACCGGCTTGGGCGCAGTCGTCGGTGGCATACTGGGCCATCAGGTGGGTGGTGGCAACGGCAAAACATTGGCGACAGTTGCGGGTGCGGCCGCGGGTGGCTATGCAGGCAATAAGATCCAACAGAAGACCCAGGAGGCCGACACATACACCACCACGGAACAGCGTTGTGTTACGGCGTACGATAAAAAGGAAGAACCCGCAGGATTTGATGTGGTGTATGAGTATGCAGGGAAGCGGCACCACGTGCACACGGACCGGGATCCGGGCAGTTCTCTGCCCGTCAGTGATGGAAAGGTCGTGTTGGACTCATTGAAGGACGAGACCGGTCCTCAGAAACAGCCTTAGCTCGAGCACACCGGATGCATATCGTTCCGTAACAGCCCCGCGGTATAGGGGCCGCGAGCTTCGCTCGCCGCCGCGCCCAAAGTGGCACTGAATTGACTGCGGACTACACATCAGCAAATCTTCGAATTTTCAATGCCTTGGAAAACGCCCGACGGGACGCCTATGCTTATTCGTTGAAGTCGGAGGAATTATTCATGGCCACCGTAGTCGTTGAGCTGAGTCCGCAGGACGAGAAGGCGCTTAAAGCGCGTACAGGGGAGCGAAGCGCGGGTGCGGCTCTCAAAGCATGGATCACGCGCGCTAATCCTGAGCGCACGACGGCGCAGCTGCGGGCGGCGTTGCGGGCGTCGAGAAAAGAGGAAGCGAAAGGCAAGGGGCGGCGCTTTACGAGCGGTCGCGAGGCCATTCAATGGCTCGAGAACTGATCGTTCTGCCGCGCTTCAAGCGCGATTACAAACGTGCCCGCCGCAATATGGGCCAGCGCGGTGTTCACACCGTTCTATCAATCCGACAGCGCGATACTGCCGCGAATGCGCGACGGGGTTGCCGCGCCTCTCTCGCAACTGCCCATTGGCAGAGCGAGCGTTGTCCGGTTGGTGACGGGGATGACGGTACCTGCGCTCAGAGGCATCACGTTTCGACCTCTTCGTCTCGGTGGACTCGATTAGCCGTCGGGATGTCATCGGGTAGATGGCGGAGCGGACGGGACTCGAACCCGCGACCCCCGGCGTGACAGGCCGGTATTCTAACCAACTGAACTACCGCTCCGGATTCTGGTGGGTGCTGAGGGGCTCGAACCCCCGACATTCGCCGTGTAAAGGCGACGCTCTACCAGCTGAGCTAAGCACCCCTACCTCTTACCCCTCAAAAAGGCCGCGTAGTCTAGAGGAACGGGGAGCGAGAAGCTAGCGACCGGTAAAGCTTAAGCGCCGACGCTCCCCAGGACCACCGTGAAGCTCTGAATGAAGTGAAAATCCGGCCGGTCGAGCGCGAATTCCGCGCTGTCGGGATCGCACAGGCGCTGCAGCTGCGCGTAGTCCTCCCCGGAGAGGTACGGCCGCAGCCGCTCGCCCCAGGTCGCCTGGAATATGGCCTCAAGGAGGTATTGCCGGTCGGCCGAGCATAACGGGCTCAAGCGCTCGATCGTGAGGGTGTGTGCCGTAACGTGGTGTAGCCCCTCACCGCGCAGGACTCCCACCAGAGCGCGGATGGCGGTGAGATCGCGCTCCTCGAGGCCGTAACGCTCGCGGTAGTAACAGCGCACGGCCTCGTTCGTCAGGCGCTCGAGGCGAGCATCCCAGGCGAAAACCATTTCCGGCAGAAAATTGCTCTGACCCAACACAATACGCCCGTCGGGGCGCAGCAGCTGCGTCATGGAGCGCACCGTGCCGCCCGGATCGCGCACGTGGTTAATGGTGTTGACGCACCAGATGAGGTCGAACTGCGCTTTGGGCAGCGGCGCGCGGGTCAGGTCGCCCTGCAGGACCAGGGTCCCGAGAGGTACCACTTTGCGGGCTGCGGTTACGTGAGCGGTGGCAAGATCGAGGCCGACGACGCGCCCCCCGGGAGCCACCGCCTCCGTCAGCCACCGCAAGGCCTCGCCGCTACCGCAGCCGGCGTCCAGCACACTCTGTCCTGACCGCAGGCCCAGGCCTGCGATGGCTCGGCGCAGCTCGGGCTCGGCGCAGCGGTTGAACAGCTGCAGCTTGCGCGTGTAGTCGCGCGCGGCGGTGTCGCCCAGAAGGCCCGGTGAGCTCATGGCCGCGGATAATGAACCTTTTCGGCATGACCGGTCACTCACCGTAAACGTCACGAGTCAGGTCAGTCACTTGGTCGGGGATATCGCTCATGCCCGCGCGGTGCAGCGGCCGGTGCCGCTCGTCACTCTGTACCTGACCGAGCGCTGCAACTCCCGCTGCGTGACCTGCGATTACTGGCGGCATGGGCGCGTGGACATGACCCTGGAGTCTGTGAGGCGCCAGCTGCCCGCGCTCGCGGCGCTCGGCACACAGACCATCCTGGTGTCAGGCGGAGAGCCGCTGCTCAATCGGGAGTGGCTGGCTATCGCGCAGCTGCTGCGGGCCCAGGGCTTGAATCTGTGGCTGCTCACCTCGGGGCTGTCGCTGGCCAAGCATGCCTCGCGCGTGAGCGAGCTGTTTGAGTCGGTCACCGTCTCGCTCGATGGCACTAATGCACAAACCTACGCCGCTATCCGCGGTATCGATGCCTTCGACAAGGTGTGCGAAGGCATGCGCGCCGCCGCGGCGCTCGGCATGACGGTCCAGGTGCGCGTGACCGTGCAGCGCGCCAACTATCTCGAGATGCCGGATTTTGCGGCCCTGTGCCGCGACAACGGCGCGCGGCAGATATCGTTCCTGGCCGCGGACGTGAGCAACCCGCATGCCTTTGGGCGCAACCTTCCGGACGGCTTCGCAGATGACATCGCCTTGCGCGCCGAGGATTTGCCCCGGCTCGCGGCCGTGCTCGATGCGATGGAGCGCGAGCAGGCGGAGGATTTTCGCGCGGGTTTCATCGCCGAAAGCCCACAGAAGCTGCGCCGCAGGCTGCTCGAGTACTACACGGCGGTGTGCGGCCACGGCGCCTTTCCCGAAGTGCATTGCAATGCGCCGGAGTTCTCCGCGGTGGTGGAGACCACGGGAAAAGTCCGGCCCTGCTTTTTCATTCCGGGGCCCGAAGAAACCGCGGCGTCCGCCGACCTCGAGCAGACCTGGCGCGGTGCGGCCATGGCCCAGCTGCGGGCGGACATCCGCTCCGGCCAGCGAGCCGAATGCCGCACCTGCGTGTGCTCCATGTGGCGCAGCCTGCAATGAGCGCGGGTGAGGCCCTGTCCAATCTTCAAGCCTACGAGCAATGGGCGGCGAGCTATCCGCCCGTGCCGCACAATCCGCTGATGCGTGCGGAGCAGGCCGCCATGCTGCGATTGTGGCCCAGTGGCGCGGGCGCCCGTGCGCTGGATCTGGCCTGCGGCAGCGGCCGCTATGCCGCGCTTGCGGCGCAGCGCGGCGCCTCGGAGGTCACCGCCGTGGATTTCTCGCCGGCCATGCTGGCGCGGGTGCGCGATGCGGCGCGGGTGCGCGCCAGCATGATGCGGCTGCCTTTCGCGGATGCGGTGTTCGATTGGGTGGTGTGCGGACTGGCGGTGGGACACGCGCCGGCGTTAGCGCCGTGGATGAGGGAGATGGCGCGGGTGTTGCGGGCGGGCGGCGTGCTCTTGTACTCGGATTTCCATCCGGCGGCGGCGGGGGCGGGCATGACCCGCTCGTTCATCGATGCGCAGCAGCGCAGGCATGTCCTGCGGCATCGCCGCTATGCGCTCGCGGCGCATCACACCACTGCGGCGGCGGCGGGCCTGACCGTCGAGGCCACCCATGAGGTCAAAGTGGGCGAGGGCCTGAGTGAGACTTTCAGCGGCTCGGCGGAGTTCTACCGGCGCTGGCAGGGATTGCCCGTGGTGCTGGTGGTGCGCGCCCGTAAGGCAATGCCATGACTGCCCGCGGCCTGCGACTGCTCAATGCCGATTGCGACGGCGATATCACCGGCCTTCGGGTGCAGGCCGGGCGGATCGCGACCTTCGCGGCGCCGTCGCCGCAGGACATCACCCTCGACCTCGGGGGCGACCGGCTGCTGCCGGGACTGATCAACGCTCACGATCACCTGCAGCTCAATCATTTTCCGCGACTTAGGGTTCGGGAACGATACACCCATGCCGCGCAGTGGATTGACGATATTCGTCCGCGCCTCGGCACCGATCCGCTGCTCATCGCCGGGCAGGCGGTGCCGCGCGAGGAGCGCCTGTGGCTCGGGGGCATCAAGAATCTTTTGAGCGGCGTGACCACCGTGGCGCACCACGATCCTCTCTATCCGGCCTTGCTCGATGACGGCTTTCCCACCCGCGTGGTGCGTGAGTTCGGCTGGGCGCATTCGCTCACCCTCGAGGGCGGCGAGGCCGTGCGCGAGTCTCACCGTCAGACCCCGATCGGGCAGCCGTGGATCATTCACGCCGCGGAGGGGCTGGATGAGGATGCGCTCGCGGAGTTCGAGCAGCTCGAGACCTTAGGGTGCATCGCCGCCAATACGCTGATTGTGCATGGCCTGGCCCTCGATACCTCGCGGCGCGCCCGGTTGGCGCAGGCTGGTGCCGGCCTCATCTGGTGTCCGTCCTCCAACCTGTATCTCTTCGATCGCACCGTGGATGCGCGCGATCTCATTGCCCGCGGACGCGTGGCCCTGGGTAGCGACTCGCGGCTCACAGGTGAGCGCGATCTGCTGGCCGAGCTCGATCTCGCCCGCGAGCTGGGTGAGCTCGATGAGCCCGTCATCGAGGCGCTGGTGACGCAGCGTGCCGCGCAGCTGCTGCGTCTCCCCGACCGCGGCGTGCTGGCGCCCGGCGCGCTGGCCGATGCCGTGGTGCTGCCCGCAGGCCTTCCCCTGAGCCGCGCGAGCCGCGCCAATATCCGCCTGGTGCTGCTGGGCGGCGAGGTGCGCTATGCGGACCCGCATTATGCGCAGGCGCTGGGCGATGCGGCGGATCTGGTGCCGGTGCAGGTCGACGGCCGCGACAAATTTCTGTCGCGTGCGATTGCCGCCCGGCTGTCCGCCTCGACTCTCCACGAGACCGGTCTGATCCTATGAGTCCGCCACGCATCCTGCTGATCAATCCCACCATCACTTCGAGCCGCAGCGCGCGCTTTCCGCTTGCCGTGCTGAATCTCGCCGCCGCGCTGCAGCCACGCTACGAGACTCGCATTCTCGACGGTAATGTAGACCGCGCCTTCGTCGATACGGCGCGCGATGCGGTGCGCGGCGGGGATTTCGCCGCCGTCGGCGTGAGTGTCATGGGTGGCCCGCAGCTGCCGCGCGCCATCGCCGTATCGAAGGCGATCCGCGCCGTCTCGCCGCATACACCCATTGTCTGGGGCGGACAGTTTCCGACTATTTGCCCACAGGCCGTGCTCGCCGAGCCCTATGTGGACTATGCGATTCGCGGACAGGGGGAGGCCGCCTTCGCCGAGCTCCTCGCGCTGCTGTCGGACGATGGCGCGCAGACGGTGCAGCAGATCGCAGGCCTGTCCTGGCGCGATGGCGCGCAGCTCATGCACAACACCGACCGGGCGTTCTCCACCGCGGGGCTTGCACAAACGCTGCCTTATGAGACGCTCGAGGATCCCGGCCAGTACTTGAAGTCTACCTATCTCGGCCGTCGCACCGCCGGTTACCAGGCGGCTCTGGGCTGCCGCTTCCGGTGCACCTTCTGCGGCGTGGCGGCCATGTTCCGCGGTAAGACGGCGCTGCCCACGGCGGGGCGGCTCGAGCAGGATTTGAGTTTTCTCAAGCGCCGCTTCGGCGCCGATGCGCTGCAGTTCTACGATCACAATTTCTTCGACCGTGAGGTCGACATGGTGCCGCTTCTTGAGATCCTGGCGAGATTCGAGCTGCCCTGGTGGTGCTTCGCGCGCTCGGACGCGCTGCTCAATCTCTCGGAGAGCTCATGGAAGCTGGTACGCAAGAGCCGGCTGCGCATGGCCTACATCGGCGCCGAATCGCCCAATGACAGGATGCTGCACGATATGCGCAAGGGCACCCGCTCGGACCAGACCCTGGAGGTGGTGGAGAGATGCCGCAGCCAGGGCGTGATTCCCGAGCTGTCCTTCATGCTGGCACCCCCTAAGGACCCGGAAGGCGAGACCGAGCGGACCTTCGAGTTCATCCGGCGGATCAAGCGCCGTCATCCGGCCACGGAGATCATGCTCTATGTGTACACGCCGCTGCCGCCGCGACGTCACGGCGGCGGCCCGGCGAATGCGCCCCCTACGGCTCCGCTGCGCGATTGCGCTGGCAATCCCGTGGTCTTTCCCGACCGGGCGCAGGAGTGGGCGCAGCCGCACTGGGTCGATTACTGGTGTCACCACGATGCGCCCTGGGTGAGCGAGCGGCTGCGCCAACGCATTCTCGATTTCACCACCGTGCTCGGCTGCCGCTTTCCCACGGTCACGGATATCCGCTCGCCTTCGTGGGGCAAATCCGCGCTGCGGGGGCTTGCGGCCTGGCGCTACCGGTACCGGCGCTACGAGCGGCCTTGGGAGCTCAATTGGTCGAAGCGGCTCATTCCGCTGCACGATCCACGCGTCTCGAGCCTGTGACGGGGCGGCTGCCGATGACGGAGCAATTGCGCGAGGCTGGGCGAGTGCGGCCGCTGCATGTCGTGCAGGTCAGCTTTTTCAACGATCCGATGGGGCGCCGGCCGCAGGAGTTGCTGCGAGCCTGGCCGACGGTGGTGGATGTCGCGGAGGCTGCGGCCCTGGCCGGCGCGCGGGTAACGGTGATTCAGGCGAGCACGCACCGTGGGAATCTGAGTCGCAACGGCGTCGATTATCATTTTCTGCCCCTGCATAGATCGGCCCTGGGCGAGCTGATGCGCAGCCACAAGCCCGACGTGCTGCATGTGCAGGGCCTGGGATTCGCGCGCGATGTGCTGGCGCTGGCGCAGCTCGCGCCCGGCATTCCGATTCTGCTTCAGGATCACGCCAGCCGCCCGCCGCGCTGGTGGCGGCGCTCGCTGTGGCGGCGGGGCTTGGCGGCTGCCGCGGGCGTGGCGTTCTGCGCACGCGAGCAGGCTCAGCCCTTTGCGCAGTCCGGTCTGCTGCACGAGCGTTTGCGGATCTATGAGATTCCCGAATCTCCCAGCCGCTTTAAGCCGGGCGATCAGGCCGAAGCGCGGCGGGCCACCGGCCTGAGCGGCGATCCGGGTGTGCTTTGGGTGGGTCACCTCGACAAAAACAAGGACCCGCTCACGGTGCTAGAGGGCGTGAGTCACGCGGTGGACGCGTTGCCCGATCTGCATCTATGGTGCTGCTTTGGCGCTGCGCCGCTGCTGCCCGAAGTGCGCAGCCGGATCGAGGCCGATCCGCGTCTGCGCCATCGCGTGAGCCTCTTGGGCCGGGTGCCACATGAGCGTGTCGAGTTGCTGATGAGCGCTGCGGACATTTTCGTTTCCGGCAGTCACCGCGAAGGCAGCGGCTACTCGGTGATCGAAGCCATGGCCTGCGGTTTGCCGCCCGTGATCACCGACATTCCCTCCTTCCGCACCCTCACCGGCAACGCGGCCGTCGGCGCGCTGTGGCCCTGCGACGATGCGCGGCAGCTGACCATCGCGCTGCAGCAGGTGGCAGCGCGGGTGAAAGCCGAGTCACGGCGTGCGGTGCGGGCGCACTTCGAGCGCGAGCTGTCGCTCGAGGCAGTGGGGCGCAAGCTGGTGGCGGCCTACGGCGAGCTTGCCGGAGGCAACGGGCATGCTTAAGCCGGCGCCGCTCGTGTCCATTGTGTTGCCGACCTTCAACCGGCTGCACTATCTGTCCGCCGCGGTCGACTCGGTGTTCGCGCAGACCTTCGAGGACTGGGAATTGATCGTCGCGGACGATGGCTCCGAGGCCGCGACGCGTAGCTACCTGCATACCTTCGAGAGCCATCCCCGTGTCAGGGTGCTCTGGCTCGCTCCACCGGGAAATCCGCCCGCCGTGCGCAACGTGGCGTTGCGCGAAGCCAGGGGCGATTACATCGCCTTCCTCGATTCCGATGATGTCTGGGCGCCGCGGAAATTGCAGCTGCAGGTGGCCACACTGCGCGCCAATCCCGCGCGCGCTTGGAGCTATACCGGTTTCACGCTGATAGACGCGGCGGGCCAGCCTCTCACCGGCGCGCGTGCCCGGCGCTGTCCGCCGATCGAGGGAGAATTCCTCGCGCCGCTGATCAAGGGTGAGCCCCTGATTGTGCAGTCGAGCGTGGTGGCGCGCCGCGATTTGATTCAAAAAGCGGGCGGCTACGATGAGGAATTATCCGTTTGTGGAGACTATGCACTATGGCTCAAGCTCGCGCAGTGGAGCGAGATCGGTCTCATTGAGGAGTCCTTGGTGCTCGTGCGCCGGCATCGAGAGCATTACTCGGACGATATCGCGGGTCTTGAGGATCTGCGGCGGATGTTTGGCAAGATGCAGGTAGCGGAGGGCGGCGCGGAGGCGAACCGCCTTTTGCAGGCGCGGCGCGCGAAGGTCGGGGCGGACCTTGCCAAGGCGCATGCGCGGCGGCACGAGCGTGCACGTGTCTTCAAGACGTTATCAGCGAGCGCGCCTCGCTCATGGCGTTACCCGGTATGGTGGCGGGGCGCTCTTGCGGCTATGGTACTGGCGTTCGTGCCCTCGCAGATTGTCCGGGTCGGAAAACTCGCGCTTGGTGTGCGCTTTAGCCAGAGATAGCCGCTATCGGTCCTGAGTACCCAATGCTTCTTCAAAGGGACTGCCCAGACGCCTTCTGAGCTGCTGGTGAATGCCGGACGTGTGGAATAGCTGCCGGCCTTCAATCAGCTTCTCGTGTGAAGCGACACGGCCCACGAAGAACGTGTGCGAGCCGACGGTTTGAAAATCCAGGATCTCGATCTCACGAACACCGAGCGCGATATCCGGGACCGGCAAGCCGAACACTTTCGAGCGCTTGAGGCCAAAGGGTAGCTGTTGCCAGTCGATGCTCTGCTTTTTGTGGTGCTCGCCGAGCCGGTAGGCCATCTGGCAGGCGCTACCTGGCACCTCGGCCAGCGCCACCTTGCGTGCTTTCTTGATGGTTTCTACCGACTGGCTGGTATTGCGCAGTGCCAGCGTGAAGCGTTGCGGCAGAAGCGGCCCGACCAGGTCCATCGGAAAGACATTGCTGCGCTCGCCGTCGTCGACGCTGACCAGGTAAACCGGCCGCGGACACAGTGAGAAAACCATCAGCTGCTCGACCGCGGCGGGCGACATCAGCTGCTTCTCGGGCGGGACGCGTCGCGCGGCGCGGAGGTACAGGACTGTATCCCAGACTTTTCTTAGCTTTGGAGCGCAGTAGTGAGTACCCCGGTCCACCTCGAACAGTGCGATTTCGACGCCTGCAGTGCTCCAGTCTTTCAGATGTTTCAAGCGCAGCTCGCCCAGGATTCGCCGCGATTGGCGGTCTACCAAGTGCAGTCGCGGCTGCGGCATGCGCTCCAGAGCTGCTTTGAGCCGCCGAGTGAGACCCAGGCGCAGCGTCAGCGGCCGAAGTGCAGCGACGGCGTTGTTGTCGTTGACGTCGAACTGCTCCTTGCCGGCTACCAGTATGACGTCGATCAGCTGCTGTGGCGTCGGTAATGAGATTGCCAGCCACTGTCGGGTGGCTCGCAGGCGCCTTTTCAGGAAGTCGGGAAGCGGGAGGTGCATATCACATCCTCGCGAAAAGCAGGAAGATGTAGCGGCTGCTCATCGGCAACCGTGAGCCGGAGGAGGGCGTGACGCTTTGCAGCGCGAAATGGGGTGCGGCCAGCGTCGCCAGCCGGCGGATGGAGCGGCGGAAGATGGAAAATGGCTCCCCTTTCACCTTGAATTCGCCGTCCCGCCAGTAGCTGAAGCGGTTACGCCACCACCAGCGATATTTGAGATCGCCCGAGAAAACCGGATTGAGCACGCTTGCCAGGAATTTTGCATTCGGTACCGTGAGCGCGCGTAGCACCGCGAAGAGCTCCGCCGGATCGTCTATCAGGCTCAAGGGGGCGAAGTTGGCCGTGACCAGGGTGATTTCGTTGAGCTGCCGCAGCTTTCGAGACGTGACCTCAAGGAATTCCCGGTAGCCGCCCTGATGGAGCTCGATCTGTCCCGCCGCAATCTCATCGCGGCAATGACGGACGAAGGCCGCGCACATGCGCGAATCCACATCATACGCCAGAACTTTTCGACCGCGCGCGGCATAATGTTTGGCGTCGATGCCGGGGCCCGCTCCGAAATCAAACAGAGCGGTGCCCGGCGGCGCCAATTCCAACGCCAGATCCTGGAAGGCGCGACGGGCGCCGCGGTCGGACTCGAGCGCGGTGATCGCAGCAACGTACTCTTCACCGGCTGCCATAAAGATGCGTGTTAAGGATCATGGGAAGCGCTAAAGTATTTCTCATGAGCCTATTTTCGAGCATGAAAATCGGCAGTGAGAAATATCCCGCTCTGACCGGCATCAGGGCTTTCGGTGCGGCCGTCGTTTTCTTCGACCATTTCCCCTTGTGGAAGGATGCTCATCTCATTATCAATGTCATGGCGTTTTTCTATGCGCTAAGCGGCTTTCTGATCGTCAGAATCTACTACCAGCAGGTCGAGCTCAGCGGCCGCTGGCTGTCGAAGTACTTCCTGAATCGTTTCGCGCGCATTTACCCGGTCTATTTCCTGCTGCTGAGCATTGCGGTGTGGCTGCGTCACGACTATCGGCCCTGGATGCTGCTCAAAAACTACACCTTGACGCACGCGCTTTTTCCTTCCACGGATCTGATCATACAACCCAGCTGGTCGCTGACCGTCGAGGAGTGTTTCTATTTCCTGGCGCCGCTTTTCATGATCCTCGCCAGGCGCCGCAATTTCTGGGTGTCTTTTGCGCTGGGCGGATTGCTGCTGGCGCTGGCACTTGGCATTGCCGGGCTGCACAGCGGATTCTTGGGGTCGTCGGCATTTGTCCTGTCCACCACATTCTTCGGCCATTTCGTGGAATTCTTCGCAGGCGTTTACCTGGCGCTTGCCGTGATCCGGCTGGAGAAGCGCGGGCCGCTCCATGCGCCGGGAAGTCGCTGGACGCTGGCGGGGCTTGCGGGCGTATCGGTGCTGATATTCGCCATGCTTGTCGTTTACCGTCACGCTCCGCTCAATTATTTCGCCATTATCCTCATCAACAATTTTCTGATCCCGGTGCCCATCGCCCTTCTGTATTGCGGGCTGATCCGGGAAAATACCACCCTGGCACGGTTGCTGTCGGGCAGAACCGCCGGTTTGCTGGGTAGAAGCTCTTATTCCTTCTATCTGCTGCATATATTGATCATCGACTATGTGAGCATCCCATTTTTGCTGCCCTTGGTCGGTAGCCGGCCCGCAGTCGTCTTGCTCTCGTTTGTCCTGACTTGGCTCATCGCCGTTTTCCTGTTTGTTTTCTTTGAAGAGCCGGTGAATCTTTTCGTGCGCCGTCGCTTCCACTCCAAGGACCGATCGGTGGGCATGCAGGAGACGCTCTTTCAGGTAAAGGCATAGTCCACTGCTCAGCGCCTGCGCATCACGATCAGAAAATGATCCCCCATGGCCCGCAGCAGCGGCCAGGCGGCCAGCCGGCGGTCCAGGCCCCAGAGTGAGGAATAAAGACCGGGATGGCGCTCGCGCAGCCCGGTCAGATAGGGCGGCGGCGCGAAGAGGCACAGTCCGCGGTGATGCTCGAGCGCAAAATGCGCCTCGAAGGCGCGATAGAAGACGCGTGGCGTGTAGTAGCGCGTCCAGATCGTGCGCCGATTCATGCCCACCGGCACGCCGCCGCGGGCGTAACGCACCTTGATCCGCGCCCATTGGCGGCGGCGGGTGTAGTGAGCGATTTCCCAGGGGCAGATACGGCCGATGACGGTGAATACCAGGGCGCCGTGAGGCTTGAGCAGCCGCGCGCACTGCCGCGACACCGCCGTCAGATCCGGCACGCAATTGAGCGGCCCGAGGTTGGAGTAGATGGCGTCGAATACGGATTCGCCCGTGAGCTGGTGCAGCTCGTGCGCGCCGATGGCCTGTGCCGTGACCCGCTCCGCGAGACCAGCTTTGTCGGCCCAGTCCCGGGTGCGCGCCACCATTTGCGACGACCAGTCCGTGGCCGTGACTCGATGGCCGCGCTCGGCCAGGCGCACCGCGTCGAGCCCGGTGCCGCACCCCAGGTCGAGCAGGCGGCTTTTGGGTGCCACCGTCGCATCGAGCCAGCGCCACATTTCTGCGCGCATGTCCTGGATCAGGAGGTTGTTGCCGCGCGGACCGTCGTAATCCGCCGCGACACTATCGAAGGCGGCCTGCGTGGCGCTCAGTTGTGCGGACAGATCGGTGGGCGTGGTCTCCATCAAAATCCGCTCCTGCCGGGCGCTTTGCCGGATAATCGCCGCCGATGAGAATCGCAATGGTCGTTCCAGGCGGCGTCGATCGCTCCGGTGAGCGCCGGGTGGTCCCCGTGTTGCTGGCGTTGATCAAACGTCTGGCGGCCCGCCACGAGCTGCGCATATTCGCTCTGGCGCAGGAGCCGCGGCCCGGCAGCTGGATGCTGCATGGCGCGCGGGTGACGAACATCGGTGGCCCGGGCGGGGCGTTGCGAGGACTGCGCACGGTGGTCGCCCTGCGGCGCGCGCACGGGGAAGTAAAATTCGATCTCATACAATCCATCTGGTCGGGCAGCTGCGGTCTTGCCGCGGTGATCGCAGCGAAATCTCTGGGCCTGCCCGCCCTGGTACACATCGCGGGAGGCGAGCTCGTGGCCCTGCCGCAGATCCAATATGGCGGGCGACTGACCCTGGCGGGCCGGATGCGCGAGGCGCTGGTGCTGCGCAGCGCCGCGCAGGTGACCGCAGCCAGTGTTCCCATCATCGAGCAGCTCGCCGCGCTCGGATGCCGGGCGCGACGTGTTCCATTGGGCGTGGATCTTAAGCAGTGGCCGCCGCAGGCGCCACGGCGTCGTGACCTGCAGGCACCGATACGGCTGATTCACATCGCCAGCCTGAATCCGGTCAAGGACCAAATCACGCTGATGAAGGCGCTCGCGCGGCTCGCCGCGGAGCAGGTGGCGTTCTCGATGGATGTGGTCGGCGAGGATACGCTCGGCGGCAGGATTCAGGCGCTGTCCTGGCAGCTGGGTCTCGCGCCGCGCGTCACTTTCCATGGATTTCTGACGCAGCCGCAGTTGCGTCCCTTGCTGGAGCGGGCGCATATCCATCTCATCTCCTCGCTTCACGAGGCGGGTCCGCTTGCTGTGCTGGAAGCCGCGGTGCTGGGCGTGCCGACGGTGGGAACGGCTGTGGGCCACATTGCGGAATGGGCGCCGGTCGCGGCCTCCGCGGTGCCCGTCGGCGATCCGCAAGCGCTCGCTGCCGCACTGAGGCAGATGATCGGAGATGAGGAGCGGCGTCTCGGCATGGCGGCCGAGGCCGCTCGCCGTGCGTTGAGTGAGAATGCGGATCATACCTGTGCCCAATTCGAGCAGCTCTACGCGGAGCTTGCCGGCTGAATGCCGAGCGCCACGCGCACCGGGTAAATGGCCTGTACGCGCGGCGGCTGGGAAAAGACCCAGCGCAGGATCCGATTGACATGCGACAGACGATACCAGGGCACGGCCGTCATGAAGGGATGCTCTCGGATGCTCTGATGGATCTCATTCAGCGCATCACGGCGGGGACAAACACGGCTGAGCATGAACTCGACCGCTTCCGCCAGCGAGCCCGACCACTCGATACCCGGAAAGGCCTGGATCTGGATCCTGGACCAGGAGACGTCCGTGAGGCGGTGCCGGCGGGAGATCCGCCGCAACAACACTGGTGCGCCGCAGGCAGCGGCGGTAATGATTTGTTGCGGAATCGCTTGCGGGTAGTAGCGGGCCGTGAGAGACAGCGGTGCCAGGGCCCACCAGGCTCCGCGTGCGGTTACGCCTTCGTGCAGCAATTCGTCCCAGTCCTCGCCGCGCAGGCGCTGCGCGAGCAGCGCCACATCGTGCAATTGATTGAAGCGCAAGGCGCGCGAGCGCAGGTTGCCGGCGGCGTGCAACAGCACATGTCGCAGCAGCGATGCTATGGACGGATAGGGATTGATGCCCGGGCGAGCCGCGCACGGAAATGCCAGCGCCGTGATATCGATCTCGCGAACCGGCAGAGGCTCGGCAATCCGCTCGTGCAGCTCGATTTTGATGGGATTGTCCACATGCTCGCCGAATCCGACGCCGTGCGCGGGCTCGACCAGCTCGAAGGTGCGGTGACGGCGGGTGCTGAAGGCTTCCTGGTATCCGAGGGTGGTCAATAGCGCCGACGCCACGGCGGTATCCGCGGCTCTCACCAGTAGATCGATATCCCCCATGGTGCGCTCGGCGGTAGGATAGAGCCCGATCCGGTACAGGGCCGAGCCTTTGAGCGCGACGCAGGCGATGCCGGCCTGCCGCATCAGCGTGTCGATGCGGTCGAGCAGCGCCGCGATGCGCTCCCAGCGCAGCTCGGTTTGTCGCCTCTGTTCGCTCAGAAAGGCCTGCCAGCGATCCGGACCCTTCCAGCGCAGTCGATTGGCCAGCAGCGCGCCGGTGCCGTGCATCACCGTGGCGGCCTCGGCGATGCGCCATTGAAGCTCGCTCCAGCGCGGCGCCTGAGCCGTCGGCTGGGAAATCTCCCGCGCCAGAGTCTCGGTGGTGACTTGCAGCGCCGCGGCGATCGTGCGCAGCGGCGGCATTGAGCTATATTGCGCAGCCATGCAAGACCCCTTTGATGAGCGTCGGATCGCTACGCTGCGCAAGCGAGTTAGCCTGCTCGGCGCGGTGTTTGAGTTTGAGAGCGGGAGCGCACGGCTGCTGCGCCTGGTGGATCAGGCCTACAAGGGCTTGGCCGTGCAGCACCTGTCCCGGACTGCGCCCCGTCTCAAGCTGCGCTTGCAATTGACGGACGGCGGGCGCTTTGCCGCAAGCGAGCCGCCGCCGCTTCACACCCACGGCGGGGCAGGGCTGCTGCTCGGCACGATCGACGCCGCGAATTTCGCGGCTCTCTGTCCTGCGACACGCACGGGCCTGGTGGCCTGCTCGCGTGAGCTGCTGCGCTTTCCCTACCACGCCCGCTACGAGCTGCTGGAGTTCGCCGTATTCACGCTCGGCAGCCGCGCACAGGGCCTGGTGCCGCTGCATGCCGGCTGCGTTGCGCTGCAGGGTCGCGGCGCACTGCTCATCGGCGACAGCGGCGCCGGCAAATCGACGCTGGCCCTGCACTGCCTGCTTGCGGGGCTGGACTTTGTGGCTGAGGATGCGGTGTTTGTCAGCCCTAAGACTCTGCGAGCGGAGGGCGTCGCCAATTTTCTGCACCTGCGCGAGGACAGCCTGCGCTTCATCGACTCTCAGGCCATGGCCACGCGTATTCGCCGCTCGCCGGTGATCCGTCGCAGGAGCGGCGAGGCAAAATTTGAGATCGATATGCGCCGCGGTGGCTACCGTCTCGCTGCCGCGCCCCCGGTGCTTGCCGCACTGGTGCTGGTCTCGAAAAAACCGGCTCGGGGCGGCGCATTGCTGCGGCCCTTGAGTGCGGCGCAAACCTTGGCGAAACTTGCGGCCAGCCAACCCTATGCCGCCGGTCCGCCGGGTTTGCGTGCCTTGGCACGCCAGGCCGCGCATCTGCCGGCATTTGAGTTGCGGCGCGGCGTGCATCCTGCGCAGTCCGCTCGTGCCTTGCGCAAATTGCTCGAGTGGGGACAGGCGCTGGCTTGAGTGCATGACTTAAGCCGTCGCGGCCGCCGCCGCTGTGGAAGGGCTGCGATAGCCACGCTCCTGCGCCAGCAGAGCATCCCAGCGCCAGCGCAGTGCGATCTGTGCGGCGGAGTTGTCTTTGTCGAGCTCCACCTGTGCATGCAGCAGGTCGCGCACCGCGCGATAGAACTCCGAGGTGTAAGTACCCTGGAACATCATGGCGAGATCGTCGCTCTCGTTCCAATGAGTTTTGTCTTGTAGCTGCTCCTTCACCAGCTCATAGAACCTTGTGCCGGGCAGGGGGTAGGACACGCTGACGCCGATATCGTCCGGCTGCGCGTGCTCGATCAGGTCACGCGTGGCCAGAAGATCTTCCAGTTGCTCGCCGAGATAGCCGATCTGGATGAAAAATCCGACGCGGATGCCGTAGTCCTTAAGACGCGCCCGCGCCGTCAGGATCTGCTCCACCGTCGTCCCCTTGTTCATGGCATCGAGGATGCGCTGGCTGCCACTCTCGGCGCCGATCCAGGCTTCATAGCAGCCGGCCGACGCCAGTGTCTGTGCCATGCGCACGCTCATGAGATCGGCGCGAGTCTGGATGGTGAAGGGCACGATGCCGTCCACATTCCGCGCGGCCGTGGCGAATCTCTCCACCCAGTCGGGACGGAAGCCGAAGATATCATCGGCGAACCAGATGTGATCGGGCTGGAAGCTCTGTTTGAGATAGGCCATCTCGGCGGCTACTTCCGCCGGCTCACGCTGCAGGTAGCGATGCCCCCAAATCGGCTTCGCGCACCAGTTGCAGCGGAACGAGCAGCCGCGCGAGGCGGCCATGTTGAGACTGAAATAGCCGTGCGCGCCGCGCCATACCTGCCTGTAGCGGTCCATGTCGATGAGGTCCCAGGCGGGCAGGGCGGGCGGCGTTTTCGGCGGGGGATTCGTGCCGCGGCTGCGATACAGCTCGCCTTCGGCGAAAGCGGCGATGCCGCTCAAGCCTTGAACCCATTGCGCACGAGAGATCTGCGGGTTCGCGGCCAGCCGCGCCGCCAGCACCGGCAGGGTGTCGAGCCCCTCCCCGAGCAATACGCAGTCCGCGCCGGCCTTGAGGTATTGAACCGCGGCATCGGAGGCGTCGGAGCCGGCGGCAATGACCGTGCAGCCGCGGCGCCGCGCCGCGGCGATCATCTCGAACGCGGCCGCGCGCATCTTGCCCAGGCACATCTTGCTCAAATAATTGAAATTGTCCTCGTAGAAGACAGCGAGCCGTGGCTCGCAGGCGGCAAGCTGACGCTCATAATCCGCGGTGTCCTCGGCGAGCATGGCATCGAACAGGCTCACCCGGTGCCCGGCCTCGCGCAGCAGCGCCGCGACCTGCAGCGTGGCGAGCGGCGGATAGGGTTTGGCGCGCTCGAGCTGCTTGCGATCGAAGCTCAGGAAATAGGAATGGCCGAGAAGAATCGAAAGCATGATCTGCCGTGAGTTCCCGCGGCGCGCGGCTGGGTTCAACGGCAAAAGAATATTTTTTCGCGGGATTGTGGCGCGAAAAAGCGCTCCCTAAGATGCCTCCCTTTCCGGGAGGAGAGTCAATTATGCGTTGCAGGAATCTATCGATATTGACCGCGGGCTTGCTGGTTTTGTGGGCCGCGCAGAGCGTCCGCGCCGAGCCCTATCTTGCCGTGCGCACCGGGTTGAAATGCGTCTCCTGCCACGTCAATCCGACGGGGGGCGGGCTGCGCAATGACTATGGGCTGGTCTTTGCCAAGACACTCCTGCCCGCTCATTCGCTGCCCGCGGATACGCCGGACTGGACGGGGAGGATCTCAGACTGGCTACGGGTGGGAGGAGATGTTCGGGCAAGCGCCGTGGACACCGAGATTCCGCACCGGCCGAGCCGCCAGGAATTCTCACTCGATCAGGCGCGCCTGTACGCTGCGCTCAACCTGATCCCCGACAAACTGGGCATCGTGCTCGATGAGTTGGTGGCGCCCGGGAGCTCTCAGGCCATGGAGGTCTATGTACGCTACGGCAATCCGGCCCAGGGCTGGTATCTCAAGGGCGGTAAGTTTTACCTGCCCTTTGGATGGCGCCTTCAGGACAACACTGCCTTCGTTCGCGAGGTCTCCGGGATCAATATGGCGATCCCCGACACCGGCCTCGAAGTGGGCTTCGAGGCGCCGAAGTGGTCGGGGCAGCTCGATCTCACCAATGCCGAGGGGACATTGGGTGCTCATCCGCAGGCGACCTCAGACCATGCGGTCACGGGGCAGCTGGTGCGAATCGAGTCGTTCGGGCGACTGGGTGTGGCGGCTTCCTTTGCGCATACCGACCTTGGCAATCGGCGCGAGGCCGGTGTGTTCGCCGGCACGCGCACGGGGCCGGTGGTGTGGCTGGGTGAGTTCGATTGGGTCAAGGACGAGGATTTTCCCAATGGCGCTTTTTCACAGACGGCCGCGCTGGCTGAAGCCGATTGGGAGATGCGCCGGGGTCACAATCTGAAATTCACGGCCGAGCTCGTCGATCCGGATCGAGACACGAGGGGCGACACGCAGAAGCGTTGGAGTGTGGTCTATGAGCTGACGCCGATTTCCTTCGTGCAGCTACGGGCGGGGTGGCGGCGGTATGACGGGGACTCGCAGGTGGACTTTCAGAACACGAGCCTCGTGTTCCTTGAGTTGCATGGGTTTTTCTGACAGGTTTCTGTCAGAGCCTAGCCAGCTTCGCCGCTCTCGGCTGGAAAGCTCATACCCACGGAGCTGAAGCCGTTGTCGACATAGATGATCTCGCCGGTGATGCCGGCGGCGAGGTCTGAGCAGAGAAAGGCGGCGGCGTTGCCCACGTCCTCTAGGCTGACGTTGCGCCGTAGGGGAGCGACTTCCGCGACATGGCTCAGCATCTTGCGGAATCCGGCGATGCCCGCGGCGGCCAGGGTCTTGATGGGGCCCGCGGAGATGGCGTTGACGCGGGTGCCTTCAGGCCCCAGGCCGGCCGCCAGAAACCGCACATTGGCCTCGAGGCTGGCCTTGGCGAGGCCCATCACGTTGTAGCTCGGAATGGAGCGCACGGCGCCGAGGTAGGAGAGAGTGAGCAGGGCACCTTTGCGGCCGGCCATCAGGGGGGCGGCGCCGCGCGCCAGGGCCGTGAGGCTATAGCTCGACACATCGTGGGCGATGCGGAAGGCCTCGCGCGAGGTATCGATGAAACGGCCGGAGACCGCCTCGCGAGGGGCGAAGGCGACCGCGTGAATGAGGATATCGAGGTGGCCCCAGCCGCTCTTGAGCTTGGCGAATACGGCATCGATTTCGGCGTCGTTCGTCACGTCGAGGGGGAGGATGACCTTCGAACCTAACGACTGGGCGAGGGGTTCGACCCGCTCCTTCATCTTGTCGTTGACGTAGGTGAAGGCCAGCTCGGCGCCTTCGCGGTGCAGGGCCTGGGCGATGCCCCAGGCGATGGAGCGTTCGGAGGCAACGCCTACGATGAGGGCGCGTTTGCCGGCAAGGAAGGGCATGCGGGGCCTTTCGGGTGAGTTAACGCGGGAGATTATACAGTCGCGGTTGGCGTTTCCTGAAAATCCCGCTCGATGTTTGCTGTTGCTTCTTCATTGAGCTTCCTGACCACCTCACGCGGCAGCAGACCGACATAGGGAGGAGACTGCCGCAGTCGGTTGGAGTTCTCATCCCGCCCCAGCATCACGGCAAACAGTTCCCCATCGTCAGCACCCTTCAGTATCTGCTCCCATTCCGCGTAGGCCGGACCCCAGACGCCGTTTTGCCGCCATCGGTGGAGATTGGCCAGGCTTCGTGCCCGGATGAGATGCGGTGTGAAGCGTGAGGCTATCTCGGCCGCCAGCCGTCGCTTGTGTTCATCCAGCGCGTCGTGCGACGACGTTGATCGCGAGAGGGGGCGGATGCCCCGTTCGCCCAATTCAAGCAAGCTCATTTCCAGACCTGACGCGCGACTCGCAGATTGTTGTGGCCCATGATGCCCTGCACGTCGGTCTCGCTGTAGCCCATCTTGAGGAGGCGCTCCGCGATGACGGGCAAGCGCTCGGGCTCCACCTGCAGATAGGAGCCTGGCTGTTGCAGCGCGGACGGGAATTTTTCCGGATTCTTGCGCACGAATTCCTCGAGTTCGGACACGTCGAATACGTAATCCAGCCCAAGACCTACGTGGCTCGGGCCGATCAGTTGTGCGGCGTAGTCGATGTGGCGCAACAGGGTCTCGGTGCTGTTGTCACCGATGCCGTTGGGGCCATCCCCCAGGAACATACCCACGCCATTGATGTTGACGACACCCCCGCTGCGCGCGCAGGCCTTCATCAGGTCATCGGGTATGTTGCGCACGTGGCTGTAGACGGCGGAGGGGTTGGAGTGGGAGAAGATCACGGGGTTGCGGGCGTACTCCAGCGCCTCGCGCGCGGTGCGGTGGCCGATGTGGGTGCAGCAGAGCACCATGCCGACCCGCTCCATTTCGTCGATGATCTGCCGGCCGTAGGCGGTGAGGCCGGTGTCGTCGTCCATGCAGCCGCCGCCGAGTGTGTTGTTCTTGTTGTAGGCGAAGAGCATCCAGCGCACGCCGAGGCGGTAGAAAATCTCGACGAGACCGGGATGAGCCGCGACCGCGTTGCCGCCTTCGATGTCGAAGATCACGGCGAGGCGGCCTGCGGCTTTGGCGGCTTCGATGTCGGCCACGGTGTCGGCGAGGACGTAGTGCTCGCCGTGCTCGCGAATCCAGTGGCGAAAGGTGGCGAGGACGGGGAAGGCATCGCGGGGATCGACCACGTCGAAGCTGATGTTGAGGGAGACGAGGTCGATGCCGGAATTTCGCACGCGCTCGAGCTGGGGCAGGAAGCTTGCATCACCGGGGCGCAGGGGCATGCAGGCGTGGTTGTCCCAGACGAGGGTGCGGTCGAGAAGGTTCTTTGTTTCGGGCGAGATCATTGCGGTGATGGTCAGGGCGGAATCGTCCATGCTGTGTATGGCTATTTAATCTAGGCATGACTTGTCAAGTCTAAACTTGTCAAGTCACGACTAAACTAACTCCTAATCAAGCGAAATTGCACGGCGTAATCGCTGTGCGCAACAGGGTTTCGGTATCAGCCCCGCCGTCCCGCCACCTTGATAATGAGCCTCTGCCCCGCCCGTAGCGCTGCGCCTGAGCTCATGCGGTTCCACTCCAGGATCTGCGCCACGCTCACCTGGAAGAGCCGCGCGATGCGCGAGACGGTGTCGCCGCTGCGCACCGTGTAGGTCACCTTGCGGCCGCTGCGCGGTGGCAGGGTGCTGACGGAATTGGGGCCATCGGCCGAGCTCAAACGCAGTTTCTGGCCGGCGCGCAGCTTGTCGCCGGCGCTCATGCCATTCATCGCGGCAAGGCGGGTCACGCTCATGCCATGCCGCTGCGCGATGCGCCACAGCGAGTCGCCGCCGCGAACGATGTGCACATGCGGCCGCAGTCTTAAGCGGCGGTCGGGACGGTCGACCCGGGCTGCGGCCATCATCACCTTGGGAGGCAGGATGATGTTCGCGGACGGGACACGCAGCGCGGCGCCCACGGTCAGCGTGCCCTCGGGCAGGTCGTTGAGCTCGCGGATCACGGCGGGGGTGGTGTTGAAGCGGCGCGCCACGGCATAGACGGTGTCGTGGCGCTTGACAGTATAGAGCGTGGCGCTGAGGCGCTGCTCGGGGGTCAGCTGGGCGATGTTCTGCTTGAACACGGCGGCGCCGTCCACCGGCAGCAGCAGGAAGTTTGGGCCAGCGGGGTCGGTGGCCCAGCGGTGGAAGGCGGGGTTGAGCTCGAAGAGCTCCTCGTAGGTGATGCCGGCGACTTCCGCCGCGAGCTTGAGGTCGATCTGACCGAGCGTGTCCACGCGCTCGAAGTAGGCCTGGTTGGGAATGGAACTGATGGAGAGCCCAAGGCTCTCGGGGTCCATCACCAGGCGCTTCATGGCGAGGAGCTTGGGCACATAGGCCTCGGTCTCGCGCGGCAAATCCAGGCTCCAGAAATCGATGGGCAGACCACGGGCGCGATTGCGCTCCACGGCGCGCTCGACGTTTTTCTCGCCGCAGTTGTAGCTGGCGATGGCCAGCAGCCAGTCGCCGTTGAACTCATCGTGCAAATACTGCAGGTAATCGAGCGCGGCGCGGGTGGATTCGACCACATCACGACGGCCGTCGTACCACCAGTCCTGCTTCAGGCCAAAGCGCGAGCCGGTGCCGGGGATGAATTGCCACAGGCCGGAGGCCCGGGCGCGCGAGTAGGCATAGGGCTCGAAGGCGCTTTCCACCACGGGCAGCAGCGCGATCTCAAGCGGCATGTGCCGCGCCTCGAGCTCGCCGACGATGTGGTAGAGGTAAAGCTCGGCGCGGCCGAAGGCGCGCTCGAGATAGTCGGGATTGTTCGAGTACCAGTTGAGCTCGCGCGCGACCGCGGCGCGCTCCTGGCTGGGATCCTCGAGCTCAAAGCCGCCGCGGATGCGGTCGAAAAGATCGGTGTAAACGACGGGCGGAGGAGTGACGGTTGGCGGGGTGATGTCGACCATGGGCGGCGCGACGCCCACGGGGATCTCGACCGGCCCCTTCATACTGTCGCGCTCGGCAGGGGCATGCACGCACGCGGACACCGCAAATGCAGCGCAGACAATCGACCCGAGGCGCAAAGGCCAGCTCAATACCACCAATTTCGTACCCCACCGAATGCGGCATGCTAAGGTCGCGCGCGATCGCGCCGCGCGGACCTTAAGGCCTGACAAGCTACGGGTTCGCAGGTCGGAATTTAACCGGTAAATTCACAGTATTACCAGCCTCACACCGTGCCAGTTCGCAATTCTCGCATTCCGGACCGTGATACCGCCCTTGCCAGCTGGTGGGCGGCCCCGCCCGGCCGCGCCCTGCTGGCGGCGGAGGGGGAGCTCATCGGCGAGGCCCTGGAGGATGTGTTCGGCTGGGAGCTTCTTCAGGTGGGGGCCTGGGGCGGGGCGCGCGACCTGCTGGCCGCGAGCCGTACCCGTCACCAGACTGTCATTGCCCCGCCTGCGTTTGCCCCGGGCACGGATGTGCTGGCGCGCGCCGCCCAGCTGCCGGTGGTGAGCGACGCCATCGATGCCGTGCTGCTGCCGCATACCCTCGAGTTTGCCGCCGACCCCTATGCCATCGTACGCGAGGCGGATCGGGTGCTGGTCGGGGAGGGGCAGCTTCTGGTACTGGGCTTTCGGCCCTGGAGTCTGTGGGGGCTGCGGGCCCGCGCCAGCCGCAGCGGCTTCCCGCCGGGACTGCGGCGGGTGCTGTCAGAGAGACGGGTGCGGGACTGGCTGGTGCTACTGGGGTACGAAGTGGTGGCGGCACGTCACTACCTTTATGCCGGCCCCTGGGCGGCCGGCTCCCCGGGCTGTGACAATCATGCGCTGCTGCGCCGCGGCTGGGTGAATCCGCTGCCGGCCGGTGCCTACCTGCTCAAGGCCCGCAAGCGGGTCTACACCCTGACGCCGATTCGTCCGCGCTTTCGCGAGAAGCCTGGGGTGCTGGGCGGCCTTGTCAAGCCGACCACGCGCTCAAGCACCTGAAGGGCTGCCATTGAGCGGGATTGAGATCTACACCGACGGCGCCTGCCGCGGCAATCCGGGACCTGGCGGCTGGGCCGCTCTGCTTCTTTTTAACGGTAGCGAGAAGGAGCTCGCGGGCGCTGAAGTCTTGACCACGAACAACCGCATGGAGCTGACCGCCGTCATCCGCGCGCTCGAGGCGCTGAAGCGGCCAGTGCAGGCACGGATCTATACCGACTCGCAGTACGTACGTCGGGGCATCCTGGAGTGGGTGCCGGCCTGGAAGGCCAGGGATTGGCGCACGGCGGACCGCAAGCCGGTGAAGAACCAGGACCTGTGGGAGAGGCTCGACGCCCTGGCCGCTGCACATCAGCTGGAATGGCACTGGGTGCGTGGCCATTCCGGGGTGCCGGGCAATGAGCGCGTGGACCAGCTCGCCAACCAAGCGATCGACGCACTGGTCCGGTAGACTCGCGCCCCCATGCGACAGATCGTTCTGGACACGGAGACCACCGGCCTCGCGCCTGAGGAGGGTCACCGCATCATCGAAATCGGCTGCGTCGAGCTCGTGAACCGCCGCGCGAGTGGGCGCCGCTTCCACCGCTATCTCAATCCCGAGCGCGACATCGACGAGGGGGCGCTCGCCGTGCACGGCATCTCGCGGGCGGATCTCGAGAAGGAGAAATGCTTCCGGGACATCGCCGAGGAATTGCTGGTCTTTATCGCGGGTGCGGAGCTTGTGATCCACAACGCGGCATTCGACGTCGCCTTCCTCGATCATGAGCTGAAGCTGCTGCCGGGGGAAACCCGCACCGTAGCCTCGCTGTGCCGCGTGCTCGACACGCTGGCGCTGGCGCGCAAAATGCATCCGGGTCAGCGCAACAGTCTCGATGCGTTGTGCAAGCGCTACGAGGTCGATAATTCGCGCCGCGAGCTGCACGGCGCGCTGCTCGACGCGCAGATCCTGGCGGACGTCTATCTGGCCATGACCGGCGGGCAGAGCTCACTGCTGCTCGATGCGGCCGGCGTCGCCGAACCGCAATCCGCCGAGGGCTACAGCACAGGGCGTGTGCTGGTGCGCCCGCCGGTGCCGCTTAAGGTGCTCAAAGCCACCGATGAGGAGTTGCGCTCGCATGCAGCGCTTCTTGAGGTGATCGCCAAGGCGAGCGGCGGGCGTTGTCTGTGGCTTACTTTACAGGAAGGAAATCGTGCTCAATCTGCGTAATTGTCGGATCGGTGTGGTGGGTCTGGGCTATGTCGGACTGCCGCTCGCCGTGGAGTTCGGCAAGCAATTCGATACGGTGGGATTCGATGTCAAGGCCGACCGCATCGCCGAGCTCAAGGCTGGCCGTGACAGCACGCTGGAGGTGAGCAAGGCCGAGCTGCGCGAGGCAAACCGGCTGCGCTTCACCACCGATCTCAAGGAGCTCAAGCGCTGCCGGGTGTTCATCGTCACAGTGCCCACTCCCATCGACCACTACAAGCGTCCGGACCTGACGCCGCTTGAGCGCGCCAGCGAGAGTGTGGGCAAGGTGCTCAAAAAGGGCGACGTGGTGGTGTACGAGTCCACCGTCTACCCGGGCTGCACCGAGGAGATCTGCGTGCCCATTCTCGAGCGCGAGTCGGGCCTGACCTTCAACACCGATTTCTTCGCCGGCTACAGCCCCGAGCGCATCAACCCGGGCGATAAGGAGCACCGGCTGCCGACCATCCGCAAGATCACCTCGGGCTCCACGCCCGAGGTCGCGGAGTTCGTCGATCAGCTGTACCGCAGCATCATCACCGCCGGCACGCACCGGGCCTCCTCGCTCAAAGTGGCCGAGGCGGCCAAGGTGATCGAGAACACCCAGCGCGACGTCAATATCGCGCTGATCAACGAGCTGGCGCTGATTTTCAACCGCTTAGGGATCGACACCGAGGAGGTGCTGCTGGCCGCCGGCACCAAGTGGAACTTTCTGCCGTTCCGCCCTGGTCTAGTCGGCGGGCACTGCATTGGCGTGGACCCTTACTACCTGACGCACAAGGCGCAGGAGATCGGCTACAACCCCGAGATGATCCTCGCGGGCCGGCGCCTGAATGACAATATGGCGAACTACGTGGCGGGGGAAATCGTCAAGCTCATGACGGGCAAGCGCATCCACGTCAACGGCGCGCGGGTGCTGGTGCTCGGCGCCACGTTCAAGGAGAACTGTCCCGACATCCGCAACTCTAAGGTATTCGATGTGGTGCGGGAGCTGCAAAAATACGGAGCGAAGGTGGACGTGTACGATCCCTGGGCGGATGGAGCGGAGTGCAGACACGAGTACGGCCTCCGGCCCGTGAAGCAGCTGGCCTCGCGCCGCTATGACGCCGCGGTGCTCGCGGTCTCACACAACGAGTTCCGCTCGCTGGGTGCGCAGGGCGTGCGGCGGCTGTGCCGCAAGAACCACGTGCTCTACGACATCAAGCATGTGTTCAAGGCCGCCGAATCGGACGGCCGCCTGTGAAGGTCCTGGTCACCGGCGCCGCCGGCTTCATCGGCTTCCACACCGCTTCGAAGTTCTTAGGCCGTGGCGATGAGGTGGTCGGCCTCGATAATCTCAACGAGTACTACGATGTCACGCTGAAGCAGGCAAGGCTCGAGCGACTCAATAAGCTGCCCGGTTTCCGCTTCGTGAAGATCGACCTGGCCGACCAGACGGCCATGGCGGCGCTGTTCGCAAAGGAGAGATTTCAGCGCGTGGTACACCTCGGCGCGCAGGCGGGGGTGCGGTACTCGCTGGAGAATCCCCATTCCTACGTGCACAGCAATGTCACCGGCACGCTCAATGTACTCGAGGGCTGCCGCCACAATGGCGTCGAGCACCTGGTGTATGCCTCGACCAGCTCGGTGTACGGCGCCAATACCAACATGCCGTTCTCGGTGCACAATATCGCCGACCATCCGCTGTCGCTCTATGCCTCCACCAAGCGGGCGAACGAGCTGATGGCGCACAATTACTCCTCGCTGTTCAAATTGCCGACCACGGGTCTGCGGTTTTTCACGGTGTACGGGCCCTGGGGACGGCCGGATATGGCGCTGTTCCTGTTCACACGCAACATCCTGGAAGGCAAGCCCATCGACGTGTTCAACCACGGGCATCACAAGCGCGACTTCACCTATGTGAACGACATTGCCGAGGGCGTGATGCGCGCCTGCGACCGCGTTGCGCAGCCCAACCCCAAATGGGACAGCAACAACCCCGACCCCGCGAGCAGCAATGCGCCGTTCCGCGTGTACAACATCGGCAACAGCCAGCCGGTCAAGCTGATGCGCTACATCGAGGTGATCGAGCAGTGCCTGGGACGCAAGGCGCAGATCAACTTCCTGCCGTTGCAGCTGGGCGATGTGCCCGAGACCTCGGCGAATATCGATGACCTGGTGGCCGATGTGGGCTACCGGCCCGCGACGCCGGTGGAAGAGGGCGTGCGGCGCTTCACCGACTGGTTTTGCGAGTACTACCACTATGCCACTCGGTAAGTTGCAGGCGGCACCCGTTGCCGCGGTTCCGCTGCTCGATCTGAAGCCGCAGTACCAGGCGCTGAAGGGCGAGATTCTTAGCGCCATCGAAAAAGTCTGCGCCAGCCAGACCTTCATCCTGGGGCAAAACGTCAACGAGCTGGAGGCGGCGGTGGCGCAGTACTGCCAGTGCCGCTTCGGCATCGGCGTCTCCTCGGGAACCGATGCGCTGCTCGTGGCGCTCATGGCGCTCGAGATCGGGGCAGGGGATGAGGTCATCACCAGTCCGTACACGTTTTTCGCCACCGGCGGCACCATTGCACGCACCGGCGCGCGGCCGGTGTTCTGCGATATCGATCCGGTGAGCTTCAATCTCTCGGCGCAGGCGGTGCAGTCCTTCATCGAGCGGGAGTGCGAGCCTAGGGGCACGCAGCTGCACCATCGGGCCACCGGCGGGATCGTCAAGGCGTTGATGCCGGTGCATCTTTACGGGCAGGTTTGCGATATGGCGCCGCTCATGTCGCTAGCGCAGCGCTACGGCCTCAAGGTGATCGAAGATGCCGCACAGGCCATTGGCGCGGCGGATGCAGCCGGACGGCGCGCCTGTAGCTTCGGCGACATCGGCTGCCTGTCTTTCTTCCCGACCAAGAACCTGGGCGCCTTCGGCGATGCCGGCATGTGTGTGGCCAACGACCCTGCTCTCAGCGAGCGGCTCGACATCCTGCGCGTGCATGGCGGCAAGCCCAAGTACTATCATGCCTTCATCGGCGGCAACTTCCGTCTCGATGAGCTGCAGGCGGCCGTGCTCAACATCAAGCTCAAGTCTCTCGATGCCTGGAGCGAGGGACGCCAGCGCAATGCGGCTTTTTATGACGAGGCCTTCAAGACCGCGGACCTGGGGCAGGCAGTCGAGACACCGCGCGCGGCGTCCGGCGTGCGGCATATCTACAACCAGTATGTGATCCGCGCCCGCGACCGGGACAAGCTGCGCCAGCATCTGATGGCCTCGGGCGTCGGTACTGAGATCTACTATCCGGTGCCGCTGCACCTGCAGCAGTGCTTTGCGTATTTAGGCTACAAGAACGGTGATTTCCCGCAGGCGGAGCGGGCGGCGAAGGAGACTGTGGCATTGCCTATCTACCCCGAGCTCACCCGCGAGCAGCTGCAGTACGTGGTCGACAGCGTCGCGCATTTCTACCTGCACTGACATGAGCGCTGCCAACCTGCCCGGACCCCGCACCGCGCCCTGGAAGGCGCTCGCGGATCATGCCGCGCGCCTGGGCTGTATCCACACCCGTGCATTGTTCGAGCGCGATCCGGCGGCGCGTTTCGCGCAATTCTCCAGCGAGGCGGCCGGGCTGCTGTTCGATTACTCCCGGCAGAAGCTCGATGAGGCGGCGCTTGCGACGCTGAGCGGGCTTGCCGATGCGGTGTCGTTGCGTGAGCGGATCGATGCCATGTGGCGTGGCGAGCACATCAACACTACGGAGGATCGCGCGGTGCTGCACGTGGCGCTGCGCCAGCCGCGCGGCGGCGGCATCGGCGGCGCGCAGATCGAGGCGCAGGTGCTCACCGAGCGCGAGCGCATGCTGGATTTTGCGACGCAGGTGCGCGAGGGCCGCATCGTCGGCAGCTCCCGAGCGGCCTTCAGGCTCGTGGTCAATATCGGCATCGGCGGCTCGGACCTGGGACCGGCGATGGCGGTGCAGGCTCTGCGGCCTTTCACGGCCGGCGCTCCCGAGTGCGAGTTCGTCTCCAATGTCGACGGCTGCCACTTGAGCGATGTGCTGGAGCGCGCCGATCCGCACACCACGCTCTTCATCATCTGCTCCAAGACCTTCACGACCTTGGAGACCCTGACCAACGCCCGCACGGCACGCGCCTGGCTGGCGGAACGCTTAGGGGAAGCGGCTGTACGCGAGCATTTCGCGGCCGTTTCAGTGAACGGCAAGGCCATGGACGAGTTCGGCGTGCATCCGCAGTACCGTTTCGAGATGTGGGACTGGGTGGGCGGCCGCTATTCCATCTGGTCTTCGATCGGTGTGACGCTGGCGATTGCGATCGGGCGTGAGCATTTCATGGCGCTGCTGCGCGGCGGCCACGAGATCGACGAGCATTTCCGCAGCGCCCCCTGGGGCACGAACCTGCCGGCGCTGATGGGTCTCATCGGCGTGTGGAATATCAATTTCAGGCGGCTGCCGACGCTTGCCGTGCTGCCCTACGATGAGCGCCTGGGGCGCTTCCCGGCCTATCTGCAGCAGCTTGAGATGGAGAGCAACGGCAAGTCCGTGACGCTCGACGGCACGCCCGCGGAGTGGGATACCGCCGCGGTGATCTGGGGCGAGCCGGGCAACAACGCCCAGCATTCCTTCTTCCAGCTGTTGCACCAGGGCACGCCGCGCGCCGCGCTCGATTTCCTGCTGCCAGCGAGAAGCTCCTGCGGCATCCAGGCGCAGCAGAACCTTGCGATCGCCAATTGTCTCGCGCAGGCCGAGGCCTTCATGGCCGGGCAGTCGGGGGTGCCGCCGCACAAGGTGCATGCGGGAGACCGGCCTTCCTCCATCGTGCTGTTTGAGCGCACAGATCCCGCCACGCTCGGGAAATTGATCGCGCTCTACGAGCACAAGGTGTTCGTACAAAGCGTGGTATGGGGAATCGATGCCTTCGATCAGTGGGGGGTGGAGTTGGGCAAGAAGATGGCGGGGCAGCTGATCCCCGCCGTGGAGAATCCCGGTAAGGCTGGACCGGAAGCTTCTCGGCTTCGTGGCCTGCTGGCCGCGATCGCCGCGCGCCGCTGACCCGCGATCAGAATTTGCGGCTCAAGGATAAGGTAACACTCGGGATCTTGTAGAAACTGTCAGGCCGCACGCCCTGAGGATCGCTTGGAGCCAAGTGATCGCGTGCGATGTTCTGCGCGTAACGCAGGTCGAGGCCCAGATCGAATCCCTTGAGCACATTGCGCCATTGAGCTCCGACGCCGCCGTAGAGTGAGAAGGCGGGCGTCGCGAGGTCGTAGCGCACCGCGCCGAGGAATACGCTGAGCGCGAGAGGCCCCGCGAACCGGTAGCGGTAGTCGAGTGCCCGCACCCCCATGAGCAGATGCCCGTCGATGCGATCGAGCTCCAGTCGGGCGCCAAGGTCGACACGGTCGGATACGGGACGGCGGGCGCCCAGCGCGAAGTGGGGCCCGGCGCTCCAGCTGGTTTTCGTAACGGGCAGGCCCTTCTGCAGATCGGCGCGGACCTGGTACACCGTGCCGCCGCCGTCGACGAAAACCTCTGTGCCGTTCTCCTGCGCTCTAGAATCATCACCTTCGTCTTCCGCGTAGACGGCCGGATCGTCCCGCTCGGCCTCCCCGAGATAGCGCACGAAGGCGCCCACTCGCGAGAAATGCTCGCCGAACACATCGCGGCCGGCGTACGCCTCAGCCCCCAGCGTGAGGCCCTTCCAGGGCCGCGAGTAACGCAGCGTGGTGTCGTAGGCGCGCTGGTAGGGGTAGGGCGAGTAAGCGGCATTCTCCAGCGTGCGGCCGGTAAGCTCCAGGGTTCCCCCGAAGGAGGGCTCCCAACCCATGCGCAGCATATGGCTTTGGGCCCCCACCCCATCGTTGAACACCCGGTCATCCGCGCCCCAATGACCCAGCACCAGTCCCTTGTTCGTCATGCCGTCGAGGTAGGTGTGGTGGACATACCAGGCGTTCTGCCACTCGGAGACCTCGTAGGTGAGCTCGAAGCGCTTCCACAGTCGCGGAAAGTGAATGCCCGCGGACAGTGCCGAGTTGCCGAGCAGGTACGCACCGCCGTTCGAGGAATCCTCGCCGGCGTACTCGAAGTACACCGCGAAGGGTGTGCGGCCGGGGAACAGGAAACGGCTGGTGTAGGAGGCCTGCTGGTTACCCAGCTGCGCCGGTCCCCCCGCGATGTCGCCATGATCCACACCCGGCTTGAAAAAGGCCTTGAAGAGGCCACGCAGCGAGCTGTCGCGCGCGCCGCCGCCGTACTGCAGTACGCGGTTGACGCTGAACGCCCAGCCGCTCGCGGGCTCCATGGCGAGGTGAAGCCCCGCCAGCCGCGGATCGCCGCTGGTGAGTCCGTCCTGGAACTCGATGTGGTCGGAGTGCGACATGCGCGCGATGAAAGCCTCGTACTGCAGGCCGAGGCGGGTGAAGGGCTCGTAATTGGAGAGGGTCACCGAAGGCATGGTGGGCGCCTCGGTGCTGGGCAGCATGCTGCTGTCCGTCATGGGCGACAGCCAGTGATCGCGATAGCCCACATCGAGCTGGGCGCGGCTGATCCCGAAGCTCAGCATGGAGCCGCTGGGCACGGTTCGCCCTGAATAGCCGACACCGCCGATGCTCGCGAGAAGATAGTCGTTGGGCTGGAAATAGGCCTGTGCGGAGGCCTCCCAGCTGCTGCCGGTGCCGAGACCGTGCTGGTTGGGGATGGGGCGGTCGGCGCCGCTGGTGGCAGCGGCCTCGAGGCTCGCATGGGTGATGCCGCTGTCGCGCATGTAGCGCTGCAGGTAATGCCTGACCCGCTCGCAGAGTGCGGCGTCGGCCGCGCAGGCCTTGGGCAAGGCGTCGAGCACGGTGGCGGCGGCGATGGGACGGGTGAGGATCGGTTTGTCCCCGAGGATGAGCACTCGCTCGATCTGGCGCTCGATTTCGGGCTCGAGGTTCAGGGGGAGGTAGGGGGTGACGCCGCGGGCGGCGGCGATGCCATGCCACAAAGCGAATGCGACGAGCATGGCGCGGGACATCTTCTTCATGTCGCGATTGTATCCGCAATGTATGATTGCCGGCGCTGCGTGTAAGGCGGGAATGTGCTGCCGGGCTAAGATACAATCACCTGCGCACGGCTCACCTCGCGGTCGTGCCTGGGCATCGGTGATCTCGGTGGGGTCGCTGCTTAACGGTTCGGACCGGGGCGGTTTCGTTCGTTGACAACTTAGGACTTTGAATAGCGTGAGACAGCGCCTGCGTTCTTGCTTTGCGGTTTTCATTTTCGCGGTGGCCCTGTTGGCAGTGCAGAGAGCATCGCCGCAATCCTCGACTTCTGGTACCGGGCTGGATCCGGTTGAGATCTTGCGCAGTCTTACTCCCGAACAGCGCGATCAGATCTCGCGCCAGATCGGCGGGATGGGGGGGCAGAGCACCGGCGGTCGCAATAGTCGTGACAACGGCAACGACACCAATCGCAGCGACAACAATCGGGATCGCACCGAGCTTTCCCCCGAGGATGAGGAATTGCGGCCGCAGCCGCTGATTCTGCGAGGCGGCGACTCGATTATCGTCGAAGTGGACTTTCACCGCATACGGCCCAAACCCGCGCCGACTTTGCCCACCGTCACGCCCGCGCCCGACATTTCGTCAGGAGTGGCCTCACCGGACCAGACACCGGTGCCGAGCTCCGCATTGCAAGCCGTCCAGCCGCAGCAGCTTGCATCCCTGCAGGAGCAGGAGCCGGAGCCCGTGCTGACTGCGGAAGAAAAACTGCGCCTGCAGAAATTTATGGCAATGATTCGGGCGAAAAACCCCTATCGTCTCTCTCGCGACGGGGTGCTGCAGCTGCCGGGTTTCGCAGGCATCCCTCTCGCTGGACTGACGGCCGAGCAGGCGACATTGCGGCTCGAAGTGGAGCCCGCATTCCGCAATCTCGATGTCATGATCACGATTCTGCCGCTTAAAAAACTGGGTACGGAAGGCCTCAAGCCCTTTGGTTACGACCTGTTCCGCCGCTCGCCCTCGACCTTCGCCCCGGTAACCAATGTGCCCGTGCCGGCGGATTACATCGTGGGGCCCGACGATCAGTTGGAAGTACAGCTGTACGGCAATCAGAATCGCACACTGGAGCTCACGGTGAGTCGCGACGGACGCATCAACTTTCCGGAGCTTGGCCCCATTAGCGTGAGCGGTCAGCGCTTCACGAATGTGAAGTCCGACATCGAAGCGCGTGTCGAGCGGCAGATGATCGGCGTGCGGGCCAGTGTGTCGATGGGCGATACGCGCTCCATCCGTGTGTTCGTGCTGGGTGAGGCGCAAAGGCCAGGCTCATACACCATCAGCGGGCTTGGCACCGTGACATCCGCCCTATACGCAGCCGGCGGCATCAAGCCGATCGGCTCGTTGCGCAGGATCGCGCTCAAGCGCCACGGTGCTCTGGTGCGTGAGCTCGATCTCTACGATCTGCTGATTCACGGGAATACTACCGACGATGCGCGGTTGCTTCCCGGCGATGTGGTGTTTATTCCGGCTGTAGGACCCACGGTCAGTGTCGATGGCGAGGTGCGCCGACCGGCGATATATGAAACCAAGGGAGAGGCCAGCGTGGCCGATCTGGTCGCTTTGGCCGGGGGCCTGACTCCCGAGGCGGATATTTCAAAGGCAACCCTGACGCGTATCGACGATGAGCGCCGTCGAATTGTGGTGCAAATCGATCTGTCTGTCACCAAAAAAGCGGAGCAATTGCACAACGGCGATGCTTTGCGCATCGAGCGGTTGCGGCCGACGCTCGATGCCGGTGTGCTCTTGCAGGGGCATCTTTTTGCCCCAGGGACGATGGCTTACCGGGATGGCATGCGGCTTTCCGACGTCATTCATTCGGTCGACGAATTGCAACCCAACGCCGATATCCACTACATATTGATTCGGCGTGAGCTGGCGCCCGACCGGCGTATCGTCGCCCTCTCGGCGGATCTTGCAGCTGCACTGCAGGCTCCAGGATCCAAAGCCGACCCGCTTTTGATGGCGCGAGATCGCATTACTATATTCGATCTGGAATCTGGCCGCGACCGTGTTATCCAGCCGCTGCTCGATGAGCTGCGTCTGCAGTCGCGCATCGATCGGCCGACCGAACTCGTACACGTTGACGGCCGTGTCAAAGTGCCTGGAGATTATCCGCTTGAAACCGGCATGACTGTGAGCGACCTGGTTCGCGCCGGTGGGAGTCTCTCCGATGCCGCCTACGGCGGTAGGGCTGAGCTGACCCGTTACGAGGTGGTGAATGGCGAGACGCGGCGTACGCAACTGCTGGACATCGATCTGGTGGCGGCGCTGAAGCGCGATCCTTCGGCCGACATCGCGCTGCAACCCTACGACAGCTTGAGCATTAAGGAAGTCTCTGACTGGAGCGAACAGGAGAAAGTGGAGCTGGTGGGGGAGGTGCGCTTTCCGGGAACCTATTCCATCAAGCGGGGCGAGACGTTGAGCTCAGTGATCAGAAGAGCCGGAGGATTGACGACGTACGCCTTTGCGGAGGGCAGCGTTTTCACGCGAGATGAGCTGAAGCGGCGCGAACAAGAGCAACTCGACCGCTTGGCCGAGCGGCTGCAAAACGACCTCGCGCTAATGGCTCTGCGTGGGGCGGCGGCTAATCAGGCAGGAGCGGCGACCGCTCTGAGCGTTGGCCAGTCGCTCTTGGGGCAACTCAAGGCTTCCAAAGCAGTAGGACGGCTGGTGATCGATCTGCCTCGCACTGTGCACGCCGGGGCCGGTTCGAGTGCGGATGTGATCTTGCGCAATGGCGACCGCTTGCTGGTGCCGAAAGTCCAGCAAGAGGTCACCGTAATCGGCGAGGTACAGAACCAGACTTCGCATCTTTACCAGGCGAACCTCAATCGCGACGATTACGTCAATCTGAGCGGCGGGATGACCCGTAGAGCTGATAGTGGCAGAGTGTATGTGGTGCGGGCCAATGGCAGCGTGATCTCCGGCGAAAGCAGTCGGTGGTTCCGCAGCGGCGCGATGACCGTTAAGCCCGGTGATACGGTGGTGGTGCCGATGGATACGGAGAAGCTGCCTGCACTACCCTTCTGGCAGGCGGTGACTTCGATTATCTACAACCTCGCCATCTCCGCCGCCGCAGTTCACTCTTTCTGATAGCCTAAAGAAGTCCATGGATAAGAACCCTCCAGGGCCCGCTGCTGATCCGGACGCAAATAGTCCTCCAGGCAATGGTGAGCGTCTGGTCTATGTCGCCTTGCAGGATGCGATTTCTTCGGCGCAGCACCGGGAGACGGGCTTGAAGGAGTTTTTGGGCATCGTATGGCAGGAGAGGCGGATCGTTATCGGCGCCGCAGTACTTTTTGCATTGGCGTCCGTGGTATATGCATTAAACGCAACGCCATGGTATCGCGCCACCGTGCTGTTGGCTCCCGCCGATGTTAAGGGCAATCAGGGACTAGGGAGTCAGTTGGGGGCGATTAGCGCCCTTAGTGGCCTGGCCGGTTTGGCTGGCATAAATATCGGTACGGGCAATGTTGCCGAACCGCTGGCTGTCCTGACGTCGCGCGAATTTACCGGAGACTTCATCCGCAGGCAGAATCTTCTTGCGGCGCTGCTCGCCAAAAAAGAAAGCCCACTGACGCGTCTGTGGAGCTCGAAGCAAGCGAAAGATCAGCCCGATATACGTGACGCCATCAAGTACTTCGGTGAGGAAGTCTTAAGTGTCCGTGAGGATAAAAAGACGAGTTTGGTGACGCTGACGGTCGAATGGACCGATTCAAGAATTGCAGCCGAGTGGGCCAATTTGCTGGTCAAGCGATTGAACGAACGAATGCGCCAGCGCGCCCTCGTCGATGCCGACACCAATGTAAAGTATTTGCGACAGGAGCTGCTTGCTACCAATGTCGTTACACTCCAGCAGTCGATTGGACGGCTGCTGGATACGGAATTGCAGAAGCTCATGATTGCCCGCGGCAAGGAGGAGTTTGCATTTCGGGTTCTCGATCCCGCGGAAATTCCCAAGCGGCGCTTCAAGCCAGCCCGGGCCCAGATAGTGCTGCTGGCTTTTTTTGGCGGTGGAGCGCTCGCCTCGCTTGCGGTATTCATGCTTCACAATGTGCGACATCGCGGCTCCGGCGTGGTTGGCAGGAAATGAATATGCCTGAGATCGTATTTTTTGAGTGCTTGAGACAGTAAAGATGGCCAAAACCGCTCTCATCACAGGCATAACCGGTCAAGACGGCGCGTATTTGACCGAGTTCCTATTAAAACAAGGTTACGACGTGCATGGGATCAAGCGTCGGGCGTCGCTGTTCAATACAGATCGTATCGATCATTTATACAAGGATCCACATGAACAGGGCGTGCACCTGACGCTTCACTACGGTGATTTGACAGATGCCACAAGCCTCATACGGATTATTCAGAACGTTCAGCCTGACGAGATTTACAACCTCGCTGCCCAAAGCCATGTCGCGGTATCGTTTGAGACTCCTGAATACACAGCAAACTCAGATGCGCTGGGCGCACTGCGGGTGCTTGAGGCAATTCGGATCCTGGGCCTGCAGAAAAGAACCCGCTTCTATCAAGCATCCACCTCGGAAATGTACGGCAAGGTTCAGGAGACTCCACAGAGCGAATTGACGCCGTTCTATCCGCGCTCACCATACGGTGCGGCCAAGGTGTACGCATACTGGATCACCGTGAATTATCGGGAGGCGTACGGCCTGTATGCCTGCAACGGAATTCTGTTTAACCACGAGTCGCCTATTCGCGGCGAAACATTCGTCACTCGCAAAATCACGCGGGGTCTGGCGCGCATCGCGGAAGGTCGCCAAGATTGCCTTTATCTCGGCAACCTGGATTCGCTCAGAGATTGGGGTCACGCTCGAGATTACGTCAAGGCGCAATGGCTGATGTTGCAGCAGCCCGAGCCGGAGGACTTCGTCATCGCGACCGGCGAACAACACTCAGTTCGAGAGTTCATAGAGAGGGCTGCGGACTGCATCGACATGCAGATCGACTGGCGTGGCAAAGGCATTCGCGAAGAGGGAGTTGACGTAAAAAGCGGGCGGGTAATCATAAAGATTGACGCTCGCTACTTCAGGCCTGCGGAGGTCGACTCGTTGCTGGGGAATCCCGCAAAGGCGCACGCCAAGCTTGGTTGGCGTGCGGAGACGCAATTTCCAGCGCTTGTCCGGGAAATGATGGACGCGGACCGGCTGCTAGCCAAGCGAGACGCCTTGATGGCGCGCGAAGGTTTCAATGTCTTCGCTCCTCAAGAATAGCGGATCCGGGCTATCTGTCTGCTAGGTATTTGAAAGGTGTTGCTTTGAAGATCGCCAACTGCCGCCTTTGCGATTCTACTGACCTTACCAAGGTTGTCGATCTTGGATACCATCCTCTGGCCGACACATTTTTGCCCGCAGAGCTGTTATTTGCGGGGCCGGAACTTTCCTATCCCCTCCAGCTCGGCCTCTGTGGCTCATGTGGCCATGTCTCGACGCTGTTTTCCGTCTCAGCAGAGGATAGGTACCAGAAGCAGGATTATAGCTACGATTCGTCCAATTCCCCTGTGGCAATAGCGCATTTCAAGGAATTCGCACAGGCTGTGCTGAAAGAATTGGGTGAGGTTCCTGAAGGACTTGTTGTTGATATCGGCAGCAACGTCGGCACTCTGCTCTCGCATTTCAAGGCATTGGGCTGTCAAAACGTACTGGGAGTGGAGCCTGCAGGCAATATTGCGAGACTGGCCGTGAAGACCGGTATCCCTACGCTGAATGATTTTTTTGGGTCGAATGCTGCAACTGAAATCCGTAAAAAGGGTCCGGTAGATGTTTTATTGAGCTCCAACGTCGTAAATCACGCTGACGATCTGATGGCATTGCTTGCTGCTGCAAAAAAGGTGCTAAGCGTCCGCGGTATTTTTGTTTTCGAGGTACCCTATCTCCTTGATCTCGTCGAAAGAACGGCATTCGATACGATTTATCACGAGCACGTCCATTATTACGGCATAAAGCCGCTCTTGACCTGTTTCGAACGACAGGGGTTTTCCATATATAAAATCGAGCGGATTGAATATATGTGTGGTTCCATAAGAGTCTACGCCCGTCTTGGCGGCGCTACGGACCTCGCTTTGAACAAACTGGTGGAAGCTGAGGAGCGGTTTCGTCTCTACGACACAAGCACTTACGAGAAATTCATGGATCGAGTGAGGAATACGAAATTCACCGTAAACGCGCACCTTTCAGAGATTCGAGTGGAAGGCGGAAAAATAATCGGAATTGGTGCGGCCACCAAAGGCAATACGTTTTTGAACTACTGCAGGCTGGATTCGGAAGTAATCTCCTATATTACCGATGCCTCGCCATTGAAGCACGGCAAGCTGACTCCGGGGTCGCACATTCCAATAGTCGCCGATGCCGACATCGGCTCCGATGTCACTCATGCGCTGATTCTCCCCTGGAACATCGCGCCTTTTCTTAAGGAGAAGCTCGCTCACCTTGGGCTGAGTTTCTATGTTCCACAAGTTCGAACTGCAGACAGCCCAGACACTTAATCGAGGCATACTGATATGGAACTGATAAAGCTGCGAGCTGCACATGTGGACTCGCGCGGCGAAATTACCGATCTGATATCTGACGATACGATAAACGCTGTGACGCTCATTACTTTCACCAGAGGGGCTGTTCGTGCCAATCACTATCACGAGAGAACGGTTCAGTGGAATTATGTTCTTTCCGGAGAGATTCTTTTTGTCACCCAAAATCCCGGCAGTGAGAAGGAAGAGCGGGTTTTAAAAAAAGGGGATTTTGTGGTAACGAGAGAGCATGAACGTCATGCGTTGCAGGCGATGACAGATGCGGAGGTGCTGATCCTTACAAAAGGACCGCGGGCCGGCAGTCAGTACGAAAATGACACATTTAGGCTGAAAGAGCCGTTGATTGCTCCGCGTAACTACTAGCGTGAAGGGCGATGGGGGCTGTTTGTGCGGGACCGGATGTTTCTAGGGCTGCTGTGAAAACAATCCTCATTACAGGTAGCGAGGGAAACATCGGGCGGTATATCGTCGCGAGCGTTCGCAGGCACAATCCGCAATGGAAGATCATTCGAGTGAAGCACAAAGCCTGCGCTCCGGCCTTTAATCATTCGGAAGACCGATATGAAGGGGATATTCGGGATGAGCTTTTGCTGAAAACGATCCATGGCAAAAATGCCATAGATTGCCTGTTGCATTGTGCGTCCACGTCCTACAGCCATCTGGGATACAAGGGTCATCCTTTCGGGGTGTTGGAGAACGACTGTTCCATGATGCTGAATTTGTTGAAACATGCCGGTAATCTGCACAAGATCGTATTTTTGTCCTCCGCTCTGATGTACGAGCATGCGAAGGTCTCCCCGCTGTTGGAAACCACGGTCGATGAGATTCCGGGCCCGACCTCGTCTTATGGGATGGCCAAGGAATTCAACGAGAGGGCCATAAAGCTCTACCAAAGGGAGCACGGGGTCCGATATACGATATGGCGGCCGTTCAATGTTGTCTCTCCCTTGGAGCCGACGGAGGGGGAGGGGCGGCATGTGTTCGTGGATTTCTTCAGAAGGCTTTTCATCGAGCGCGTGGCCGAATTCAATGTCATTGGCTCGGGAAACCAGGTTCGATGTTTTATTTGGGTTGAGGAAGCGGCCGACTGCATTGTGAAAAACATCTTTGCGCCGGAGTCCGATAATCAGACTTTTAATCTGGCCAGGGATGAGCCAATATCTCTATTGGGATTAAAGGATCTGCTGCTTTCCATAGGAAAGAAACTGGGAACGCTGCCGGCAACGTATGATCCGCCCGTAAGAAAAACCGGTATTTTCGCCGGCACGGAATCGGAAGTACGGATTCCGTCGGTGGAAAAACTCAATGCGCTTCTCCATTGGAAAAGCGACGTAACCGTTCGCGAGTGTTTTTCGAAATTTGTCGAGGATAAGTTGCGGGAAAGGGAAGTTTTGGGCGACCTGGAATCGATTGCCTAGCGGGCATCGGAGAGAAACCCGATGGCCTGGTTGCTCACGCTGATTCCCATTCTGCTCGTCGGGATCGTCCATTTTCCCAATCAGGGACGCGCAGAGCTTTGTTTGAGACCGTCGAATTACTGGATTGTTTTCTATTTGGCAGGATACTTCTTGCCGATTCCCTTATTCATGCAGGGAGAGGACCTGTGGACTCAGGCGTGGGGCTATCCATTTTCCTCCCTCGATCAAACCCTGATTAAATCCGCTTGTCTGGCGACCGTGGGTGCCTTGCTCATTTCTATTTTTTCGTCGCCAAAAGGCACCTGGCACTTTTTTCCGAAGGTCGGTGGGCATTTTCTCAATCCGATCTATCTGCCCCGGTCGGGAAAATACCTGATATCGATAGGCCGCATTGTAGTTCTTGTGGCTGCCTGCATCGCTCTGATTTATATCGGGGTGCGCTTGATCGGTGGGCTTGGATTCCTACTCTCGAATCTCGCCGATCGTATTAATTTATTTGCCGGACTTAATGCTTTTTTCCTGCCGGCAAACATGCTGATAGGAATAAATTTTTCGGTGGCCGCGGTTCGGGCGTTGGGTGGCAGATTTCCGGCTTGGGCCGAGTATGTACTGTTGGTCGTTACGCTTTGCGCGCTTTTTCTGCTTGGTCAGAAGGCCAACCTGTTTATCCTGATTCTCGGTGTGGCAATCATCAAGATGATTCCCAAAGGTGGAGTGCATCTCGGATGGCTGCTCCTGGCGGCTATCGTCCTCGTTAATCTTCTGATGATGTACGAGTTCATTTTCAGGGAGGCGCTGGTTATCGGAGTGAATACAGATCGCCTGACGGCCGCCGGATGGTGGGAGTATTTGTTGCCGCAGGTCACTGGAAATCTGATGCAGATACAGAATCTATCGGTGCTTGTCGATGCCGTGCCGAAGGCGGAGCCGTATGCCTTCGGCAGCACTTATATCGCTTTCTTTACTCTAATTATTCCTCAGGCCTTCGTCGCAGTGAAGCCGCTTACTGCGGCCGGGCTTTATACATTGACCTTCTGGCCCGATCTGGTGGCGCGTGACAGCACCACCATGCCGCCCGGTCTCTTTGGCGAAGCGTATATGAACTTCGGAGTGCCTGGATTTGTGTTGGCCCATGTCGCGATTGGCCGGCTTTTGAGATGGATAGAGAAGCCATACTTCCAGGGCCGTGGGCTGACTGCGATGAATATCGTTGCAACAGCGACAGCCGGCGCCATGTCTCTTCACTTTATCCGCGGAGAGTTTTTTTCGCCGTTTTTGATTCTGGTCGGGATTATAGTGGGATCCAGGTTCGTTGTGTTCAATTCGGGGGTGGTGCGAGGTGTTCGGTGGGTGAGAGCAAAGCTGATTTGAAGGCCGCGCGTGTTGGGCGCATCTGCTGTTATGCCCGCGTTCGGGACCGGATGACTTTCTCGGTGCATGAATTTTACAAGGTGGATATTGATATTTTGACCTCCTTGGGATACGAAATCGTCCTCGTCAATTCGGTTTATGATCTTATCTTCAAAAGATGTGACATTTACTATGCTTGGTGGTTCGGCTACGGGATTATTCCGACAATTCTCGCCCGGATCTCCAGAAAACCGGTAATTGTTTCCGGAGTTGTCCATTCGGACGGTTGCAGAGGCCTGTCGGGATGGCCGGCTGTAAAGCGATGGATCATCAAGCTGACGCTGAAGCAACCGTCCGAATGGACAACTCCGGAAACAATTACC
>Ga0207658_10000152_pt1 | contig 72257 bp, 49 predicted proteins | sample KBSS33metaG_FD_184322 | JGI IMG/M metagenome (GOLD analysis project Ga0207658, IMG submission 184322) | Switchgrass rhizosphere microbial communities from Kellogg Biological Station, Michigan, USA - KBS S3-3 metaG (SPAdes) (version 2) | ecosystem: Host-associated > Plants > Roots > Rhizosphere...
TTTGCCTTTTTGTATCGTGACCGGGGTGATGGTTTTGCCGATTCTGTTGCAACCGGATCTTGGAGGAACATTGGTGGTGGTTTTGATTGCTGTGGCGATGTTTTTTGCAGCTGGAGCGCGAATCCGGCATTTGGCTTTGGGATTTTTTGTGACGGTTCTGGCGGGAATTATTATTGTTTCCAGTATTGGTCACGTTCGTGATCGTTTCCAAGCCTTCTTTAATAATGCGGATAAAAATTGCAGCCAGGATTATTGCTGGCAATCGGAACAGGCAAATATCGCCGTGGGAAGCGGAGGTTTTTGGGGTAAAGGTTTGACGCAGGGTGTTCAGAAATCTTATTGGTTACCACAGGCTTCGGATGATTTTATTTTTGCGGCTTCGGCTGAAGAACTGGGTTTTGTGCGCATTGCGTTGCTCGTTCTTATTTATGCATTGATTGCGTACCGAGGTTATAAAATTGCTGCGGCTTCGCAAAATAAGTTTACGAATCTGGTTGCCGTTGGTTTATCCACATGGATTACGGTTCAGGCGTTTGTGAATATTGCTGTAAATATTGATTTGATGCCGGTAACAGGTATTACGCTGCCGTTTGTAAGCTATGGCGGATCTTCCCTGATTTCGGTTATGATTGCTGCAGGAATTCTCCTTCATATTTCCCAACAACATTCAGATTATGCGCCTAGTACTGAGCGGCGGGGGAACAGGAGGTCATATCATCCCCAATATCGCTCTAATTCATGAGCTTCGTGAACGTTTTGCCGAAAGGCCTGAGGCTTCATCATCGTCTCAGAATTCCGAAGATCAACGTTCGCTTGAACTGCTTTATATAGGCAGTCCGAACAGCATGGAACAACATATGATCGAAGAATTGGATGTTCGTTTTGTTGGTGTTGCCTGCGGAAAATTGCGCAGGTATTTTTCCTGGAAAAATTTGTGGGATTTTTTTAAAATTCCGATCGGGGTTTTGCAATCGTTTGCGGTTCTTTTGAAATTCCGGCCGGATGTGATTTTTTGCAAAGGTGGATTTGTTTCTTTTCCTGTTGCTGTTGCGGGATGGGTGTTAAGAGTTCCGGTGATTTTGCATGAATCTGATGTTTCGCCAGGGCTTGCGAATCGGATGTGTTCACGGTTTGCGAGTGTGATTTGTGTTTCGTATGAAGAAAGTAAAAAATATTTTAAAAATAAAAAAGTGGTGGTAACTGGCAATCCTGTCCGCAAAGAGTTGATGTATGCCAATAAAGAAGTTGGTTTGCAGTTCTTGAATTTTGTTCCTGATTTTCCTGTCATTTTGATTATGGGAGGGAGTTCCGGCGCTTCTTTTGTGAATAATTTGGTTTGGAAAAATCTGGAATATTTGTTGCCGCATTATCAAGTTGCTCATATTTGCGGGCGTGGGAATGTGAGAGATTCAAAAGATTTGTTGAAATATTTAAAACCTGATCATCAAAAATATCTTTCGCATTATCGGGCGTTTGATTTTATTCAGAATGAATTAAAGGATGTGTATGCGGCTTCGGACGTGGTGGTGAGCAGAGCGGGCGCTATTTCTTTGGCGGAATTGGATTTTTTTGAAAAACCCGTGATCTTGATTCCGCTTGGTAAAGCCGCAAGCCGCGGTGATCAGATTTTGAATGCTGAAATTTTTTCTAAAAATCATTTGAGTAAAATTTTGTTTGAAGGTGAGTTTTCTGATGCGGAATTTCTGGAAGATATTCAACATTTAATTAAACATCGTAAAAGCGCAAGAACGCATCAAGAAGATAAATTTCAAACGCTTGATAAAATTATTCGTTTACTTCAAAAAGCATGAAAATAGGTGTGAACGGTCGCTTTTTGACCAAGCCATTTACGGGAATTGGACAGCATACAAAATATCTTTTTTCAGCAATGGCTGAAGTGTTACCATCTCTTAAAATTGTGATGGTAACGCCGGAAAAAGTTGATGTTGAACTGCCAAAAAATATTGAAATTGCCGTGGTGGAAGAAAATTTTTTCGGGAACGCCGGTATGAAAAAAACGTATTGGGAACAACGACAAGTTCCTAAATTTTTGCGCGATCATGAAGTTGACTTGATGCATTTTCCTTATCCTTCAAATCCATGGAATGGCGCAGGAAAGCCAGTTTGCGTGACTGTTCATGATACGATTCCTTGGGAATCGGAAGCGTATCGTCGTTCAATGACAACGCGCTTGTATCAGGATTCTTGCAGGTTTGCAGTAAAAAAAGCTGATCATGTTTTTACGGTTTCTGATGCTTCTCTTCATGATGTTTTGCGATTAACGCATTTGGAAGATTCAAAAATTTCTTTGAGTTATAATGCTCCCGCTCCTCATTTTTTAAAGCGGGTTGATTCAGCAGAACGTACAAAAGTTTTGATAAAGTATGGTTTAAACCATGCGCGTCGGTACTTTTTTTATGTTGGTGGTTATGATGAACGAAAAAATGTTGGCATGTTGCTTGAGGCTTTTGAAAAATTTATTGCTCCGCATTACGACATTGATTTGGTGTTGGCAGGTGGAAAATCTGTGAACGATGGGCTTTATTCCAGCTTTGATAATATTGTTCATCAGCAACATTCTACGCGTCCCGGAAAAATCATAACCACGGGATTTGTTGAAGAAATGGACCTTCCTGCACTTTATCAATCGGCGTTTGCTTTTGTAAATGTTTCAAAACATGAGGGTTGTAATCTTCCTTTATTGGAAGCATTGAGCAGTGGAATTCCAGTGATTGCTTCTGATATTCCTGTGCACCGTGAAATGGTTGGAAATCATGCAGTGTATGTTGGAATTCATGAAAGTGACCGGCTTGGAGAAGTGATGGATCAGATGCTTCGTGACGGGCAATTTTATGCGACACGGCTTTTGGATGCGCAAAATTATCATTGTCCTTTTTCCTGGAAACAAACTGCGGAAAAAGTTTTCAATGTTTATGAACAGCTTTTGGATTTAAAAACTGTGTTATAATAGTTGCAGTTTGCGAAGTAAATTAAAAATTTTATGAATCAACAGTCCGTTATTATTGCAATTTTTTCGTTTATTTTATTGGTGGCGATTGCGCTGCTCTTTTTATATCTTCATTTAAAAGGGCTTCGCGATGAGGTTATTGCGTATTGGGAATCGATTTTAGATAAGATGAGAATTCGCAATGATATGGTTCCGAATTTGATTGAAACGGTTCGTAAATATACGAAGAATGAAGAGAAATTAATGGCTGAATTGATTCAATTGCGTTCAAAAAGTTGGCCGATGGCAGAAGCGAACGGTCAAAAAGTAAATGCGGAATTAACGCTTACTGACAGTCTTCATGCGGTCTGGAACCTTCCTCAAAAAACTCCTGCATTAAATGTTGATACGAATTTTTTGTCTTTAAAAAAAGAGTTTCACGATTTGGGAAAAGAGATTGATGAGATGGTTGATGTTTATAATAAAAAGATTCGTTCCTTTAATGCGCGAATCGGTTTTATTTTAGTTCGACCGTTTTTTGCATTGATGCGATTGAAACGGTTTCCGATTTTTGAATTTGAACCGTAGTTTTGTTTAGAACCTCGATTTAGAAGGTGAGTAAAACCGCACCTTTTCTTTTTTTGTTATGTAATTTTTTGTTTTATTTAAGACCACAGGAGACTTTTTTACAAATTAGTATTGACGGTGAGTATCCACTCACCTATACTGAATATGTCCTTCAATTTTTACACAAACTTATGCCAGATGTTCTCACCGAAAAACAAGAAGCCCTTCTCCAATTTATTGAAAGTTATCAATTGGAAAACGGACGTTCTCCAACAACCCGTGAAATGCGCGAACATTTTGGAGTGAGTTCCGATAACAGTATTTTAAAACTTTTAATTTCACTCAAAGAAAAAGGTTTCATCGAAAAAGATGACACTCCACGCGGTATTAAATTGCTCTCGAGTGTAAAAGATAAATTGGCTTCTCCTGAACTTCGTTTGCCTTTACTTGGTATGATTCCAGCAGGCGGACCAGTACTTACAGAAGAGTATATTGAAAGCTGGATGAAAGTGAGTGATGACATTGTTTACAAAGCCAAAGACTCTTATTTATTGCGAGTAAAAGGCGATAGTATGATTGATGCAGGAATCTTTGAAGATGATATTCTTGTGGTTTGCGGATCGCTTACGCCAAAAATTTATGACATTGTTGTGGGTCTTGTGGATAATCAAAATACAGTGAAGCGTTATATGAAAGATGCCCAAGGACGTTTGTATTTAAAACCTGAAAATTCCCGTTACGAAAATATTTATCCCGAGGGGGAACTTTGTATTCAAGGGGTGGTTACCGGACTTATGCGTTTCTACAAGCGCTAAAATAACATTTTGCTTTTCAAGGGTTTTAAAAAGAAATTTTTATTTCTTACTTTAGACGACTTCGTTTTCTTTGCCTTAAATTTATTCTCTAATTCCAAACTCTATGTTACTTCCTCGTTTTTTCTCTCCAACGGTTACGTCTCGTCTCTTCGATCCAATGCCTCTTCCACGTTCGTTCAGAATCAAACGTGTTGGAAAGACAAAGGCAAAATTACCTTCAACAAAAAGATTTAAAGCAGTGAACTTCAGTGTTAAAAAAATCCCTCTTAATCGTTAATTATTCTTTTGTTTGTTGCCGGCTTGCCGGCGCGAGGTGTTTCCTCTTTGAGAGGATTCTAGGCTTCGCAACTTTGTTTCGTCTACTGACCTGAGCTGCCTCGCTCTCACTTTTACAAAAAATGTCATTCTTACAGTGCTATTCTTGTGCTTTGGTAGGTGCGTCATCCCTACTCTCGGCACAATGAGTACGTCTCCCTCGCCTTGGCGGGAAGAGACCGGTTGTCTCTGCGGCTGCGGACTTAGTGCCCAATTTGGGCTTTTGTACCCTGTCTGTGGAACCCCCGTTCACCATGAGAATGACTTTTTTGCAATCCTGGATTCTTGCTCTATAATGTGCGAGCCGTAAAAAATAAGCCACTTTAGCTCAGCTGGTAGAGCAATGCTTTCGTAAAGCAGAGGTCTCGAGTTCGATTCTCGAAAGTGGCTCCAGAAAAAATCCTCAACTAGAAGAGATAATTTTGAACTTTATTGACATTCTTGTTTTGGTTTCTATAATTAAGGTAAGAATCTTTCTTATTATGCAAAATCTTTCAGCACAAATCAGCGCAACAATCGTAAACTCATCAATGATGATGATGATGATGATGCGTCCTTTTGGGCTGAGTTTGATGCGTGCATAATTTTCATTTCCACTTTGCAACTTCAATCCCCGCCCACAAGCGGGGATTTTTTTATTTCTTTTTTCTTCTCTCATGAAACTCGCAGAAAAGCCGTCGATCCTCTTTGGTCCTTATGGTTCTCGTTTAGCTGAAATGGAGCAAATGCACGGACAAAATGGCATCAGTAATCCAACTGGAATTTTGAATGGAGCGATGTTTCGTGAAGCGGTAAAAAATGTTGCTCATGAGCATTTATCAGCTGGTGCTGAAATTGGCATGACCCATACTTTTGGCTTACGTTCGCTTGTTCATGCGCCTGGAGAATTGAGAACGTATCGCGAAGCTTTAAAAACTCATTCCAGAATTTTGCGCACTGCGATGGAAGAAACCGGAAATAAAGTGAAAGAGGTTTTATCTTTTGGTCCAGCCAAAGATTGTTATCGACCAGATCCGAAATTTACTTCACGAGAAGCAGCAGATTTTCATGGCGTTCAAGCTGCTGAAGCAAAAGTTTTGAATGTTGATGCTGCATGGTTTGAAACCGTGAATACCGCAACGGAAGCTGTGGGAATTGCTCGGGCTGCGAAGAAGTATAAAGTTCCGGTTGTAATTAGTTTTGTTTTGAATCGTGAAGGAAATCTTTTGAGTGGTGAATCGGTTCATGATGCGATTCGTGAAGTTGATGCAGCGACTGGTCGATACCCACAAGGTTATTCTTTTAATTGTTGTCCGATTGAAGCTTTGGAACCTGCCTTGAAGCAATGTGAGGCGTTTATTGATCGTATAATTGCGGTTTACCCAAATGCATCTTCCCGAAATCAAATCGAGCTGGAAACGAATCCTAAAGGTGCAGGAATTCGTCAGCCGATTCAGAATGCGCAATATCTTCATCATTTAGCAAAAAAATGGAAGTTGCCGATTATTGGAGGTTGTTGTGGATATGGTCATCGTGATGTTGCGATGGTCACAGCTGCGGTTCAGCAAGGTCTTCATGATGCACAAATTCCGCAAACGGATGTTCAGTTGTAAAGTTGGATGGGTTTTACTATCATTCACATGCTATGAATCAAACTTTTGTTAAAATTGCGGTTTTTGTTCCGGTTACTCATGCTGATGTAGTGCGAAAAGCATTGGCTGATGCTGGTTCCGGGCATATTGGGAATTATGATTTTTGTTCGTTTTCTACTCGTGGAATTGGTCGTTTTCGGCCGTTGAAAGATGCGAAACCTGCAATTGGTGAGATTGGAAAAATAGAAGAGGTTGAAGAAGAACGGATTGAAGTGATTTGCCCGTCTGAAATTCTGAAAAAAGTTTTAAAAGAAGTTCGCGCAGTTCATCCTTATGAAGAACCAGCGATTGATGTTTACCCATTGATGAACGAAATATGAAAGCTATGACGCCAATGATGGCTCAATATCAAGAGATTAAAGCGCAGTATCCGGATGCGATTTTGTTTTATCGATTGGGTGATTTTTATGAAATGTTTTTTGACGATGCGATTGAAGCTTCACATCTTTTGCAACTTACATTAACAGCTCGTCATAAAGGAGAAAATCAGGCACCGATGTGTGGAGTTCCGTATCATGCGGCGCAAAATTATATTGCAAAACTTACGCGTCTTGGGAAAAAAGTTGCGATTTGTGAACAGCTTTCTGATGCTTCTTTGCCGGGGATTGTGAAACGCGATGTGGTCCGTGTGATTACACCAGGAACAACATTGGATGATAATGTTTTGGATCAAAAAGCGAATAATTTTGTGGTGGCGATCGTGGAACGTGATGGAAAATTTGGGCTTGCTTCTGCTGATATTTCAACCGGGCTTTTTCAAGTAACGAGTTTAGAAAATGTGAAAGATTTTTTGGTGGAGATGGAAAGATTACATCCGATAGAAGCTGTTATTGAAAAAGGAAAAACGATGGAAGGTTTTGAGAAAGCCAGAATTTCAACGTTCTTTTTTGAACATGAAATGAAAAATGGAAAGGATGAAAATGTGACTCTTGATGAAAAAGCTGCGGCTTTGTTGATGGATTATTTGAAACAGACGCAAAAAACAGAATTGAATCATGTTAAAAAAGTTGAGCATTATCGAACAGAAGATTTTATGACGCTTGATGAAGCAACATTGAAAAATTTGGAATTAGTTTCGACGTTGCGTGAAAATAGTAAGGAGGGATCGCTGTTGTGGGTTTTGGATGAAACGATGACATCGATGGGCGGAAGACATTTGCGGTATGTTTTGACCCATCCTTTGCTTGCGAAAAATATTATTGAAGAGCGTTTGAATGCCGTGGACCAGCTGGCGAAGCAGCCGAATGTTTTAGATGAGATCAGACTTTCGCTCAAAAATATTTTAGATCTTGAGCGTTTGCTGGCACGTTTGAGTTTGGGACATGGCAATGCACGTGATCTTTTGGCGCTTAAAAACTCGCTAAAGTCTATTCCGACTACTCAAAGTTTTTTGAAGGGTTTTGATGCGGCTTTGTTGCAAAATATTGCTGAAAATTTGCATGGTTTGCCGGAATTAGCGGAACTTTTGGAACGTGGAATTGTAGATGAACCGCCGTTGGCTGTGAAAGATGGCGGAATGATTCGTGAGGGTTTTGATGCGGAACTTGATGAGATAAAAAATATTAGTCGTCAGGGCAAAGGTTTTATTCAAGCGATGCAGGAAAAAGAGATTGCGAGGACAGGAATTAATTCTTTGAAGATTCGTTATAATTCGGTTTTTGGATATTATATTGAAATCAGTAAAGCCAATCTGCATGCGGCTCCACAGGATTATATTCGCAAGCAAACGTTGGTGAATGCGGAAAGATTTATTACACCGGAATTGAAAGAGTATGAGGAAAAAGTTTTGGGTGCGGAAGAAAAAATTGTGGCTTTGGAATACAAAATTTTCAATGAACTTCGCGAAAAAGTTGTTGCTCAGATTGAAGCGATTCAACAATTGGCGCAGGCAATTTCATCGCTGGATGTTCTGGCAAGCTTTGCAAAAGTTGCGCTTGTTCATGGCTATTGTAAGCCGCAAATTAATGAAGGTTTTGATTTGAAAATTGTGAATGGTCGTCATCCGGTGGTTGAGAAAATGAGTTTTTCGAACCGGTTTATTCCGAATGACGTGGTGTTTGATGATACGCAAAAATTGTTGCTCATTACCGGCCCGAATATGGGCGGTAAATCTACGTATTTGCGTCAAACGGCTTTGATTGTTTTGATGGCGCATTTGGGTTCGTTTGTGCCGGCGAGTGAAGCTTTTGTGAGTCTGGTGGATCGGATTTTTACGCGTGTTGGTGCTTCTGATAATCTGGTTCGCGGACAAAGTACGTTCATGGTGGAAATGCAGGAGACTGCGTTTATTTTGAACAATGCTACGTCACGAAGTTTGATTATTTTGGATGAGGTTGGTCGCGGAACTTCTACCTATGACGGCATGAGCATTGCTTGGGCGATTGTGGAATTTCTTCATGATCAGGTTGGTGCGAAAACGCTTTTTGCTACGCATTATCATGAGTTGATTTCTTTGGCGGATAAACTTCCTTCTGCGTTAAATTATTCTGTTGCGGTGCGGGAAAATGAACAGGAAGGCGTGGTGTTTTTGTATAAAATTGTTGCTGGTGGCGTAGATAGAAGTTACGGCATTGAAGTCGCAAAACTCGCAGGCTTGCCTGGTGAAGTTGTGAGCAAAGCGAAACAGATTTTGATTGATTTGGAAGAAGGTTCTCATCAATCTGCAATTCAGGCAGAGCTTGAGGATGCTACAAAACGTGTTCCACAGGATCAGATGCCTTTGTTTGAAAAACAACAAATGGCGGATCGTCAGCAACGTTCACTGGCTGAAGAATTACAAAAAATCGACGTCAATTCCTTGACGCCGATCGAAGCTTTGAACCGAATTGTTGAACTGAAGAAGAAAGGTTCGCTTTAATTATTATTGGGTTTATTCTGCTTATTCGCGGGCTTTTTTAGTGAAGGCGTAATTGAACGTGGCTACAAATGATAGGGCAATGGTGAGGGTAATAATAACAATAATCTGCATCATCCAAGGGAAATTTTTAAATGAGCCAAGGCCTAATCCTGAAAAAATTAACTGAAGAACTATGCTGATAATGAGGAGTGCAATTACCGTCAAAATTATTGTAGTTAATGCCAAAAGAAAAAAATTCGCATACACTCTTGAGCCGATTTTTTTAGAAAGTTGAAGGCTTTCATCCCATGCTTTTTTATTTGAAACTTCATCCGCAATCAAAATATTTAAACCTGAAAAAACTTTTGCTGCTCGTATAAGAATAAAAATTGTCAAGACTGAATAAACAACTCCAAACAATGACCAAAACCCCGGAAATTGCTGGAAGATAGAGCTGTGGGGCAACTTATTCATGAAAGAAAAAACAGGCGATATCCACGCTAAAGTGTAGATTAAATATCTTAATTCAAATTTCAAAATTTCTCCTAACCGTGGCAACACTTCTTTAATACTTTGGATCAAAGAAATTTTTTGTTTTTTCTCGTCTGAAATTGCAATTTTTATAAAAGCGCTTCCAGCTATCAAGGCAAATACCGCGACAAAGATATGTATCAGCAGATAAACAAACGCTGAAATAACTACATTTTGAACTGAGAGTAATGAATTTTCACCAATCGTAATGTTTAGCCAGAAAATAGCAAGAGACGCACAAATGGCGGTGATTATAAATAATCCGAAGAGTAAGAAGCAGTATTTTTTGTATAATTTAACAGCTTCTTTAAAGACTGATTTAAAGCTGGTTTTGCTTTTATCTGATTGGGTTGTGGAGTTTGTGTGAGACATTTTAAAGAAAAAAAGAAATTATTTTAACATTGGGCCATTGTTGGCTGAAGCTGGGGCTGAAACCATTGGTATGCCTTTTTCTTCGCGGGCTCTTTTCATGAAAACGTAATTGAATGTTACCGTGAAAGATTGAATAACGAGCTGAGTAAGAATTCCTGCGAAAGGAGCGATGGAGTTGTAATAATTTAGAGTATTCACGCCAAAACCTGTTGGCATTGGGTAAAAAAGTGCGATGATTTGCATAATGAGTTGGGTCGCCATTCCCCCTAAAATCCCTAAAACTAAACTGACGAGAAAGAGATTCCAGAAAATTCTTCCAGTTATTCCTTTGGAGATTGTAATGCTTTCATCAAGGGCTTCTTTGCTTGAACCATCGCCTGACATCAAGATTGGAAAGGAGAAAAATGCTCTTAACATTCTGACAAAGAAGACGATGAGGAATGCGATGAAAATGAGTGGAAGAATCGGAAGGATTGGAGATACAGGTTGAAGGAAATTATTTACGGTATCGTCACCGTTTTTGATGAGAGCAAGACTGATGCCTTGGAGAATGAATACAAAAATGAAGAGGAAAAGGAACCAACCAAATGTGTAATTTAAAAATCTTACTGATAATCCGAGGGCTTTTCCGAATCTTTGCCAAAAGCCATTGATTGCTTCCATAATTGAAATTTTTTGCTGTTTGTCATCAGCGGCCATTATTCTGACTGAAGCTCCGGATGCCATCATGATAAGCAAAGAAAAAACAATGATGAACACGGCATAAATTCCAATTAACATTGGGATGTTCATGAGGTTGACTGGTGTATTTGAAATAGTTCCCGGGAAATTATTGGTGATGAGAATATTTGATAATAATAATGTTGAAACTGCCTGAATAACTACTGGAATCAGGAAAAGTATCAAAAGGCTTTTATAATGTTTCTTATAAAATTTTGTGGTTTCGTCAAAAAGCGAAGTGAATCTGGTTTTACTTTTTGGAGGAGGATTTTGGGCGTTTTCTTCTGACATATTTTTAAAGGGAAAGGAAATTTAGCTCATTGTACAATATTCGCTATTGCGCTTCAATATAAGGTTTTTTGATGGTATTGCCGTTATTTTTGAGAGAGGGTAGGTTTGCTTTGTTATATTTTCATATGTTATGGGTTCGATTCAGCAACTTCCGGAACAGCTTATTAACCAGATCGCCGCGGGCGAAGTGGTTGAACGACCAGCTTCTGCAGTGAAAGAACTTTTGGAAAATTCTTTGGATGCAGGTGCGAAAAAAATTATCATCGAAGTGAATGGCGGAGGCGATAATTTTTTGCGGATTACGGATGATGGTTGCGGCATGGATTCTGCGGACGCAGTGTTGGCGTTTGAACCTCATGCAACAAGCAAAATCAGCACGACTGAGGATCTTTTTAATATTCGCACTTTGGGCTTTAGAGGTGAAGCTGTTGCGAGTATTGCGTCGGTTTCTTACATTACTTTGCAAACGAAAAAACGTGGTGAAATGGAAGGAACTTTGGTTATGGCTGAAGGTGGAAAAATCACGAAAATTCAGCCTGTTGGAGTTCCGGAAGGAACTCAAATTGAGATTCAAAATCTTTTTTACAACACTCCTGCACGAAAAAAATATTTGAAGAACGATTCAACGGAATATCAGCATATTATGGATGTTGTGACTTCGATTGCGTTAACGTTTCCGAAGGTTTCTTTTCGTGTAGTGCATGATGGAAAACTGGTGTTTGATTTGCCGGCTGTTGAAGATGAAATTACCAGAATTAATAGTTTGTTTGGGAAAAATATTACTGATGAATTGATTCCGGTTTTTTACGGACATTCGCAAATTCAGTTAAAAGGTTTTATTGGAAAACCTTTGATTGCTCGTTCAAATCGCAATCTTCAATATCTTTTTGTGAATCATCGTGAAGTGAAATCTTCTGTGCTTGGTTATGCAGTAAAGCAAAGTTATACATCGCTTTTGCCAAAAGAAAAGTATCCGGTGTTCTTTTTGTATTTTGAAATTGATCCGCAATTGGTTGATGTGAATGTGCATCCGCGGAAATTAGAAGTTCGTTTTAGAGATGAACGAGAGATTTTTAGCGCGACAAGTTCAGCGTGTAAAAAGGCTTTAGAAACCTATGTTTTGGCTCCGAATATTACGCATGATGAACCGGTAAATTATTATACTGAACGTAAACCTCAGCCGTTGAAGCTTGAAGATAAAGCTGTGGAAACGCTTACTGAAACCGATTTGAGCAAAGCACAGGATTTGGAAAGTCATCAGGTTGTGGTGAGTGAGCAAGCCGTGGGAGGTGTGCAGGCAGTTGAGGAAAAAATTCCCGTGGCTGTGGCGAGTTCTGCTCCTGTTGAAAATCTTGCAGCTGTCGAAGCTGTAGCCGAAGTTCAAACAGTTGCTTCCCCTGCTGAGAAAATTTTCCAGCAAACGATGGATTTTACGGCTGAACAAAGTTCAAACGAACAAAATGCACCAGAGAAAAATGCTGATGGAAATCCAGTGCCTGTTCAAAATATCGTTGGTCAGGAAAGGAAAAATCTTGAACCGATGATGGCCTTGGCACAATTAAATAATTCGTACATTCTTTGTCAGCAAGGTTCTTCGCTCGTGATTGTGGATCAGCATGCGGCACATGAACGAATCCGTTATACGCAAATTTTTGCGGAATTTGAGGAGAAAAAACTGGTTAGTCAAACGCTTGCGGTACCGCTTCAGGTTGAGCTTTCTCCGCGTGAAATTGCGGTGTTTGAAACGTACAAAGATTTTTTTGCTAATCTTGCTTTTGAAATTGAACCTTTTGGTGGAAAAACTTTTTCGATTCATGCCGTGCCTTCGCATCTTTCGCATCGTGGTGAAAAAGATCCCGAGAAAGTTTTTTTGGGATTGTTGGATGAGTTTGCGGAAGGAAAACATGCGACCATGGAAGAACAGACTTCAAAAGCGCTTACCTATTTGGCTTGTAGAAGTGCTGTAAAGTTTGGCGATCCGTTGGGTCGGGAAGAACAGGTCGCGCTTATTGAAAAACTTCAAACGATGGATCAGCCCTATACTTGTCCTCATGGCAGACCAAGCATGATTGTGATGAGTGCGGATGAACTTAAAAAGCGTTTTGGACGCGATTATAGCGCGTAAATTTATTCCTGGCCTACTAGTGCTGCAACGTAATCATCGTTCGTGAGAACGGTTTTTTGAATTGCCTGTGTGCTGTCTGGTAAGGAAAGATCTTTTGGATATGATTCGTAAAGTTTTAATCCTTGTTGCACGATGAGATTTTTCTGAAGCGTTGTGAGCACGATTCCTGGCTGTCGTTGTGCAAAAAAGCGATAGGTATCGGAAGCAGAAAGATTGAGTTTTACCGGCAATTGATAACTTAAGGTGACTGTTTTTTCTTCACCTGCAGGAATATCAAGTTCGAACATGAAATAACTTTTTTGAATTTCATTATCGGCCTGTGTCTCAATTTTACTCAGATCAATCCCGTTGGCACTGGTTAAAGTTGCTCCAGCTGGAACGTACACTTTGATGTACGATTTATTCGGCCCACTGCCTAAAATATATTGAACTGTTTGCGAAAGATCGGTGTAGCCAAAATCTTTGATAATGCTTTTCCAGCGGGCTAATTCATCGGTTGTCCACGTGTGTTTGCGGGTGATCGTGAGTTCATCGTTCATGGTTCCGTCTTTGGTGATGATGGTGGTATGCATGAGCGATTGCTGCATGTAGAGATCGCTTTTGTTTCCGCCGATTGAAGTTGTGACGACCTGAAGGAAATCTTCGTTTGGTTTGGTGCGGATAACACGGCCGCTAAATCCAAGTTCATCAAAAAGGTTTTGGATATCGGCATCGCGGGAATAGAGCAAAATGTCGCGGTCTGTGAGCGATTGAATGGCAAGTTTGATAACTTTTCCGATGTCTTTGGATGCCAAAAGTTGTTTTTGGAAAGCCGGAATAAAGCTGCGGAGAATTTTCTTTGGATCACTGCTACCACTGGCTTTTGATTCAACTAAATAAGAAATAATTGTTTGGTAATTTTCTTTGGTGAGCGGAGCTTTGAGGCCGTCGAGTTGGACCGGACCGGTCACATCGAAAAGTTTTGCGATGAAACTTTGGTTGATGGCGATGACACTATCAACACTCGGACCTTTTTCTTTTTGCAAAAACCATGCAGCTTTTTCTGCGGAAATGGCAAAGTCAGGAGAATAGTTTGAATCGCGCATGCGCCAGTTTTTTGTGATCTTGGCGATGTCTTCAGGAGCCGGGATATCTTCCTGTAATTGGCCGTCGGTTTCGTAAACGTCGTGGAATTCGGTGTTCGTGATATAACCGTCGTTCACATCAACAATGAGGTAACTGCCAATAAATCCGCCGGTTGGACGAGCTTCTGCATCGTTTTGAAGAAGGATGAGATAGCGATGCAAATAACGTTGGCCTAACATTTTCATGACCACTGGAATTTTTTCTTGGGTTTCCTTGAGGATGCTTTGAAGTTTTGTGACTGCTGCTCTGGCTGTGGCAAGTTTTGACTGCATTGGTTGTGGCAAAACATCGTCGCTTACCAATGCTAAATTTTGGCCTGCTGCATTGATTTTATCAGTGGCTTTTTGAAGGAAATCTAAATCTTCCTGGAGTTTTGTGGTGAGAGAAACTTTTGGCGTGATGGAATCTTCATCAACCGGTGTTGCTTGTTTTGGATTGAGTTCCGCAGCGCCATTATTCTGCAAAAAAAGTGCAGGTAAATCCTGTAAATGTTCGATGCCTTTCGCAAAATCGTTTCCTGCTTCGCTGATATTTTTTCCTGCTTCCAAAAGATTTGTCGCTGATTCAACGGTTTTTTCTTTGGTGAAAAAGGCGTTTTCGTTTGTTTCTAAAAACTTTAACGTGCTTAATGCATCATTGAAATTTTTGGTGGAATCAGTGAAAGAGTTGGCGGCTTGTCCAAATTGAGCGTCTTTGGATTCGTTTCCTGCCTGCACTAAATTGTCATAACCGCTGAATGCCGTGGCAATGAGATCGTTTTTAATCACGACACCGCGTTGATAAATATTGATGATGTTAATCGTAAAAAGAATCAACGTTCCGGCTGCAGCCATTCTGATAATTTCATTGAGTCTTTCCTGTTTTTTTGGCTTATCTTCTTTTAATTCAACAAATCGGAATTTTTGTTTGGTTGTATTTTTGGAAGTGATATCCAAAACTTTTTTATTTCCATCGCCGGAAATTTTAGTAATTTTTTTCTGTTTTCCGGATTTCTGCTGATCAACCATTGAAAGGTCCAAGACGTCTTTGCGCTTGGACTCGGCTTTTTGCGGCTCAGTTTTTTCTTCTCCAATCGTAATGGGAGCAAAATTCTGCTTTTGCAGATCTCGAAAAGTTTTTGTTTTTTTCATCTCTCTGAATTGTAAACGCCTATAAAATGTTGATGACGTAGAGGGTTGAGATGCCGTCGTCGAAGAAGTTTTTGGTCATGGTTAAGCTGTTAAAGCCTTCCACATATGGTTTCACCAATGGGTTTTGGTCTAATCCCAATACTGGAATTAATGCACCAAGTTTAATGTTGAAAACTTCATCTGCAGTTCGCATAACCGGCATGACATTTTTATTAAAGTCATCAGAGTTTCTTAAGTTTGTGGTAATTTTCCCGCTCTTACGATCAATGATTGCTTTGAGTGATTCCGGAGTTGTAGAGATCACTAAAGTGTTATCAAGAACTGCATAATTAATGCTCCAGGTTAAACTTCCAAGTGACAATGTTGTGATGTTGTAGCCATTATATTGATTATCGGTTCGTGTGATATTTTCGGCGCTGGCAACAACTTCCTGGCCTTTTGTGCCGTCTGGCAATGTGACGTCTTTGATTTGTGGTGAGAAAATTGCGCGTTCTTTCATGAAGGCTGCTGCAAGTTTTTCGATGCGGAGGAGGTCGTTGTTTTTATCCGTGAGATTCATGAAAATTGACACAACCGGTTGTTCAAAATTGTTTTCTGATGTGATGAGATATTCGTTTTTGAGCAATGGATAAACATCTGTATCAAGCGAAATATCTTTGCCAAAGTACTTGTCTTTTTGCGCTTCCAGAATGCCGTTGAAGAGTGTTGAATCAATGTTGGTTCCGTTGCTAAAGATTTCGGCGATACGTTGAAGTTCTTTATAAAGATCGTGGCCGCCTGCGAATAAAATGGAGTTTTCGCTTGCGAGTTGTAAGAGTTGGCCCTGATATTTATCTTCGTATGTTAAATAACTTTGGCCCTGAAGTTGGCTGCGATCAATCGCTTCAAACTGTTGAACGGTAATATCATTATCGTTCACAACTGCTGTGAATCCTTCAGCAGCAAAGATTTTCATGAATGGTTGCAATGCTACGAGGTCACGGGTTTTCTGGCTCTGGAACAATGGATTTTTGAGCATGGTATCAAACAATTTCTGTGTGTTTGCGTATCCAAACGCTAAGCCAGTGCTTGGAAGATTGTTGCTGACTTTTTGGAAAACCGGATCATCCTGAAGTTTTACGATGTTGCCGCTTTGGGCATCAATAACTTGGTGAAGAAGCGCGTCGTTGCCTGCCAACACGAGATAATTTTTTACGAAAGCAAAAGAGTATGCCTGGCTGAGTTTGTAGTGATAAACCGTGTAGTTGTTGTAGGTATCAGTCAAAAGTTCGTCGCCGGAATTTTGTAACGCGCGATTTTTTAAGAAATCCAAAGCTTTGTCAGCACTTTTGGCTTCAACAAATAAAGCAACTTTCACACTGCTGTCATCGCCGGTTTGTTTTAAAAGGACGATGCCGATGTTGCGGCCGATCCAAGGTTGTAGATCTTTTTCGTAATCAACGGGTAAAACAAGGTTTGCAAGTTTTTCCAAGTTTGAAGCCTGGTAGACCGGATATTTTTGGAAAAGTTGTGCGAATTTTTTGGTTTGATCAGAATCACCATCAATATTGAGTTCCAAAAATCCGATCGTGTTATCTGCAGGGAGAAAATGAGCGATGGATTCCGGGCGGAAAAGTCTGGTGTACAGAAAATAACTTACGAAACCAATCATGAATAAACCAACCAAGACCATAACTGCGCCACGGGCTTTTTGTTTTTGGGCGTCAGAAAGCATTGGTTTGCGTGGTGCTTTTTCTTTCTTTGCAACTGGTTCGTGCTTTTTCTCTTCAACTTTTGGTTCCTCTTTTTTCATTTCTGCAACTGGTTCAGCTGCTTTTTGTGGTTCTGGTTTTTCGTTTTTTTCAATCTGGGGTCGATCAATTTTTGCCGCTTTTTTCTTACGGTTAAAAATCTTCTTGAGAAGTTTTTTCTGTTCTTTGGCCTGACGTTCTTGTTCGAGTTGTTCTTCTGTCTTAACGACTTTTTTTGTTGACGCTACGGTTTTCTTTTTGCCTTTCTTTCCCATAATTTATAAGAAAAAATGATGACTTTCCAGTGAGCAATAGTATCTCAGAAGAGCCTTGAAAGTTCAAGCGGATTGCTGTTAGAATACAGGCCCAAAATGAGTTTTATTTCCTAAATTCATTGTTCAAAATGCAAGCTAAAGAAATTCGCAGACGTTTTATTGATTTTTTTGTTCAAAAACATCAGCACGCAGAAATCCCTAGTGCATCATTAGTTCCGGAAAATGATCCAACGGTTTTGTTTACAACAGCGGGAATGCATCCACTTGTTCCGTATTTGATGGGTGAAGTACATCCTTCGGGAAAACGTTTGGTGGATGCTCAAAAATGTCTTCGTACTGATGATATTGATGAAGTTGGTGATCTTACGCATTGCACGTTTTTTGAAATGCTTGGGAACTGGTCGCTTGGTGATTATTTTAAAAAAGAAGCGATTGCGTGGAGTTATGAATTTTTGATGGGTTCTGTGAATGATGGTTGTTTGGGATTGGACCCGAACCGCTTGATGGTGACATGTTTTGCCGGTGATAATGATGCTCCGCGGGATGATGAAGCTGCTTCCATTTGGGAAAGTTTGGGTTTTAAACGTTATATGGATGCGAAAGCTGAGGATCATCGTTTGATTTTCTTTTATGAGAAAAAGAAAAACTGGTGGGGTCCGGCGGGACATATTGGTCCGTGCGGTCCAGATACTGAAATGTTTTATGATATGTTCCCGGATTTGGCTTGGAGTGAACATAAACCGGGTTCTTCTCCTGAATCGCAAAAACGTTATGTTTTGGCTGATTTGAATGGCAAATGTCATCCAAACTGTGAATGTGGTCGTTATGTTGAAATCTGGAATGATGTGTTCATGCAATACAACAAACAGCAGGACGGAACGTTTGAACCTTTGAAACAACAAAATGTTGATACGGGCATGGGTCTGGAACGTGTGACTGCGATTTTGCAGGGCAAAGCTTCACATTATGAAACTGAACTTTTTGCGCCGCTGAAAGACAAAATCAAAGAGTTGGCTGTTGGTGTAAAAACTGCTGCAACTGAAGAGGAACAGGTTTTCTCATCACGCATTATTGCCGACCATATTCGTGCTGCTACATTTATTATGGGTGATCCATGGGGTTTGGCGCCTTCAAATAAAGATCAGGGATATGTTTTGCGTCGTTTGATTCGTCGTTCGATTCGCCATGCAAAAATGATTGGTATTACGGGAAATTTCACTGATATTCTTGGGCAAATCGTGATTGATACGTATGGTGATGTGTACTCAGAATTGAAAGGAAAAAATGAACAGATCATCAATGAATTTAAAAAAGAAGAGGTTAAATTTCAACGCACGATTGAACAGGGTCTTCGTGAAATGCGTAAAATTTGGAATGATGATAATTGTAAAAAAGAGCTCGCTGTTGAAAATGGTGATAAGGCGTTTTTTGTTTATGAGACCTATGGTTTCCCGATTGAGATGATCAAGGAAGAGTTGAAAAAACTTGGGTACTCAATTGATGATAAAGCTTTTATGAAACGCTTTACCGAAGCTCAGGAAGCTCATCAGGCAAAATCCCGTGCTGGTTCAGAAATGAAGTTTGCTGGAGGTTTGGCTGATCATTCTTGGGAATGTACGATGCTTCATACTGCTACGCATTTATTGCATCAGGCTTTGCGTGATGTTTTGGGCAATGATGTGTATCAAAAAGGTTCAAATATTACGGCTGAACGTTTGCGTTTTGACTTTAATTACAAAGAAAAAATGACTCCGGAACAGGTCAAACAGGCTGAAGATATTGTGAATAAACAAATCCAACGCGATTTGCCAGTGAGTTTTGAAATCGTAACGGTTGATGAGGCCAAGAAAAAAGGTGCGATCGGAGTTTTCCCTGAACGTTACGATGTTCAGGTGAAAGTTTATAAGATGGGCGATTATTCTTACGAAATCTGCGGAGGTCCTCATGTTCCGAACACCGGTTCATTGAAGAAATTCAAAATCACGAAGGAAGAAGCTGTTTCTGCAGGCATCCGCAGAATTAAGGCTGTGGTGATTGGGGCTGGACTGAAGGAGTAAAGTTTTCCTTTCAAACTATTTTTCCTTTGAAATAACCTTACACATTTCTTTGACGCTTTCGAGTTCGTCGAGGTCGATTTCGTTGTCGTTGATGCGGATTTTCTTTTTTTGGATCCAGCGGAAACCTTTTTCTGCTGTGACAACGGCAATATCAACTGCTCCGCCAACTCCTGGTGAAGAGCCTGGTAAGCTCCATGTTCCATCGGTAATTTTTTGGATGGATTCGGTAATTTTCATGGCGAGTTCGCAGAATTCTACGGCATCTTGTAATGTCATTGTGCCCCAGTTGATAACGTATTCTTGATCATCGATCTGGCGTAATAATTCGGCTTTTTGTGGTGGTGAAAGGTCGTTGATAATTTTGAGACGTTTGATTTCCGGACTCCAACCTCGAATAATTCTGATTAAGACATCTGTTTGGCCGATCCAAGTTGCTCCGGATTGTTCTTTGCTGAGTTTTAAGACCACCCCGTTTTTGTCTTTTGGATCAGGTAATGTGATTTTGTAAACCATGTTGTTTTTGTTTTCATCATGTCCTGTTACTAAAAATTCCAAAATGGATTGGTAAAACTTTTGCTCTTGTTTGTGACCTTTATCATCAACGTAATTGAAAATAACGCATTCGAGTTCGAAGCGGTATTCCACATTTTTGTATTTTTTTTCCTCCAAACGTTTTTTCTGGCCTTCAGCGTAATTACTTAAAAATTTGCTGTAAATATGTGAGAAATAATCATAAAGTTTATCAACAATGTCTGCGATTTCCATGGATTCTAAATCGTATTCGCATTTGAACTGCTGAATGTGTTGTTGAATATTTTTGTTTTCCAAAAACGAAATGCCGCAGGCCATTGCGCCAACGTGTTTGTTCAATTGGAAAAGTTTCATGCGTGTTTCTGAGCCCATACGCACGTCCCCAATCGCATTGCGATAGGTTTCCATGCTGTCTGCAGCAAGGACGTTTCCTTCGTTCGTTGTGACGATGATGGCTAAACTCATGAGTCGGGTTTTAAGTGCTACAGTGGTGGCCCCGGCGGGAATTGAACCTGCATCTAAGCTTTAGGAATGCCTCGTTCTATCCATTTGAACTACGGGACCACGTCGCTTTCCTGATTTCAGCCTACGAACCTTCGGTTCTGGCGGCTTTCATCAGCCGCTCCTTTTCCCCAACCGGTTCAGTCGCTTCGCTCCTTAGACCCGTTTGGGGACCCCTGTTTTTTGCTTATGCATTCTGTGGGTTCAAGACTACGAACTCGGTTTTTTCTGATGGGAGTTCGCTTCTTGCGCCAACGGAAAACTTTTCTTGGGTTTTTGGTGCGCCTGCGCCAACTTTTTTGAGGAATGCTTCCAAATCTCCTGCTTCTAATTTGAGTCCTGGAGTTTTATAGCCGATTGGAAGAACGATGCGTGGTTCGATTTCTTCAATTGTTTTATGAATTTCTTCCAAATTTCCTTTGACTGGAACAACCAAAATATCTACATCACCAATGCTTTCCATGAGTTCGTCTGTGATTGCAACACCGAAATCGCTGATGTAGCAAACCTTTAATCCATCAGCATCAAAACTGTAGAGCATGGACTTTTTTGTTGATGCGTCTTTTTTGCCTTCACCAGCTGATAAAAGTTCCAATGCGGTAATAGCAATTCCAGCAACTTCGTATTCGCCAGGCCAAGTTAAAACGTTTGGTTCGCCTCCAACTGCATCGGCATCGTTGTTTTTGTCGGATTCATCACTCAGTACCACCACACTTGCTTTAAGTGTTGGGAGTTTGAGGCCTGTTGAACTTGCATATGGATCTACAACGAGTGATCCGCCTTTTGTTTTAACGGTAAAACAGTTGTATCCGTTCCAGGTGATTTCCATAGTTTGAGAATGATAGAATAATTGAATGTAGAATGTGGGGTTTTGTAGGTTGGCATGACTTTTTTGCCAGCTCGCCAACGAACTATAATGTATTTTTTTTCGATTGTAAATTTTCAGCGTGTGGATTACTTTGAATGCGATATTTTTTCTTTACTTTATGTCCAAAATAAAGACTGTCCACGCACGGGAAATCCTTGATTCAAGAGGAAATCCGACTGTCGAGGTTACTTTGACGACCGAAAAATCCACTGGTGTGGCTATGATTCCAAGCGGTGCTTCAACAGGTTCTCATGAGGCTTTGGAGTTGCGTGATGGCGATGCGAAGCGTTATTTGGGTAAAGGTGTGCTTAAAGCCTGTGCAAATGTGAATAATGAATTGGCTGCTTTGGCAATTGGACGTGAAGTTGATGATCAAAAAGGTCTTGATGAAGCTATGTTGGCTTTGGATGGTACTCCTACAAAAAGCAAATTCGGGGCGAATGCGATTTTGGGTGTTTCTTTGGCTGCTGCAAGAGCTGCGGCTGCAGAAAAAAATGTTGGTGTTTATATGAGTTTGAATCCTTCAGCAACGATTTTGCCGGTTCCAATGATGAATATTATGAATGGTGGAAAGCATGCTGACAGTGGTTTGGATATTCAAGAATTTATGGTGATGCCTGTTGGAGCTCCTTCTTTTAAGGAAGCCGTTCGCATGGGTTCTGAAATTTTCCATAATTTGGGAAAACTTTTGAAAGCAAAAGGCTATGCCACAAGTGTTGGCGATGAAGGTGGTTATGCCCCAAGTTTGCCGGATCAGGAATCGGCGTTTGAATTTATTTTCCAGGCGATTGATGCTGCGGGTTATAAAGCGGGTCAGGATGTTTTTATCGCTTTGGATCCAGCTGCATCCGAGTTTTATGATGCTGCGAAAAAAGTTTATTCCTTCAAAATTAAAGGTAAAAAAGAGGAATTAACAAGTTCACAAATGTTGGATTTCTGGGTGGATTTGGTCAATAAATATCCGATTATTTCGTTGGAAGACGGATTGGCGGAAGATGATTGGGATACCTGGAAAGCTTTGACTGAACGTGTTGGTAAAAAAGTTCAGATTGTTGGAGATGATTTGCTCGTAACCAATGTTGAACGTTTGCAAAAAGGTATTGATATGAAAGCTGCGAATTCGATTTTGATTAAAGTGAATCAGATCGGTTCTTTGACTGAAACTGCTGCTGCTGTTCAGTTGGCGCAAAAATCGGGTTGGACTTCAGTGATGTCTCATCGCAGTGGTGAAACTGAAGATACAACGATTGCGGATTTGGCTGTTGCGTTGAGCACTGGTCAGATTAAAACAGGTTCTTTAAGCCGCAGTGACCGTGTCGCTAAATACAACCGCTTGATGAAAATCGAAGAAGAGTTGGGTTCAAAAGCACAATTTTTAGGTAAAAAAGTTTTCACTCAACTTAGCTTCTAATTTTTATGATTCCAGTGATTAAAGCAGGCGATGTTCGTAGCGCTTATCCAAAACGTGCGTCAGATTCCCACAAAGGAATGAACGGCCGCATTTTGATTGTTGGTGGAAGCATTGATTATTTTGGTGCGCCTTTGTTATGCGCTTATGGGGCTTTGTACGGCGGTGCAGACCTCACTTATATTTTTGTTCCTGAATGTAATTTTGATGTTTCGCGAACACATTATCCTGATTTTATTGTTCGTAAATTTGCGGGTGATTATTTGGATATGAAAGGTGTGACGCCAATTTTGGAGTTCGCAAAAAAGTGTGATGTTTTGTTGATGGGTCCAGGCATCGGCGACCGTGAAGAGACTGCTGAAGCCATGAAAAACATTATTGAAAACTGTTCGATTCCAATGGTTTTGGACTCTTCGGCGATTCAGGTTTTGCAGAAGATTAAGAATTTTCCGCTTTCGCAAAAGATTGTTATTACTCCACATCATAATGAGTTTGAACATCTTACGGGAAAAGATGTGAAAGTTTCGGGTTCGGTTTCAGGAAAAGTTGTGCTGGCCCGAACGATTGCGACTGATTTGAAAATTAATATTTTGCTCAAAGGTCCACAAAGTATTGTGGCCTCAGAAGAAGGTGAAACTGCTTTGAATACAAATGGAAATGCCGGAATGACAGTTGGCGGAAGCGGTGATGTTTTGAGTGGCTATATCGCTGCTTTATTGGCTCAGGGAGCTAATCCGTACGATGCCTGCAGAATTGCGAGTTTTATTTATGGAAAGACCGGTGATGAACTTTTCAAACAAAAAGGTTACGGATTTACCGCGAGTGATTTGGCTGCAGAACTGCCTTTTGTGATTCGACAATTTGCTCCGTAATTGCGTTAAGCAATGCTCAAAAACTTCCGTCCAAAAAATACTAAACAAACCGATTCAAAAAAAAGGTTACCGATTTTTCAGTTTCATTCGTTGCAAAAATTTTCGGATGAGGTTGATCATGCGGTGCTTTCTCGTAGTGGAGGCGTGAGCCAAAAACCTTTTGAAAGTTTGAATCTGAGTTTGACCGTTGATGATAAAGCTGAGGATGTTTTGAAGAATCGTGCGCTTGTGTGTGAAGCTTTTGGTTTGGCTGAAGAAAGGCTTATTTCTGCGAATCAAACGCACAGTAAAAATGTGCAGATTGTTGATGAGGCGTTTCTTTTGGATCGTAAAAAAAATGAAGATGTTGAAAATATTGATGCGTTTATTACCAATGTTCGCGGAGTCGGGCTGATGGTAAAAGTTGCTGATTGTCAGTCGATTTTGATGTTCGATCCAGTGCAAAAAGTTGTTGCTGCGGTTCATGCGGGATGGAAAGGTTTGAAACAAAATATTAGTGCTGAAACGATTGGGATTTTGAAAAAGAATTATGGTGTGAATCCGGAAAATTTAATCGTGGCGATCGGCCCTTCGCTTGGTCCGTGCTGTTCTTTTTTTAGTAATCCGCACGTTGAACTTTCAAGTGATTTTGAGCCGTACATAGCGAAAAACAATACTGTTGATTTGTGGGAATTCAGTACTCAACAATTGGTAAAATTAGGTGTTCAACCGGACAAAATTGAACATGCCCGCGTGTGTACGATGTGCGGTGGTGGAGAAAAGTTTTTTAGTTTTAGAAGAGATCGAGGTGTGACCGGAAGATTCGGCGCGTTGATTATTTTGCAGTAGATTGCAATTCGTCGAGCTTTTGTTGTGCGTCCAAAAACTGCGGATCCAAACGAACAACATCAGTGAAACTTTGAATCGCTAAATCTTTTTGGCCGATTTGTGAAAAGATTTTAGCAGCGTTATATTCAAAAAACGGATTATTTGGGCTTAATTTAATGGCTTGCTGAAGGTCATTTATGCCTTGTTCGGTATATGAATCGTTTTTCTCCATTAAACCAAGTTGAACTGAAGTCACGCCCATATTATAAAAAGTACTTGGGTGAAAATTATTGATGACACTGGCTTTTTGATAATTATCGAGCGCTAACTGAAGATATTGTTTGGTGTATTCAGGATCGATGTCGGAACCGGAAGCATTTTGAAAAGCGAAATCAGCATAGGCTTCGTAATATTCAAAACGATACGGTTCTTGTTTGATGATCTCTTCAAACCAACCTCTCGCATTTTCCGGTCTTCCGGATTTGGCTTCCACCAATGCTGTGCGGTAATTGTATTCGGCAAAAGCTTCGCGGCTTGTAGAAATTCCTGCCCAAATTAAAACGACTAAAAAGAGACAAACTATTAATTCTTTTATTTTTGGTTTTAATTGCAGTGTTCCGTTTTTGGCTTGTGGCAAAGCTGCACTCATTCCTGCACCCATGAGAAGGAAAAATATTGTTACAGTATCTACAACTCCTAAATTCACAATGGCTTGAATGAGATAGACCATCAATGCTCCTTTAATGCCAAGTGTGAGGTAAAATTCATCGTCAGGTTTTTCTTTTTTGAAAACTTTTTTATCGATTGTTGCAAAAACAATAAACAAAAGTGCCGCGTATATGATGAGACCTACAAGGCCTTCTGTAACCAAAATATCGATGTAATCATCATGGGAAGATTCCGGAGTGATTTGATATTGGATGTTTCCCGGGCCTGGAACTTTATAATCCTGACGACGATATTGATTGTAAATATCAGGAAACGTTGCGAGTCCAAAACCTAAAAGCGGACGTGCTTTAAACATTTCAAAACTGCTGTACCACCAGCTGATTCTGTCAGGCGGATAGCCATCCTGAACGGATTGTGCACCTTGGGCGAATCTTTGGATGACTGGTAATTTGCTGATTGGTTCCTGGAAAACCGCGACAATTCCTACAACAAGAACAAGCAAAACTACCAATGCTTTCCAAAATTTATGGAAAAAGTTTTTAAAATTTTGGTTTCGCATTCCAAGAATCCCAACGACGACGATGAGCGAAATAAGTGTTGATACAAGCGCTGCTCGGCTTCCTGTTAAAAGGAGTAAAATAAAAGTTCCAACAACACAAAACGATAATAAGAGTTGGGAAATTTTATTTTTGATGAATGGAATAAATCCAAAACTTAAGGCAATACACATGCCTAAAAATGCGCCAAAATGATCGCTGTGGCCAAAGGTTCCAAAGACTCTATCTTGCGGATTCTGACTCCAGGAAAAATTATCATTGAATGCTCCAAAGTATTGAAGAAAGCCATAAATCATCAACACGACCACTCCGGTAAAACACATGATTTCCACAAAATTTTTGAGCTGTTTGGTGGTTGTTAAAAAGTTGTAAACGATCCAGGCAATGAGTAAGAAATTAAGCTGGGTAAATACTCCAAGGAACCGACTTTCTGCGCCGAATAAACTGGTGAAAATGTTTGATGAAATTAAGGTGGAAAAAATAAGCACAACGCCATAAGCGGCTAATGCTAAACCAAATTTACCCATACGATAAGTTATTTTTTCTTCAGCAAAACTTTTCCAAGCCCAAAGTAAAAGAATCGCGATGGTGATAACGCGTAAAAATAAAAGTTTCGGAGCAGCGAAATTTGAATAAAAAGCCGTGGAAAAAATCAAAGGAATTCCTGCGGCAAGGCTGTAAATAAGCCAAACTATTGTTTTGTCATACCAGTGTTGTTTTGGTGTTTGTGTTTTAGCCATTCGTGTTTCAATAAGCGCCTTTCCCAGATATTACCACAGCAAAGGTTTTAAGAATAATCACAAAATCCATCCACAACGAACGATGTTCAATATAATAAAAATCAAACTCCAAATTGTGATGAAGTGGAAGGTCTTTTCGTCCCATGATCTGCCAAATTCCGGTTAATCCGGGTTTTACCAATAAACGTTTTTTTTCTTTGGCATTATATTTTTCAACAATGAATGGCATTTCCGGACGTGGACCAACAAAACTCATATCACCTTTAAAAATGTTTATGAGTTGAGGCATTTCGTCCAAACTGGTTCGTCGTAAAAATTTTCCGATTCTGGTAATGCGTTCGTCATTGGGATTTTGCGGCGCAAGTTCCTGATCTTTTACGCCCTGATACATGGTTCTGAATTTATACAGTTTAAAGGGCTTCCCGTTTTTTCCAATCCGGACGTGTGTAAAAAGCGCTTTTCCTTTTGAATCCAGATGAATGAATAGAACAATCAATAACCAGAATGGCGAAAAAAAGATTAAAGCAAAGTATGCAAAAACAACGTCCAAAAAAAGTTTTACAGCTTCATAAATTGGCTTATTTACATGCTTTTCGAGCTGCGAAAAATCTTCGTGCTTGAGTTCTTGAATCGAAGGAAATTTCATTTTCCAGACAAAAGATATTCGGATTTTTTGCCACTCAGCCATTTGTGCATTTCTCTCCAACCAACTCGCTTGTGTTTCATGATGTATCTGCGTTTTCTGAGAATGCTTGGAAGTTGGGTCCACATCACAAACCAGGCTTTAATTAAGTATGGTTCGCGGAAGATAACGTAGAAAAAAATGAGAAATTCTTTGAATACGATCGGGAAAAAATCTTGAAGAACATTCATTGGCAATTCATTTTTGAACTGCATTAAACGCTGGTTTTTGAATGAATAGTATTTCTGAAATTTGTTGAGCTTGCTGCGGTTTTTATAGACTTCCCAATGTGTAAAACGTTTTAAAACTCCGGTGCCACGGCCGTGATTTGCGACTGCACTTGGGAGATAATATGATTTCCAACCAAAGAGTAAAAATCTCCAAGAAACATCTACGTCTTCTTTGTACATAAAAAAATCTTTGTCCAAATATTCGCCTCCGTCTTTGTCCGGAATTTTGACGTCATCAAGGGCTTTTTTGCGGTACAAAGGACAAGCTCCTGAAATTCCAAATACTTGTTTTTCAACATCAAACTGGCCTTCATCTTCAAGTCCCTGACCGTTATCAATGACGCGACGGTTGGCGTAACAGAACAAACCTGCGGTATCAATAAAGTTCGTTTTTTTGTGATTTTGGAAATCGTATTTATATAATTTTCCGCAAATTGCTGCGATTTTTGGGTCTTCCTGCATTTTGGCCATGCATTTTTCGATGTAATCTTTTTCAAACAAAATATCAGGATTCAAAAGCATGATGAATTCGCCTTTTGCCATATTGATACCCTGATTTGCGCCTTCGGAATAACCTAAATTAACATCGTTACAAACCGGAATCACGTTTTTGTGATGGCCCTTTACATGTTCACATGAGCCGTCCGTGGAAAGATTATCGATAAAAATGATTTCCAACGGCTGATACGTTTGTTCATTTAAGCTCTTAATACAGCCATCCAAAAGGTGCTTGGTGTTGTAATTAATGATAACAATGCTGACGAGTGGTTTGTGCATTTTTGAGGTTTAAGATTCACACACGCGATATTATATCTTTTTTCAGCAATCATGCTATAGTTGTTGCGCTTTTTTGAACTTGTGTATGCGTATTCTTGTTACAGGAGGAGCAGGATTTATCGGAAGTCATCTGTGTGAAAAACTTCTTGCCGATGGGCATAAAGTTGTTGCGATTGATAATTTTATCACGGGCAGTTCAAGGAATTTGGCTTCGTTTAAAGATAATCCGAATTTCACTTTGGTTGAACATGACATTGTGAATCCGCTTCCAAAAGAGATTATTGGTACTACAAATATGGCCCCGGGATATGGAGATCAGGATGATTTGAAGTTTGATCAGGTTTTTCATTTGGCTTGTCCGGCTTCACCTGTGGATTACCGCGAAATTCCGCTTCAAACTTTGCTTACGAATGCGGTTGGAACGAAAAATGTGATTGATGTTGCGGTTCGTCATTGTGCTTCAATGCTTTTGGCTTCTTCTTCGGAAATTTATGGCGATCCGGAAGAGCATCCGCAAAAAGAGACGTACTGGGGTCATGTGAATCCGATTGGTGAACGTAGTTGTTACAGCGAAGGCAAGCGTTTTGCTGAAAGTTTAGCGGTAAATTATTATGAACATTATGGGTTCCCCCTCAAAATTGTGAGAATTTTTAATACGTATGGTCCGCGTATGCGTAAGCATGACGGGCGCGTGATTCCGAGTTTTATTCAATCGGCAATGATGGATGAAACATTGCGAATGCATGGAGATGGAATGCAAACTCGTTCATTTTGTTATATTGATGATATGATTAAAGGGCTTATTTTAGCCATGAATCATCCGGAATATTTGGGTCCTGTAAATTTGGGGAATGAAGAAGAAATAACGATTAAAACGCTTGGAGAAAAAATTATAGCGTTCGTGAAATCTTCGAGTTTGTTGGTTGGAACCGATCCGATCAAGGATGATCCAAAAAAACGCAGACCGGATCTTACTTTGGCAAAAAAGAAACTTGGTTATGAACCTAAAATTGGGCTTGAAGAAGGTCTTCAAAAAACGATCGCATATTTTAAAGGGTAGGTTTTACAGTTGTTATTTTTCGTCACTTTTTCTATTATTCTACTGATATGAAAAACTATTTGTTCACTTCGGAATCCGTTACAGAAGGCCATCCTGATAAGATCGCGGATCAGATTTCCGATGCGGTTTTGGATGCGATTTTGGCTCAAGATTCACGCGGGCGTGTTGCCTGTGAAACTTTGGTAACCACAGGTTTGGTCTTAGTTGCTGGCGAAATTTCAACAAATTGTTACGTTGATATTCCAAAAATTGCGCGCCAAACGATTCATGATATTGGTTATGACAATGCGACTTTTGGGTTTGATTCAAAAGCTTGCGCGGTTTTAACAGCGATTGATGAACAGAGTCCGGATATTGCCATGGGCGTTGATACTGGTGGAGCCGGAGATCAGGGTATGATGTTTGGTTTTGCTGTGAATGAAACTCCGGAATTGATGCCGTTACCGATTATGCTCGCTCATCAACTATGTGAAAAACTGGCTTATTTGAGAAGAAAAAAGACGTTAACGTATTTAAGACCAGATGGAAAATCTCAGGTAACGGTTGAATATGAAAATGATAAACCTAAGCGTGTTCATACGGTTGTAGTTTCAACTCAACATGATCCAAGTGCGACTTCAAAACAGATTGCGAAGGATGTTTTGGAACATGTGATTAAGCCGGTTTGTGGAAAACTTTTTGATAGCAAAACGATCGTTCATATTAATCCTACGGGACAGTTTATTGTTGGTGGGCCTCCTGGTGATTGCGGAGTAACCGGTCGTAAGATTATGGTTGATACCTACGGCGGAATGGGTCGACATGGCGGTGGTTGTTTTTCTGGAAAAGATCCATCAAAAGTTGATCGTAGTGCGGCTTATTTTGCCCGTTACGTAGCTAAAAATGTGGTTGCGGCTAAACTTGCTGACCGATGTGAAGTTCAGGTTTGTTATGCGATTGGTGTGGCTGAACCAGTGTCTTTGTATGTGAATAGTTTTGGAACCGGAAAAATTGACGATGCAGATTTGGCGAAACTTTTATTGAAACATTTTGATTTCACTCCAAAAGGAATGATTAAGACTTTGGATTTACGACGTCCGATTTATAAAAAAACAGCGGCTTACGGACATTTTGGTCGTAGCGGATCTTCTTTCCCATGGGAACAGACTGACCAGGCAAAAGCTTTACGTGCAGCTGCAAAACTTTAATTGACTACCCACTTATTTTTGAATTCTCCTATGAACGAACGTGAATTGATTGAACAGGGCCAAAAGAACTTAGATTTGGCCGAACGAAATATGGGGGCATTAATGAGTTTGCGCGCCGAATTTGCAAAGAAAAAGCCTTTTAAAGGGATTCGCATTGCGATGGCTCTTCACGTAACCAAAGAAACTGCGATGTTGGTGAAAAGTTTTGTTGATGGTGGAGCTAAGGTTGCGATTACTTCCTGTAATCCTCTTTCGACCCAGGATGATGTGGTAGCGGCTTTAAAACATCAAGGAATTGAAGTTTATGGTTACAAAGGTGAAACTAAAACGGATTATTACAAGTTTTTACGCAGTGTTTTAGCCATTAAACCGCATGTTACGATTGACGATGGTTGCGACTTGGTAAGCCTCGTTCACAGCACTGAAAAGAAATATCTCGGTGAAATATTGGGTGGGTGTGAAGAAACTACGACCGGCGTTATTCGTCTTCGGGCCATGGAAAAAGACAATGTTTTAAAATACCCAATCGTTGCCGTAAATGATAATAAAACGAAGCATTTAATGGATAATTATTACGGAACCGGCCAATCAACTTTGGACGCAATTATGCGTGCTTCCAATACGCTTTTTGCCGGAAAAACCGTGGTTATTGCAGGGTATGGCGATTGCGGCAAGGGGGTTGCTATCCGCTCAAAAGGGATGGGAGCCAATGTCATTATTACAGAAATAAATGCGTTCAAAGCATTACAAGCTGGCATGGATGGATTTAGAGTTATGACGATGCAACAAGCTGCTCCGATTGGAGATATTTTTATTACTGTTACTGGCAACTGTGAAGTGATTCGTCCCGAACACATGAAAGTGATGAAGGATGGAGTTATTCTTGCCAACTCAGGACATTTTGATGTGGAAATTGATGTTCCAGGACTTGGTAAATTAGCTTCAAAACAACGTCGAGTTCGACCGTATTTTGATGAATATACTGTTTCAAACCGTGGAAAAATGAAGAGAATTTATTTGATTGGAGAAGGCCGTTTGGCGAATTTAGTTGCTGCGGAAGGCCATCCGAGTGAAGTTATGTCGATGTCTTTCTGCGGACAAGCGTTGGCGGTTGAATATATTTTGAAAAATAAAGGAACTTTGAAACCTGGCGTTTATGATCTTCCTGAAGCCATTGATGAAAGAATTTCCCTGCTTCAATTGCAAACAATGGGCTTAAAGATTGATAAACTTACTCCTCGTCAAAAGAAATATTTAAGTGGATGGCAGGAAGGGACTTAATATTTACGAAATACTGATTACTCATCACCCATGAAAATTACAGTGTTTGGTTGCGGATATGTGGGCTTAACCACGGCTGTGGGACTTGCCGAAATGGGCAATGAGGTTTTGGGAATTGATGTGGATGTTGAAAAAATTTCTTTGCTTGAACAGGGCGTGGTTCATTTTTATGAACCTGGTTTGCAGGAGATGTTGTTACGACAAATCACTGAAGGAAGACTTACTTTTTCAAATGATCCCAAGCTGGGAATTGAATCAAGCAATGTTATTTTTAGTGCGGTTGGAACTCCTCCTCTCAAAGATCATTATGCTGACTTAAGCGCTGTATTAAGCGTTGCGGAAGAGTTCAAAAAATATGCAAAAGGTGAAAAAATCTTCATTAATAAATCAACAGTTCCAATTGGTACGAGCGATAAAATTATGGAAATTATTGCTCAAAAAAAATCTGCGGGTGATGTTTTTGATGTTGTTTCTAATCCTGAATTTTTACGTGAAGGAACGGCTTTGCAGGACTTTTTTGAACCGGACAGAATTGTGGTTGGGCTTTATGAAAACAGCCCACATCTACAGAAAATTATGAAAAAACTTTATCGACCAATGATTGAAAAAGGGGTGCCGATTTTGTTTACGGATATTCGAAGTGCTGAGGTTATTAAATATGCTTCAAATGCATATTTGGCTACCCGCCTTTCTTTCATTAATGAACTGGCAAATTTTTGCGAAAATACTGGCGCGGATATTCAAAATGTTCGTCAGGGAGTTGGTTTGGATAAACGGATCGGAACTCATTTTTTTCAGCCGGGAATTGGTTTTGGGGGTTCTTGCCTACCCAAAGATTTGAATGCCCTCATTGAGATGGCAAAACAGAGTGGTTTTGAGCTTAAAGTCATGGAAGCAGCTCAAAAAGTTAACCTCCAACAGCCTTATAAGCTTATTCAGGCCTTAAATAAGGTCTTTCCTTCTTTAAAAGGAAAAACTATTGCGATTTGGGGAGCGTCGTTTAAACCCGGCACAGATGACCTTAGGGATGCCCCTTCATTGCCGATTATGAACGAATTATTACAAGCTGGGGCAAAGTTACAAGTCTATGATCCAGTGTCGCTCCAAAAGCTTCAAAAAATCTTTGGCAAAAAGCTGGTGTATAGCAATGATTATTACAGCTCACTTCAAGAAAGTTCTGCCCTTTTATTGCTTACAGAATGGGATGAATTCAGAAATCCGGATTTTGCTAAAATGAAATCTCTTATGGCTGAACATTACATCTTTGATGGACGTAATATTTTTGACCGTGAAGAGGTGGAAAAACAAGGATTTTTTTACTACGGCATTGGAAGTTTATCTCCAGAACGTAAACTGAAATCTAAACGTTCACGAGTTAAGTTGGGATTGTAGTAGGGATCGCCGGCTTTGATGAATTCGCCGTATTTTTGTTGCATATACTGAACTTCTTTCATATTTACGTCGTAACCGCGGCTCAACGACTCATAATGATAAAGCGTTGCATAAGGCGTGTAGACGATAAGGTAGCCTTTTTCGCGTAATCGGAGGCAGAAATCGACGTCATTAAAGGCAACAGCGAGGTTTTGTTCATCCAAACCACCCATTTCTTCATAAACGCTTTTTCTGACCATCACGCAGGCTGCAGTGACAGCGCTGTAATTACGAACAACATCCACCTGGCCAAAATAGCCATGATCGTAGCTGTTATGTCGGCTGAAAGCATGGTTCGCGATTCCACCAACTCCAACTAAAACTCCTGCGTGTTGAAGGGTGTTGTTTGGGTAAAGGAGTTTTGCGCCAACTGCACCAACTTCAGGGCGTTGAGCATGTTCAAGCATGGCTTCAATCCAATCTGGTGCAATAACTTCCGTGTCGTTGTTGAGTAAAATCAAAATTTCACCATTCGTTTTTTGAGCTGCAAAATTATTGATTGCTGCATAATTAAATAGCTTATCGTAAGTCAAAATTGTTATTTTTGAATTCTTGCTTACTTCTTTCAAATATTCGCGTGTTTCAAACAACTGACTTTGATTATCCACCAAAATAATTTCGTAGTTTTGATATGTTGTTTTCTCCAAAATACTCTTTAGGCATGTTTCCAATACGTCTTTTTTATCTTTAAACGGAATGATAATGCTCACGAGTGGTTGTGCTTTTAAAGCTCTTTTCACACGATAAGATCCAGTCCATAAGCCATCGCTGACTTCTCCCTGGATTTGACGGCGTTTTAAAGCGTCACTTAAAGCTTTTTTCGCTGAGTCCATTGCGTAAGGTTTGTATTGAATATTTTCTGCGGTTGAACCCGGGATTTTTCTCCAATGGTAGAGGATTTTTGCGATGTGCTTAATCAACGTTGTTTTTTCGGTAAAGCGAAGCACCAAGTCGTAATCCTGGCTTCCATCAAAACCTTCTCTAAAACCGTTGAGTTCGTTTAAAAGTTTGCGTTTATAAACTCCAAAATGTGAAACGTAATTGATTGAAAGCAAAAGATCAGGTGACCAATCTGGCTTAAAGAAAGGCTCGCAGCGGTTTCCTTCCATATCCAATTTATCTTCGTCACTGTATAAAAGATCGTATTTTTTCTCCTGTAAGTTTTTTACTACTTCATATAATGCATCCGGAGTGATTTCGTCGTCGTTGTCTAAAAGGCCTACATATGCGCCTTGTGCGATTTTGAGTGCGTCGTTGGAAGCTTTTACGATTCCTCCGTTTTTGGTTCTGTACGTTACGCGAATGCGTTCGTCTTCTTTGGCATAACGTTCCAAAAGTGGCTTAATGTGGGCATCGGTTGAGGCATCATCGCAAATGCAAAGTTCCCAACGAGTGTATGTTTGTTGTTTTACTGACGCAATTGCTTTGACCAAATACTCTTCTTTCACGTTATAAACTGGCATCACGATGCTGATAACCGGCTTGTATTCAAAATTTTCCAGTTCACTGCTCATACGGCTGAGTTCTTTTGAAGTTGGAGTGTTTTGTTCAATATGAGCCTGATATTGTTCAGGCGTATTCGTGGTTGTTTTTCCCTTTTTCATTTTGCGATAGGTTCGTTTTAAAAACTCTGATGGGCCCAATCTAAAGAGCACACCAAAGCCATTTTTTACGACTTTGAGTGGCTTAGCAATAACACTGTTTTTTACTTTTCCATAGGCCATAACAATTTTCCAAGCTCGGGAATTTACAATGGATTCGAGCGAAGATTTATATTCAACGAGTTTTGCATCTGTTTCGTTCAATTTTCCTTCTTTTTCAGCCAAAATTTCTGCTTTCGTCTTCAGTGTTTGTTCACTATTTTGAACATGTTTTTTGAGCATCAATAATTCACTCTCCATTGTTTTGAGTTTTTGATCCTGGGTTTGGATCAAATTTTTTGAGTTGTTGATTTCGCCAGCCAATGAAGCTCGTTCGGTTTCCAAGGTATTCAAACGAGTACTCTTTTGTTGATAATTGGCTTGTAAAAGAGATAAAGCCTGCTGACGTTCCTGAAGCAAACTGTAGAGTTCAGTGTTTTGTTCTTTCATTTCAACCATTTTATCGCGAGCTGAAAGCATGGCATCAGCAAGAGTATTCAATTGTTTCTTGCGGCGATTGAGCATTTTACGATCTTCGGTGAATGCGATCTTCATGCCATAACAGAATGTTTTTACGATGAATTTATTCATCTTCGCGATGCCTTCTGTGATAGTATTGCTCTTAAGTGTTTTTTCTTTAGAAATACAGAAAATCGTACGATAGGTTGGTTCTTGGTAGTTACCCATTTCGTAAAGATTTTTGTTGAAATATTCGTTAAATCCTGTGAATTCGTCAGCACCTTTTTCGCCTTGTTTTGCGCCCATTGTGAATTGCTGCAAAGCCCAGTTGACGATGTTTCCTTCGCCAATTGCCATGTAGGCAAAGTTTTTTTCTTTGAGGAATGATTCTAAATCACGTTCTTCCGGAAGGCCCATTTTGCGGTGTTCATCCAAGAAAGGATGCTTAATTCCAACGTTTTCAAGGAACTGTTGAGCAACCATATTTTCCACGTTATCAACGAACTCTTTGCGGAAAGGAGCGCCAACGATGACGTAATTTTTACTGACACGGCAAAGCTCTTCCAAAACTTTCAAACGGTCTTCTTTGCTCACATGTTCAAGCAAATCTGAAGCAATGACTGCTTCAAAACTGTTGTCTGGGAATGGTAATTTTCGTGCGTCGCCCTGGATGTAATTATCTGCGCGAAGGCTTGTATCTGCAGCGTCGCGCGGTTTTTGATCGAGGACAATGAGTTTGTAATCGCTATGTAAAAACCAACCAAGTTTTCCGCCAAAACCACCAACATCTAACAAATGGGTTGGCTTATTTAGGCCAAAAGTTTCGAGCAAGAAACTAATGGTTTTGTTGCGTGCGTAGAGATCTGGTGAGAGTTTGAGAAGCTCGTCTTGAATATTGTGTGCGCCTTGTGGGCTCTTTGGGCTATTTTCAGCCATAATGTCGCCAAGTAACAGGAAGTTCAATCAGTCCGTATTGATTTTCACGGTTTCGTTCGATGGAAAACGTGTATTGTTTATCGTGGTAGTCGTATGGACGAGTGCAGGTTTCATCGAAGCATGAAACTGTGAAAACATATCGTCCGCCCAGCAGGCTATTTTGGTTGATTATACAATCCAGATAACCGTCTCTTTTGACCTCGTGGATGGGATATTCTGAGGTCTTGGTGTTAGGGCCACTAATATGTACACCATCGTCCCTATGTATGGCAATACCAAATACGGGTGTTTTAACAGGTTTTTTGACTTTGTAAAAGATACGCGCAGTGATGGTCTCTCCGGTCTTAAAATTGTTGGTTTCAATGCCGTGATGATCAAAAAAACGGACTTCGGAGATATTGATGTCAGAAACAATGAAATCTTTGTGGATTTCCTGAGGTTTGCTTTCAAGATGAATGCGACGATGATATTCATCAATGACAGTTTCCGGATCACCATTGGCAACGATTTTTCCTTTTTCTAAAAGAAACGCTTTATTGCAGAATTGCGTGATGAACGATGGATTGTGACTTACAAGGATGAGTGTCTTGCCCATTTTTTTCCAGTCTTCAAAAACTTCGATGCATTTTTGCTGGAACGCTTCGTCACCAACTGCAAAAACTTCGTCACAAAGATAAATGTCCGCATCTGCTTCTTTGGCTATGGCAAAAGCTAATCTGGCTTGCATGCCTGAAGAAAAATTTTTCATTTTAAGATCCAGAAATTTTTCAACATCAGCGAATTTTACGATGTCATTGAATTTTTCCTGGATCTGTTTTTTGCTGAGGCCAAGCAATGTGGCGTTCACTTGAATGTTTTCGCGAGCAGTGAGTTCTGGCTGGAAACCGATTCCGAGTTCCAAAAAAGGAGCGATTGTTCCATCGACTTCAATTTTTCCGCTGTCTGGCTGGTAAATTCCGGCCATGATTTTTAAAACCGTACTTTTTCCACTGCCGTTTTTTCCGATAATTCCGACAAAATCTCCTTTTTGAATACTCAAATTTACGCTTTCTAAAGCTTTAAATTGTTCGTAGGTTCGTTTGCGCATCAATCCTAAAAAGTTTTCTTTTAATGTGTCTCTTTTTTCGTGAGGGAGAACAAAACTTTTGGAAATATTGCTAAGTGTAAGGGCTTTTTGCATGATTGGTTATTCAGTTTAATGGGAATTTTTTGTTCGATTGCGATTAAATTTTTTCGGCGATTTGAGAAGATTTTGCTTTGAAAAACCAGTATCCTCCGCCAAAAATTACTACTGCCATCAAAAGTAAAACCAGGTTAAGTCCAAGATCCGGAATGTGGTGGTTGATAAAAATATCGCGTGAGTACTCAATAATTCGCGCCAATGGATTCAAAAAAATGTAGCGATGATATTGAACCGGCACAATTGAAACCGTGTAAATGATTGGAGTAAGCCAAAATCCAATTTGCAAAAGAATTTCCCAAATGTGTTGGAAATCGCGGAAGTGAAGATACAGTGCGGAAAGAAAAAATGTTACACCAGTTGTGACCATGTAAAGTTCAATGATGTAAACGATGAAGAAAAGCGCTTCGGCCTGGATTGGGACGTGACTAATCAACATGAATACGAAGAAAATCACGAGGTTTAAAAGTAACGTAATCAAACTGGAAATGGTGCTGGCGAAAATAATGATGGAACGCGGAAAGTAGATTTTCGTGATGAGGTCGCGCTTGGCGAGGATGCTGTTCATTCCGATGAGTGTGGCTTCGGAAAAAAACGTCCATAAAATAATGCCGAGCAATAAATACACCGGATAGTTTGGAATTGGCGATTGCATGAAAACGGAGAATACTAAGTAGATAACTCCGAATAACAATAAAGGCTTAATTAAGGTCCAGAAATAGCCCAAAAATGAGTTTTGGTAACGCAATTTAAACTCGCTTTTGACGAGTTCGGTGAGGATGCGGAGGTTTTTGTCGTTACTTTTTTTCATGCATTAAATTCAGAATGTAACCACAGAAGAAGATCAGAGCCGTGAGGTAGATAATAAATACCCCATAACCCAGTGCATTTCCAGTGTTCCATTCTTTTTGGAGCCAAGTTTTTTGGAGAAGATCGGCCAGTGTTCCCTGTTCCCATGCTTCAAAAACGGGTTCGGAATGGCCATCGAGGATGACTGTAATCGCATTTGGATCTGTGGCGTCTTTGGAGGTTAATGAAAAACAAAATGGTTGAGGAATCGTTCCTTGTGGAATTTGAAAAGAATGAAAACTGTTATCAGCTATTTGGGTTGCGGAAAATTCTTCGTGATCAAAGTTTGTTTTTTGACCGTTTTGCATGGAGAAAAGGTCGAAATCGTAGGTACTGGTGTTGGTTCTTCCATATGTTGCCAAGAAAATTTTGAAGACGGATGGGTGATCAATATTAGAATGAAGACAATATTCAAATGGTGAAGATTGTGTAATCGGTCCTTCGGCTTTTACCGGGCCAGAAACAGCAGTTGGCGAAAGTGGAAAACTTACTGGAACGTACAAAACTGCGCACAATCCAACAAGCAAACTTGCTGCTAATCCAAACCAAATTTTATGTTTCTTGATCATACGATGATGTTTGGAATGAGAACGTTATAAAGCGTGTAAAAATCGTTGAAGATAAATAGGACAATGAGAATTCCAAAAAAGTACTGTTCGTATTTTCGCCATACTGAAGGCAAAAGATGAGATAAACCCATGATGAAAAAATAGAAAAACGGAACGAGTGTAGAGAAAAAATAACGGCCGTTTAGCGCGCCAAGGACTCCTCTTCCTTGGGCAATTTCAAAAAGTTTCATACTTAAAATTGCACAAACACTTAAAAGCATCGGGAGAAAAAAGAGATGTGGAATCGGATTTTTTCCCATCATTTCTATTGGCTTCTTTTTGGCTATGAGCTTGAGATAACCCTCTTTTGCGTACCCAAGAAAACTAAGTCCTGAAACAATAAAAATGAAGAAGTATTGGATGTTCGTTAAGATAAATTTTCCAAAATTTCCCCAAATGGATTTGTAGTATTCAACGAGGAATCCTTCTTTAAAAAGGAACGATACAAAACCTAAATTCGGCAGTGCAGTTGAAGCGATTTCGGGGAAAAAAGATGGAAGATATGGATATTGTTTTAAAATTTCCGGATGGATGGAAACGGCTTGTTTGAGGTCTGGGAAGAAGCTTTTTAGTTCGATGTAATTTCTGATGTACCACCAACCTGCGATCACGAATGCTGTGGCAAAAATCACTACGGTGTTGATGAAAATTTTCTTTTTTAATGTTGAGCTTTTGGTTTGAAAAAACTGTAAAAGTTGGACGAAAATAATTCCGAAAACCAAAGTGAGTGCTGTGTATTTGGTGAGCGCTGCAAAGCCAAAAAGTAGTCCGACGGTTAATGACCATTCAATTTTTTCCTGATTTTGATTCACCAAAAAATAAATCAAAATTGCCGAAAGTGCAGCGACTAAATTGTCGTTATTTAAAACCGCGATGGTATACGAAAACATTGGCAAAAATGCGATGCCTGAAACGATCGCTATTTGAAGCCATGTTTTTTGTGGAAGAGTTTTTTGAACTATTTTATAGGTGAAAAAAAGTGTGACCGCCCCCAATAATATGCCGATGCATCTGAGGATAAAAAGCGCTACAGCCGGATTATTTTGCTGCAAACAAAGATAAAAAGGTAAAAGCAGTGCGTAATATAATGGGGGATGTTGGGCAATGTAGTTGAGCCCTTCGCCTGGTTCATACGCGCGAACAAAGGTTGGATCGTTTACTGTGAGTTCAATTTTTTTTGGGATTTTGGTTTCGCCCAAAAGAGGAAGTTCTCCTTCGGCTAACGATTCAATGTAACCATAATGGCCTAATTCGTCCGGGGCTTGCCAAGGTGGTGTTACGTACGCCCAGACCAACTCTTTTGCGATAAAGACGGCTAATAAAAGCCAAATCCAGTGGATCTTTTTTGTTTTGTCCTGCTTTGCGCGGCTTGAAGTTTTCATTATCCATATTGTGCCACGAGCCGAGCTTTGCTTCAAACTTGTTCTGACCAGATTTCTGAAGTGAGTTTCAGTTCTTGTACTAGGAATTCTGATGTTTGTTGATTACAATTACGATATGAAACTTGCCATTTGTATTCCCGCTTTTAACGAAGAACAAACGATCGGTCGCGTGATTGAGGCTATTCCAAGGGAAATTCCGGGTGTGAGTTTGATGAAGGTTTTTGTGGTTGATGATGGTTCAACGGATCATACCCAAAAAGTGGCTACTCAAACCGCTGTGGGGCTTGGACGTGAAAAATATTTTTTGGAAATTGTTGAAGTGAAACCAAACAAAGGTTTAGCGAATGCTTTTTTGACGGGTATAAAAAAAGCCCTTTCATGGGGCGCTGAGGTGATTGTGAATATTGATGCCGATGGGCAGTATCGGTCTGAAGAGATTGGTTTGTTGTTGGAGCCGATTTTGAAAAGTGAAGCTGATATGGCGATTGGTGACAGACAGGTTAGACGATTGGAATTTATGTCTCCAGCCAAAAAATATGGAAATATGGTGGGAAGCTGGTTTTTGCGCAGGCTTACGGGTGTGCATGTTCGTGATGCTTCAAGCGGGTTTCGGGCGTACACACGGGCTGCTGCGAAAGAGATCCAGGTGTATTCAAAACATACCTACACTCATGAAAACTTGATTCAGGCTCATTATTTGGGATTAAGAATTGCGGAAGTTCCTGTAACGTTTATTTCGAGGCCGGATGGCAACTCGTCCCGGCTGATTCGTGGTGTTTTAAACCACATTTTTAAGAGTTTAAAGGGTATTTTTGCTGCTTGGCGAAGGTGGAGAAGGAATGCAAAGAAATAGAGGTTTAAAAGCTGGTTTATGGGGCGAGGCAGTTTGCTGGGTTTCGCCTTTTTGATGTGTGGTGCTTTTTTGGGTAGTCAAATTTTGGCAAACAAAAAGCCCCCGCTTTTAAGGGCGGGGGCTTGATGATTCCATTTTATCTTTTCCTGTCTTTCCTGAGTTCAATCTCAGGAGGCGGTTTTAAGGCCACCTCCTGATACATGAGCTAGATACTAGCTATGTGTTGATTGGAGGTTCATGTTAGATGGGAAGAGAGCTGAAGCAGCATCAATGATTGTTGTTTGAACACCGTCATTCCATTGAACTGGATTTGAAGCAGTGTTGAAACTCATGAGCAATGATGTTGAAGTCGCAGGAGCTGTTGGAGTAAGAGTCATACCTGTACATTGTACGTTGAATGACTGAGTAGTTCCAGCAGAGATCGAGTATGGAGGGAAGTTACCTGGAGTAGTGTTACTGAAGGTAATTGTACCAGTTGATGTACCTACGATATCAGCAGGGAGAGCTGTAGCTACGAGTGAGCCACCATCTTGGTTCAATAAACAAGTTGCACCAGCCATACTACCACCTGTTGAGAATGAGTAGTTCATAACAATCTTGTTACCGTCTGTACCACCAAGATTGAAGTTTACTGAGCTGTTATCTGGAGTGATTGTGAAGTCAGCAAGAGTGTTGCCGTTACCCAATGCACCACCTGATTGTTGCAATGCTGTAAAGTTCGGAGCCACAACTGGCACTGAACGATAGAGTTTGCTCATAGGACCATGGATAGTGAAGGTAGAAATGAAGTTACCAGCACCTACTACTCCGAATGGAAGAGGAGCAGCATCTGTACAAGTAGCTTTAAGACATACCAAGTACATATTAGTACCAGTAGCAATGATATCGCCTTTAATTGCACCTGCGATAGCAGCTGTAGGTAATGCTAATACTGTATAAGCACCAGTTGTTGTAACTGGGCTAACACCAGCATTGTCGTTCAATGTTACAACGCCAGCCGCGTTTGCGTTTACTGTGTAGTAACCAGGAACAACTACTGCACCTGTAGCACTTGGGAGAACAACGAGAGTATCACCAGCTACGAGCGGAACTGCTGCAGCAAATGTGATTGTATCTGCATTTACACCAACGTTGTTTGTAGCTGTAGTTGAAAGAACTGCAGCTGTTGAAGTGATAGCTTTAGCAACAGTTGATCTGTTTACAGCAACACCAGAGTTGTGAGCAGTTGCTGTTGTATCAGCAAATCCACGAACAACTGTAGGGTTAACACCAGCAACAGTTACGAGCATCATTTCGCTATCAACGATAATAACGTCGCCTACTGCAGGAGCTGTAGCGAGAGTACCGCCACAAGCTACACCAAATACTGTACATGCAGGATCCATAGCAGCTGTGAGAACGTTTGCTGTTGGAGTGAATGGAGTACCAGCATAACGTTGAACGATGTTAGCACCAGAAGCGCTATTTACTTTTGTAACGTTCAAGAGAGCGAGACCAACATTCGCACCTGAGAATGGAGGAGTATTTGCGCCTGTTACAGCGTTTGTTTGTACTTGCGCACAAAGGATTGTATCAGCAGTTGTTGAGAGTGATACACCAAGGTTTTGGAATTTAACACGACCAGTTGAATCTGGGAATTGTGTTGAACCAACCTGTGTTGTACAAACACCACCAACTTTATTGAAGAGTTTTACTGAAGATACTGATGAAGAGTTGTCATTCAAAACTTCGAGTTCGAGGTCTTGGAGAACAGCCTGTTCATCTTGAGATGTGAATTTGAATTCAGATGTTTCGAATGTCTTACTTGCAGCAGCAACATAAGTTTGGTTTACGCTAGATGTAGCAACCGTACCTTGGCCACCTGAAGTAATAGTCATAACAACTGTACCGCCTGTTGTACCGCCGTTTGTAGCATTGTTTGTTACAGCAGCAGATGTATCAACAGTTTGGTTGTTTTGATCAACAACGCTGATGTCAGTTGCAGGATTTACTACAGCGAATTTGATCTTGTTTTGTCCTGTGAATCCAGATGGGATTGGAGCACCATTACTGATACTACCTACCAATACAACGTTAGCTGTTTGAGCCTTCATAATTGCCCAAGGAGACAAGAAGTCACCTGAGAAGAAGGTTACAACACCTGTAGTTGAGTTGATGGATTTAACAGAAGTGAGAGCAACAGTTGGGTTACCAGCACCGTCCATAGCGTAGAGAGCTACACCATTAGGAACGATATCTGATGCTTTTGCAGTGTTTCCGAGGAATGTTTCTGTACCAACACCAAATGTACCGTCACCATTTTGATCAACATAAGCAGTCAAAGACAATGACTTAACTGTAACATTGAGTGAGTTACCAGCAGTGATTGAGAGACCGAAGAGTTGAGCATTTGTTGTACCACGTGGGAGTGGTTTGCTTGTAGGAGTGTTGTTGATGTTCAATGTCAAAGCACTTGATGTTACATTGAATACTTTGCCGATGATATCGGAAGAAGGAGTGATGGATTGACCATCGAGTTCCTTACCATTGATATCTTGAACAAATTTCTTACCAGCTGTAGTTAAGTTTGTTAACTTACAGTTGATTTGGTCACCGCCCATAGCAGCGTTTGAAGCGAGATCGAAGATCACAGCAGCGTTGAATGTTTCGCCAGCTTTGATTGTACGATCACCACTCAATACAACTGTTTGAGTTTGGTCGTTTGCTGCAGCATCTGTCTTAACATCAGCACCGTCTAACAATGTGTCAGTAATGTTGCCATTGCTGTCAATCTTAACGAGTTTGATGTTCTTGTAGTTTGGAGTAGCAGAACCACCTGGTGTACCATTGATCAAACCGTTTGCACCGTTTACAGCAGGAACGTTTTGGATGCCGAGAACAGTTTCCCAGTTTCTGATATCAACATCAGCACCGTTTTGGTTGCTGATTGTTAAATCGAGACAGTGAACTTGGTTTGAACCAATAGCGATGTCGCTTTGAGTCATTGTTACAGGTTGAACGATGAATTTAGAACCGATAACAGTCACTTGTGACATGTTACCAACGCTACCGTTATAACCAGTGAAGGTTACTGGAACACCATATCCTGTGTTGTTACCAACAGCGAGGAGATCTGATGATTCATCAAGATACATTTGGATAGTATCTCCGTTTCTTCCAGTGCTGAGATCGCTCAATACATGGAATACTGTTCTTTGACCCTGTTTGATTACGATTGGAGTTGTGAAGTTGAAAGTAACGAGGCTTCGTGATCCAACTGAAGCAGCTGTACCAACGAGAACATCACCACTTGGGCTTTCAGAATAAAGTCTCATGTTTGTGAGTTCGCTGTTGTTGATTGAACCACTTACATAAAGAGCAATACGGCTAATGCTGATATCTTCAACACTTCCTGCTTCGAGTTGGAATTGAGCAATACGAGCATCTTTTTGACCTACTACTACTTGGTCAAGAACGCCGTTATTGGTAATTTTTACTGAACCAGTTGTTGTGTTTGTGATAAGCATTTCTGGACCAACCAATGGGAATGAACCGCTAATGCTTGAAGCATTAGATGTAACACTTGCCATTGAAGTTAATTCAAATGTATTTACGCTCACCAAGTTTGTTGTGTTACCAACGATATCTGCAACTAAACAGATATTGTTGCTTCCACCAGCTACTACGCTTTGGTTGATACCACTGAAGTCAACCATGTTGTCGCTGTTAATTGTACGGCCGGTCGTCAAACGAACGCCATTGCTGTAAAGATAAACGTTCTGGAATGCAGTACGTGAACCTTTAGACAATTTAACAGTAAGACCTGTTACAACAGCAGCGTCAGAACCAGCTGTGAATGTCCAACAAGCTGCATTTACGCCGCTTGCTCCAGCAGGAACTGCTTGTTGTTTTGTAACATCTGGACTTGGGCTAAGACTTACAGTGAGAGCACCACCAACGCCTAAAACGGAGAAACCTGAGAAGGTTGTCTTGCCGTTATCGAGAGGTTTAGCGCCATCAGCTGAAGGAACGTTAGCAACCCAGAGAGTATACAATTTACCGTCTGTTTGGCTAGCCGTTGTCAATGTAACTGTACTACCAGAAACAGTAGCAGCAGTAACATTCAATGGGTTACCAGATGGATCAGTGATTGTATAGTTTGATGCCATAGCACCAGCAGTTGGATCAACATCCATGCTGAATTCAACATTTACCATAGTAGCTGAAGTAGCTGTAGCTGCTTGTACGTTGTATGCACCGGATGTTCCACGTGGAACTGGGTTCATAGCACCGACAACCATCTTAGCGATTTCAGCGCGGTTGATGTTGTTTTCTGGCTTGAAGCTACCATCTGGATAACCATCTACAACAGAGTTGTTATAGAGAGTTTCGATGAAGCTGTAAGACCAACGGTCAGTACCTACATCTGGGAAGTGTGGACCTCCATCAGTGTCTGTAGTGAGAGTTTCAGCATTAACAGCCATTTTCGCGAATTGTTCACGAGTGACTGAGTCGCCAGGACCGAATTTGCCAGTTAAGTTACCAGCAGCGTCCTTATAACCGCTCACGATACCGTTCTTAGCAGCGGTTTCAACATATTGATAATACCAAGCGCCAGGGGCTACATCCGTGAAGGATGGACCGGCAGAAGTGTCGATTGTCAGACCTGATGCAGCCACGAGAAGCTTAGCAGCTTCAGCACGGTTAGCGAGATCAGCGGGTCTGTACATTGTCTGAGTGGTATCAAGAATACCAGCAGCAGCCAATTGTTCTACGTAGGTGTAGAACCATGCATCAGCAGGAACGTCGGTGTATGTAGCAGCAGCTTGTGCAACATTTCCCACAAAAAAACTTGCGAGTAATGTTACCACACTGAGGCTAGCTACAACGCGGCGTGCTTTTTGCATACCTGTAGCAATATCCATAGTGGATAAATTAATTAAGGGATAAATAAATAAACAGAGATAGATATCAAAGGAAGATTCTAAGGCCTAGCCCGAAGGCTTAATAGTAGGCCAACTTAAATTTAAGTATAAATTTAACGAGAGAGCTTTTAACTCTTACGAGTATATAAGGAAGGAATCCTTAACCATTTTCCGGATTTTCAAAGATCGAATTGGTATATCAACTGTCAGTATGTGGGAGGGAGGTCTTTGCTCTACTTAATCAGCTTTTTTCTCTTTATTCGTTGTATATTGCAGCACTACAGGCCACAGGGCATAGAAGCCCCTAGCCTGAATAAGGTTCACGCGAAAATCTACCAAAACGAGCCGCTAAAGTCAACAAATCCCTAGAGGGCTTTTCCGCATGAAGACTAGTGATTTTCCATGCCGATGCCAGTGAGACTTTTGCCTTATCTTTCAATAATATTTTTCACGTTCCTTGCGACAAGTTAAACTTTAATAAGTGGAATTTGTTTCAAAAAGTGACGTGACATAATTCTTTATTGTTTTATTATTATGCTGTTTGTGCTGTTTTCTGGAATAGATAGAGCTGGACAGAGTTTTTAAAGGTGGTGACTTGAAAGCTCCATAGTGAGGGGGTATGATCTTTGAGCTGCGTGGTCCTATCGTCTAATGGTTAGGACGCTACCCTCTCACGGTGGAAATACGGGTTCGACTCCCGTTAGGACTACCAAACTATGTAGCATTGCTGAAATTTTCTTATATATAGAAGTATGGCAAAAGATTTGTATGAAGTTTTAGGGGTTGCGAAATCGGCAACTGATCAGGAGATTAAAAAGGCTTACCGCAAGCTTGCTTTGGAATATCATCCTGATAAAAACAAAGGCAACAAAGAGGCGGAAACTAAATTTAAAGAGATAAATCAGGCTTATGAAGTTCTTTCTGATCAGCAAAAAAGATCGCAGTATGATCAGTTTGGTTCAAGTGGTGCGCAAGGATTTGGCGGTGGTGGATATGGTGGTGGTTCTGCCGGATTTGATGCAAACAATTTTGACTTCTCCCAATTTAATGACATGGGAGGATTCGCGGATATTTTTGAAACGTTTTTTGGCCAACAGACGGGCAGATCTCGTGGTAAAAAACGCGGTCCATCACAGGGCGAACATATTGAATTTGAATTAAATATCACTTTTGATGAAGCGGTTTTTGGTACGGAAAAAGAGCTTTTGGTAGCCAAAACTGTGACATGCGAACAATGTAAAGGAACCGGTGCGGAACCTGGAAGCAAAACGATTACGTGTCCAACGTGTAAAGGGAGCGGAGAAATCCGTTCGATTAGACAAACAATGTTTGGACAAATGGCGACTTCTCAAGTTTGTTCTCAATGTTACGGCGAAGGAAGTATCGTGGAGAAAAAATGTACATTGTGTCAGGGAGCAACAAGAATTCGCAAAAATGAAAAAGTTCGCGTCAGAATTCCAGCGGGTGTTGATACGGGTTCAACGATTCGTGTAAGCGGAAAAGGCGAAGCCGGAGTGTATGGCGGAATTTCTGGAGATTTGTATGTGCATATCCAAGTGAGTGCTAGTAAAAAGTTTTTGCGTAATCAATATGATATTCATACAAACGTGAATATTCACGTTGTACAAGCAGTTTTGGGTGATGAGATTGATGTGGAGACTATCCAAGGAACTGTGAAATTAAAAATTCCTGCGGGTACCCAAAGTGGAAAGGTTTTTAAATTGAAAGGTTATGGTGTTCAAAAATTAAAATCAGAAGAAAAAGGTGATCATTATGTAAAAATAATTGTTGATATTCCAAGCAAACTTTCTCGAAAAGAAAAAGAAATTTATGCTCAACTGGCTGAGGAAAACGGCTTGAAATTAAAAGGCGGAAAAGACGGATTGTTCAGCAAAATTATCGGATAAAAAAACACGGAGTGCACAGTTCAACTTTGTTTGTTTTGTACGCTCCAGCGGCAGCAAAGCCGCACGCTTGCGCCCTCGCGCCGTGCGCTCGGATAAATTTTGAACTTAGCTTTTCAGAAGAAATGAATTCGAGTATAATCTGGCTTAACTGCATTAGTACATTTTGCATTCGTTAACAAAACAAACACTTGCATTTATCTTGGGACCTTTTCATTCTTGTCTTTTTTGCCGTTGTTATAGCCTATAGTTTTATTATTGGCAGAAACCAAACTCTAAAAGTTATTCTTGGAACGTATGTTTCGATTTTGTGTGCGGATGGTCTTGGAAATCTTTTTGCAAAGTATCTTGCGCCTTCCCAGGCTTTTTTGCGTTTGATGAAACTTTTCGCTGTAACAAGCGAAGATCAGTCGATCGTGTTTTTTAAAGTTTTGATTTTTTTGGTGTTGATTGTGTTGATTGCCGTTCGTGGAATGTTTGAAGTAAATTCAGAAGAACATGGATCTACACCAATAAGAATTGTTACATTATTTATTTTGGGTTTGATGAGTGCGGGCTTAATGATGAGCACAGTGTTGGTTTTTATATCAGGCGCTTCATTAATTGGATCTGATATTAGCGGCACAAATATTTTGGCGGATGTTTATAATGATTCACGTTTAGTGCGTATTATGCTCGACTTTGCGAACATTTGGTTCTTCCTTCCAGGTCTTGCTTTTATCGTTCTTGGAATCATCCACAAAAAATCGGCTTGAAAAACGTGAGCGTCATCCGTAGAATGGTGAGGCTTTTTTGACATGAAGAAAAAATAATCATACACATGTGTGTATCTGGTGCGGGTCAGTAGCTCAGTTGGTAGAGCAACTCCCTTTTAAGGAGATGGTCGGCAGTTCAATTCTGCCCTGACCCACCAAGGTTTTCTTTCCATTCAATTCTGCGGCGTCAACGGCGAAAATTTCTTCTTCGCTGTATTTCCGCATACAGCTCAGTCGAAATTTTCTTGTTTCCTTGCAGAATTGAATGGAAAGAAAACTATCGAGTTTTTTCGTGACTACCTTTCTTCTTTATTGGGTTGCACTTCGTGCTCGGTGACGATGGAGTTGCACTGCGTGCGCGAGTTTTTATTTGATTGCACTTTCGTGCTGGGTTGAGATTTAATTGCACTGCGTGCGCGAGTTTTTATTTTGATTGCACTTTCGTGCTCGGTTGAGATTTAATTGCACTGCGTGCGCGGGTTTTTATTTTGATTGCACTTCCGTGCTGGGTGATCATTATGTTGCACTGCGTGCGTGGGTTTTATTTTCAAAACTTACGTACGCGAACATACCTATCCTTGGTGAATCAAGAGAGTTTTTGCGTAGTCGCTTGATTAGACAAAGGGTTCATCATTATAATGCATTTAATTCTATTTCGTCATTTTATTTTCATGGCTGAAACTCTTCTCACGATCCAGGAAGTGGCTGCCTTAACAGGAAAATCGCTTCAGACTATTCGCCGCGCAATCAAATCTCGTAAACTCGAAGCGAAGAGAAGAAAGACTCCACAAGGGTTTAACTACTTGGTTACTCAAGACAGTGTTGCTTCGTTTTACAAAGTGAATTTTAAAAACATTAATCGCGATCGTGAACAAGGTTCAATCAATGAAAACAATCAAAAAGAAAAGGCTGTAAGCACTGAAGGTGCATTCGCAACTCTCAATGATTTGCAGGCCATGGAGAAAGAAGTTGCGGATCTTTTGAATGAATATAAAAAAGAAAAAGAGAGTTTTATGCGCTTTATGAAAGCTTTTCAAGAACGTTTTGTGGTTCTTGAAAATCAATTGAAATTATTGGAAGAGCCGAAGAAAAAATCCTGGTATCAGTTCTGGAAATAGGAACGAACCGACAAAACAAAGTTATGCGACGGGAATTTACAGGAACGCAAAAATTATGAAAAAAATAAAAGACCTCTGAAATTGTGAGGTCTTTTTTGATGTTGAAATTTATTTCACTAACACGGCGCGAGCTGGTGCTCCATCCATGCCTTTCATGAGCAAAGGTAAGCCAATAAAGAAGTATTTTCCTGGCTTCACTTTTGAGAGATCCAGGCCTTCGAAAATCGGAATTTTTTTCTTTAAAAGTTCCGTGTGAGGACGGTTATCTTCACTTCCCTTTTGTTTTACTGAAAGATAATCGATACCAAAAAGTCTGATGTTTTTTTGAGCAAGATACTCAGCGGCTTCACCACTTAAATAAATATAATCTGTGTGAAAACTTTTGAAACCGCGTTTGGAGTTTTTGGTCTTAACCAAAATTCTTTCGTTGGTTTTGATGCGACATTTTTTTATATCATCGAGAGAAATGGATTTGGTGGCATGGGTCATATCAAGCACGCGACACTCGCCAATGAGACTTTTGATGTTTAACGAGTCAATTCCCTTTCCTTTGGGAAAAACGTGTTTTGGAGCGTCTACGTGCGTTCCTGCGTGAGATCCCATAGTGATTTCGGAACTGACAGAAGTTTTGCTTTTAATTGATCGCGTTCGGAATTCGGTATTATTTGGGTATACGAGCATCCCCTGATAAAGCGGAAGGGAAATATCGTACACTTGGAAATTATCTTTTTTCATGTGTTTGCAGTTAGGAAGATTTTGTTTCTGTGAGAATTTTTTTAGTTTCGATTTTATAGAGTTCAACGTTTGGTTGATCAAATGTGTTTACGTTCATGAGTTTGCCCAAGTACATCATTTCGATCATTTTGAATTGTAAAAATTCGCCAATCGCAAATGCAGAAATTTCTGATAATGCAATTTCCATGAATGGCAATTCTTTTTTAATGTAAGCCATTTTTACACCTTCCAAAATCGCTTCCATAATATTTTGCGCGCTTTTATTTTGAAGGTTTTCAACAAGATTTTGCGTGAACTGTTCTTTTGGTAATGCCATTGGATTTGGAACATTTCTGACCCAAATGAATGTCGTAAATTTATCGAGTGGTCCGCCCAAATAAAGTTGACCGACTGAATGGAGATCAGTTGAACCAAGTGAAACGGTTGGCGTTATTCCAGCATGAACGGTTTCGTTTTGGAGATTGGTTTCTTTGCCGATGCTTTCGCCCATAAGTTGACGATACCATTTGCCTAAAGATTCTAATTGAGGTGCAAAAAAGAAATTGTCGTTGATGGTTTTTCCGGCTTTAGAGTTGGCAAAAAGTAATGCTGCTGAAATCATTGCAGGGTTATCGTTGAATTCGTTTTCGATACAATTTTTTCTCATGGTTGCTGCTCCTTCACATAAACTTTCGATCTCGATTCTGGCTGCCAATAAAGGAAAAAGACCAACCGGTGAAAGTACGGAATATCTTCCGCCAACTTCTTTTGGAAGTGGTAAAACGGTGAGTTTTTTAGCTTTTGAAAGGTTCCAAAGTTTGGAATTTTCGTCAGTTGTGACGACTAGTCGATCGTGAAAAGCTTCAGCACTAAATTTTTCTTGAAAGGTTTTGCCAATGATTTCCAGATTCGCTACGGTTTCGGTTGTGGAGCCAGATTTGCTGATAACGTTAAATAAAATTTCTTCAGGATTTTTGATCTGGTTTTTGAGGAAATCGTTGAAGTGTTCAAGATATTGAGGATCGTTGGTTTCGATAAAAATAAGTTTTGGGAAACGTTTTGGTTCAATCACATCAAATCCTCCAAGAAGTGCATCGTAAACGGCTTTGGTTCCAAGGTTTGAACCACCGATTCCGATGACGACGATGTATTTAAGTTTTTTAGACGTATGCTTCTTTTTGGCTTCTTTTACAAGTGAAATAAGGTTCTGATCAATTGAAAGATTGACTGAACATTCTGGGGCGTCGTAGGTATCGTGGTTGATAATTTGGTTGAGATAATCACGATATTCGTTGAGAGTTTTTGTGGTTTCAGCAAGAGTTGATTCATCGATTCGCGCTGAATTTTTATAAAGAAGATCCATGGTTTATTACTGGTTATGAATTATTTTGACTATTCAACCAACGCATTCCAATCTTGAGCGAATTTTTGAATTCCTTTGGTGGTGAGTTGATGTTCAATATTAAAACTTGTCCAATCTTGGCTTAAATCAAGGCTTAAAGCTGGAATTGGTTTGAGTTCAGGATGATTGTATTGGAAATTTTCATCCGGGATTGGCATGCCTTTTTCTGCCCATTCTTTGAGAATTTTATATGGTGCAGTAATGATATCTGAACCCAAACGAAGTGCGAACATGAAGTGCTCAAATGAACGGACACTTGCAGTTAAAACCTCAACGTGGCTATCGCCTTTTTTGTACATATCCAAAATATTTTTGATCAAATCCATGCCGTTTTCGTTCAAGTCATCCAAACGTCCAATGAATGGTGAAACAAAAACCTGACCTTTTTTTGCGCCTTTGGTTGCTGCATAAATTGCTGCTGCCTGGTCTTGAGTGAAACATAAAGTCATGTTTACACGCATTCCTGCTTGAATGGATTTTTCCGCAGCCTGAAGTCCTGCATTGTTTGTTGGATATTTAATGTGCGCATTTGGAATCCAGGTGTACATCTCTTTTCCTTGATTGAACATTTCTTCGCCAGTTGTTTTGTCGTCAGCATAAACTTCGATGGAAATAGAACCTTCCGGCATCATTTGGGAAAATTGTTGGATAACCGTTTTGTAGAAATCGTAAATTTCTTGGGATTTGAATTTTTTGTTTTCCTGAAAACGTTTTTGAGCTTCAGGATTTTTGGCTACGAGACTTGGATTGGTTGTCTGACCATCCAAAAAACCCATGAGTTGCATAATGTCTTTTGTTTCTTGTGGATCGCCGCTGTCGAGGAAAAGTCTGGTTTTAAGATTTGCTGGTCTCATAATAATTGCGATTACAAAATTGATTCTTTTTGATTAACCCAATTTGAGTTCGGACATAATCTGTTTCACTTTTGCGATGATGGCTTTTTTGCCAATTTCTTCGTATTCAATCAGTTCTTCCGGTTTTCCACTGCGTGGCATTTTCTTTACTGCAAGCGAATAAACCGGTCCGTTGAATTTTGAATCTGTTGAAAGAGTTACTCCTTCGGAAAGTGCAGTTTTTACGGCTTCACCTAGTCCGCCTTCAATAAAATGATCTTCAGCTGTGATAACGGCTTTGGTTCCGCTTAATGATTTCAAAAGTTTTTCAACCAAAATTGGTTTCACACTGTAAAGATCAATGACGCGAATATTAATGTTTTCTTTCGCGAGTTCTAATTGAGCATCCATAGCTTCAAAAAGTGTTACGCCTGCGCCAATAACTGTGATGAGATCTTTTTCAGTTTGTTTTACGACTTTGTGATCTCCAATTGGAAACTCTTCAGTTGGCGCATAAAGAATTGGTGTGTCTTTGCGAGTTGTTCGGATGTACACGTTACCAAAATGTTTGGCTGCTTCCTTTACTAATTTTTCAGTGGAAACTGCGTCGCTTGGATATAAAACGACTGAATTTAAAAGTGTTCTGAACATAGCAATATCTTCCAATGCCATTTGAGAAGAACCATCTTCACCAATCGAAACTCCGCTGTGGGAACCCACAAACTTGATGTTGGAAATTGAATATTGGCTCATGCGGATTTGATCAAATGCACGGCTCAAAAATGCAGCGAATGTTGATACGAATGGAATTTTTTCGCGACGTGAAAGTCCAAGTGCCATGCCAACCATGTTTTGTTCGGCAATATACATTTCAAAGAAATGTTCAGGGAATTTTTTCTTAAAAATTTCAGCGTAGGTTGAATTACTGACTTCTGCATCCAATACAACGATGTTTGGGTAATCACCGAAAATTTGGGTAATTCCATTGCCGTAAGCTCTACGGGTAGCCATTAATTTTGTTGGTTCGTAGGTTGTTAACGGTGTTTTTTCTGCAATGGAAAGTTGAGGTTTGAGATTTTCCGGCATTGTGATTTCTCCGCGGACTTGGGTATCGATTGGTGCAAGTTCGTCGAGAGCTTTTTTGAGATCGTCTGCACCAAGAGCTTTTCCGTGCCAATTATCTTTGTCTTCCAAAAATGAAACGCCTTTGCCTTTTAAGGTTTTAGCGATGATCATGATTGGTTTGTCTTTGATAGTTTGAGCTTTTTCAAAAGCGTCATAGACTTCTTTTAAATTGTGGCCATCGATAACGATCGTTTCCCAACCGAAAGATTTTACACGGTCTTCGTACACTTTGGTGTCGTGGCCGTACATGGTTTGGCCGCGTTGTCCGAGTGCATTCACATCAATAATTCCAATGAGGTTATCCAATTTATAATGTGTTGCGATTTCCATGGCTTCCCATTGTGATCCTTCGGCCATTTCGCTGTCGCCCAAAAGTACGTACGTTTTGTACGGTAGTTTGTCTAAAAATTTAGCGTTTACAGCCATGCCAGCGCCAATGGAAAGTCCTTGTCCTAGTGAGCCAGTTGCGGCTTCTGTATGGTTAAATTCAGGTGTCGGATGTCCTTCCAGTCTGCTTCCGAATTTACGCAATGTTTTGAGTTCGTCTTCGCTGATGTCTCCTGCTGCTGCATATAATGAATAAAAAAGCGGAGAAGCGTGGCCTTTGGAAAAAATTAGGCGGTCATTATTTGGATGATTTGGATTTTTGAGATCGTAATGTAAAAATCCGGAGAAAAATAAAACAGCCATGAGTTCTGTTGCGGACATTGATGATGTTGGATGTCCTGAACCGGCTGCAGATGTGGAAACGAGTGAAAAGTAACGGATCAGCTTGGAAAGTTTCTCAAGCTTGGATTGGTCAAAAGCTGGCATTGCGGGCGAAAAAACGAATAGAAAAATGTGCTCTTAATGTAGCACTAAAGTTTGGGATTCTCCAAGAAAATTCGAGTTGCGTACTCGGAAGTTTTAGAGTTTTGTTGTTGGGCCGAATGTTCCTTTGTCGTAGAAGTGGAGTTTGGATTTTTTCCAGGATTCGATAATCGGTGTCACAAATTTCCAGGATGCTAAAACTTCGTCGGTGCTGGTGAAAAAGGTTTGGTCTCCTTTAATACAGTCGAATAAAACGCGTTCGTAAGCGTCAACGGTTTTGTGGTTTGTTGCTGCGTCGTTATATAAGAAGGAAAGTTCGCGAGGTTCAAGTGTGGAGACCAGGCCCGGTTTTTTTGCCCAGAAACGGATTGAAATTCCTTCTTCAGGCTGGATTTTGAACGCAATGACATTCTTAAAATCGCAACCTCCTTCGTTCGGACATAAATAAGCGTTTGATTCTTTTAAATGAACTAAAATTTCGGCTTTGCTTTCTTTCATGGCTTTGCCGCTTTCCAAATAAAATGGAACTCCTTTCCAGCGAGCATTATTAATGAACGCTTTAATTTTGAAATATGTTTCGGTCTGTGAGTTTGAATCGACAGATTTTTCTTTGCGATAATCTTTGTATTGGCCGCGAATCGTATATTTATCAACATCTTTTCCTTCGATCGGTTGAATGGATTTCATGACTTTGTATCTTTCGGAACGAACTGCGTTTGAATCTAAACTATGCGGATTTTCCATGGCAATAAGTGCCAACATACGTAAGATGTGATTCTGTCCAACATCACGAAGTGCGCCAATGTTATCGTAAAAAGCTCCACGTCCCTGAACGTCGATTTTTTCGTAAATTTTGATTTCGATTTTCTCAATGAAATTTTTGTTCCAGGTTGGTTCAAAAAGCATGTTCGAAAATCTGAACATCAAAATATTCTGCAATGTTTCTTTGGCTAAATAATGATCGATACGGAAAATTTGCTCTTCACGGAAAAGTTTGCTCAACATTTGGTCAAGTTTTTTTGCAGTTTCATCATCACGTCCAAATGGCTTTTCGATGAGGATTCTTGTCCATCCTTCGCCGTCACTGCAGGCAATTGTTAATCCATGATAGGAAAGATTTTTGAGAATGGTTTGATAAAGATCCGGTGGAACCGCGAGATAAAAAAGTTTATTGGAACATCGTTTGAACTCTTTAGTATCCATGCCAATAAGTTTCTTTTTGAGATTTTTGTAACTTTCCGGTTCGTCAAAAAGTCCTTCTTGATAGGAAACGTGTTTGAGGAATTTTTTGAATTCCGGTCCTTCTAATACCGTGAGTTTTCGTTTTTGTTGTTCTTCCTTAATAAAGTCGTGATACTGCTCATCCGTCATCGGTCTGCGTGAAAAAGCCACGATGCGGAAATTCTGCGGCAACATGCCTTTTTTGTAGAGGTTGAAAAAAGATGGAATGAGTTTTCGAATACACAAATCGCCCGTTGCACCAAAAATCACAATGATGGTCGGTTTGGACAGTGTATAATCCTTTTGATTTTTAGCGCTCTTCGTTTTTGCCGTTTTTGTAGTTTTCATAATTGTAATACAATTTTTTGGATTTTGTTCTATTTTATACGATTGTTAATAAAAAGACACAATGAAATTTTCCTTGAAAGCATTTAGAAAAACCCATCGCGTGAGTTTTTATGTGATTGTGGTTTTGGCTGGATTGTTCATTTTTGGTTTGAGTTTTTATCTTTATATAGGTTATTTTTTGCCGTTACCAAATGCTTTGACACAAATGGGATCTCAAGGCTCGGTTAAAATTTTCGACAAAAAGGGACAACTTTTATACGAAGCGATTCAACCGATGGGTGGCAAAAAAACTTTTATTCCGCTTTCGCAAACTCCAAAAAACTTTATTGATGCAACATTGTCTGCGGAAGATATTAATTTTTATCAGCATGGAGGTGTTGATCTGGGAGCCATCGCCAGAGCGCTTTTTTTTAATGTGAGCCAGGGAAGAATTGTGAGTGGTGCGAGTACGATTGATCAGCAGGTTGTGCGAAATTTACTTGGATTTACAACTGAACGCGGGTATTCAGAAAAAATTCTGGAGATGATGTATGCGATCCGAATGGGCAATGTGTATTCGAAAGATCAGATTTTGGAACTTTATTTGAATACGATTTATTATGGAAATTTGGCGTATGGATCGGAATCAGCGGCTGAAGATTATTTTGGGAAACATATTTATGATTTGGATTTGGCGGAATCGACATTGCTTGCGGGTCTTCCACAAGCGCCTTCTTACTACAATCCATTTTTGTTTATGGATCGTGCGAAAAAACGTCAGCAGTATGTTTTGGACCAAATGGTGAAATATGGATTTATTGATGATGCGGCTTCAAAAGCTGCAGCAAGCGAAACTTTAAAATTGCGAAAAAATGTGGTCGAAATGAAAGCTCCACATTTTGTTCAATATGTTTTGAATCAGTTGGGCGATATGGTGAGCGAAGAACAATTGAATGCTGGAAATTTAAATGTTTATACAACTTTGGATTATGATCTTGAGCTTCAAGCGGAAAGTATTGTTTCGCAGCAAGTTAAAAGTTTGAGTGATAAACATGTCACAAGCGGAGCGTTGCTTTCGATTGATCCGAAAACTGGGAAAATTTTAGCGTGGGTTGGAAGTGAAAATTATTATAATGATGAGATTGATGGTCAGGTGGATATGATTACAGCTTTGCGCCAGCCGGGATCTTCGATTAAACCATTAATGTATTTGTTGTCGTTGGAAAAAGGGTATACTCCTGCGACAATTTTGGATGATGTTCCGGTTGAGTTTCAAACGGCGAGTGGGCCGTATGCTCCAAAAAATTATGACTTGGATTATCACGGGCCGGTGCGTATGCGAGAAGCTTTGGCGAGTTCTTTTAATATTCCTGCCGTTCAAATGTTGAATAAAATTGGGGTGGTGAGTTTTATTTCTTTTTTGAATAAATTGGGTATTCAAACGTTGGATAAAGATCCTTCTTTTTATGGGCTTGCGCTGACTTTGGGTGGTGGAGAAGTGAGAATGTACGATATGGCCCGGGCTTTTAATGTGATCGCAAACTATGGAGAATATTTTGATTTGAGTACGGTGGAAAAAATTACGGATAAGAATGGTGGTTTAGTTTATGAATGGAAACAGCCGGTAAAAGATAATGTTCTCGGCTCAAACGGAAAGGAACATGCTTATCAAATTATTGATATTCTTAAAGATCCGAATGCTCGGTTGAAAGGTTTTGGCGAAGGAAATGTTTTGGAAATTTCTCATGATGCTGCAGTGAAAACCGGAACCACCAGAAATTTTAGAGATAACTGGACGATTGGTTTTACGCCTCAACTTTTGACAACGGTTTGGGTTGGTAACGCTGATGCTTCGCCGATGCAAAATATTAGCGGCGTGGATGGTGCTGGTCCGATTTGGCATGATTTTATGGAAGCAGCTTTGCAGTTTGAACCTCAAGAAAAATTTTCAATTCCAAATGGTCTTCAGCAAATTGAAATTTGTGCACTCTCAGGAAAGCTTCCAACGGACTTATGTACTGACCGAATTTATGAATGGTTTGTTCATTCCCAAGAACCAAAAGAAAAGGACGATTATTATCAAAATTACTGGGTTTTGCGTTCAAACGGGCACTTGATTCGTCCTGAGTGCGTGGACAGCACTCCTGTGGCTTTAAGAGAACAAAAAACGCTTATCGCCTACCCAGCGGAGTTTCAAACTTGGGCACAGGATAAAGGCCTTGGCTTAGCACCTTTTGAGCCATGCGCATTATCAAAAACGAACAGTTCTGGATATACAAACGCCTACTCAACACAGGAAAAATCGCTTATTTCTATAGCTAGTCCGTCTAATCAAGACGAGTATTTGATCGATTCAGGCTTACCTTTGGATACTCAAAAAATTCCTTTTCAGGTTACGGCTTCTTCGGATGTGGAAAGTGTGAGTTATTTGGTTGATGGAAAAAATATTGTGACATTTGATTCTTCCCCGTTCAATTATTTATGGCTTCCAATAAAAGGTCGTCATCAATTAAAAGCTGTTGCACAAATTTATGATGGTTCGACACAAGAAAGTTCGACTGTAAATTTTAATGTTCAATGATTTTGTAATACTTTTATTGGATGAACTGTTTGCTAAAACGAAAAAGGTTTTTAGCAATCGATGATGCATCAACTTTCATTGAGTTTTAGCGGCATCATCACTACAATTCTTTTCAGTGTTCCATCTCCCCCCATGGATCTTCAAGATCAGCAAAAACTTGTAACCGACGCACAACAAAGTGCAGACGGATTCGGAAAACTTTATGATTTTTATTTCCCAAAAATCTATGCGTTTGTTGTTTCAAAAGTTGGCAATAAAGATGATGCAGAAGATTTGGTGAGCGAAATTTTTATGAAGGTGCTTGCGAACATTGGTAGTTTTGAATGGAGAGGAATTCCTTTTACCAGTTGGATATTTAGAATCGCGCGAAATGATTTGAATACGTATTACGTTCATCACGCAAAAAAGAAGACTGTTGATATTGATGAGGTTTATGGAGTTTCTGATGATGAAGAAAAAACTTCTCCTCATAAAAAAGCTGCAAAAAATGAGTTAGCAGAAAAAGTTAAAAAGGTTATGAGTGAACTTCCGGAAAAAGAGATGACCGTGGTTCAATTAAAGTTTTTTGGTGAATTAAATAACAGGGAAATTGTTCATGTGACTGGGCTTTCTGAAAGTAATGTTGCTGTTATTCTTTATCGGACGTTGCGGAAAATTAAACCTGATCTCACTTATTTTGCTTAATAAAGTCTCTTAAATTTTCAAATGCTTTTTTCAAGAAAAAAAATTAGGCAACTGAACCAAATGCTGGACTCAGCTAAAAAACCTCATGATCTGGAGGAGGTTACAAGAGCGATTGAAAATACTCAATCCTCTGCTGATTCAGTGAATCCTGCTTTCCAGAAACAACTTCGCCAACAATTACTTCTTAAATATCCAACTATGGCCGCGGTTCATAAAAATAAAAAACCGGTGAAAGAGTCTTCACCTAAACCAATGAGATTTAAAGCTTGGGCATTTGCTTTGGCACTTCTTGTTTTGATTGTGGTTGGAGGCGTGGCGAGTTATCCACTGATTCCTGCTCCAGAAGTTCAGGGTTATTCTTTGAAAGATACGGTTCGGAAAATTTCTTATAATGCACCGATCAAGATTGTGTTCAGCCAACCAATGGATCAGAAATCTGTTGAAAATGCATTTAAAATTGATCCGAAAATTGATGGTTCGTTTGAATGGCAGAATAATACTTTAATGTTCAAACCAACTCAGCAATTTAAAGTTGGTGATAGTTTTAAAGTTTCTGTTGATACTTCTGCGCATGGAATTTTGCAGAAAGCTTTAAATAGTTATTATGAAGAGAATTTTGAAATCGTTGCTGCTCCTCAAATAACATTGTTTTCGCCAGCAACTGATTCCAGCGATGTTCCGGTTGATGCAAAATTGACGATGCATTTTGATCGTCCGATGATTCCATTAACAAGTTTGGATCAGTCTGATGAAAAAGTTATCAACGTTAAAATTGAACCTGCAATTGCTGGAAAAGCAAAATGGCTTGGAACTTCTTCAATGATGTTTACTCCAAGTTCAAATTTGGCTTATGCGACTCATTATACTGTAACTGTTCCTCAAGGTACGGTTTCTGATGAAGGTGGAAGTACGGATAAAGATTTTGTTTATACTTTCGATACGCTTAAACCGGCTTTTGAAAGTTCAGAGCCAACAGATTTAGATCCATACCAGGGTCCAAACACCAATGTAAAACTTACGTTTAACCAACCGATGAATGTTCAGAAGGCTGGTGATTTTGTGAAAATTTTCCGTTTTAAAGGTGATGCCGGTTTTGCGAAAAAAATTGATTGGAATTCAGATATTTATAATGATGCTGCGGTTAAAGATGCTAAGATTAAAGGAAAACTTTTGAAGACAACTGAAATTCTTAAACAAACTGACAAATCTCAATGGGAAGAGGTTCCAGCGAGTTTCCACTATTATACTGCTGATGAATTTAAAAAAGATTATTTAAAAGATAATCCACAAGATGATTCAAGTGGAACGCAAGAAACTCAGGAAATTGATATTCCAAAAACTGAAGATCTTCAAAAAACTTTGGTGGTTCAACCTTCGTCTGCACTTTCTGATGATAGTGTTTACATGGTTCAGATTGGGAAAGATTTTCCAGGTGCGACCGGAACTTTTGGTCTTAAAGATGATGGATCTGTGGTTTTCAAAACTGTCGGTGCATTGGATGTAGTTTCTACTGATCCAAAAGATAATGCTTCAAATTTTAGTGATAAAACTTTGACGGTTGAATTTAATCAGCCAATGGACCAGAGTCTTTTGAATATGAATGTTGTGGTTACTCCAAAAGCTATGGATGATAATAATAAGGAACAAAAACCGGTTGTTGAATTGGATGGAAATACTACCTTATATATTCATTATCCGTTTGAACCTTCAACAAAATACACGGTCACGGTTCCAAAAGGCGAAAAGAGTTTGGATGGAAAAGTTTATGATAAAGATTTGGTTTTCCATTTTACAACTGCTGCTTTAAATCCGACATTTAGTTTAGTGAGTTCTCCTGACATTAGTGTTTTGGATGCAACAAAGCCTCGTATTTACTATGTTCGTTCGACGAATGTTGATACGCTTCATTTCCAGTTTAAAAAGCTTTCTGATGATGAGTTTAAGTCTTTGTATCCAAATGGTTATGTGAGCAGTTTAAGTCCTTCTCCGGATGGAATGGCTTCCTTTGATATGCCTGTGAAGAAAGACTTTAATAAAAATGTGGTTACCGCCGTGGATTTGGAAAAACTTACAGGACAAACTTTGAGTTCCGGAAATTATTATTTTGCAATTACGAGTCCGAATGTTGTTGATCCATACAATAAAACTCCGTTAACAGAGAAACAGATTTTTGCGGTTACCAGTTATGCGTTGGCAACAAAATTGAGTCAGCAACAACTTTTGGTTTGGGCGACTTCAATGAAAGATGGTGCTCCGGTTGAAGGTATGGATATTGAAGCAACAAACACGAATGATGAATCTGTTTTAACTGGAAAAACTGATAAAGATGGTTTGGTTGTTTTGAATGTTCCACAAAGCAAAAATGGTGATCAATATATTCCTGAATATATGGTGAAAGGTCATGTGGGTGATGATACGACGCTTACGCATACCACTTGGTCCGATGGTGTGAGTCCTTGGAATTTTAATATTGATTATAGTTCTTCAATCGAAAAATATTTTGTTTATTCTTATACGGACAGACCTATTTACCGACCTGGAGATGCCGTTGATTTTAAAGGCTTGGTTCGCGTGAATAACGATTTAAAATATAATTTGCCGGATCGAAATAAAGTTCATGTTTCGGTTCATGATTCACAAGATCAAGAGGTTTATAAGCAAGATTTAGATATTAATAAAAATGGTACATTCAACGGACAACTTCAATTGGGTGCAAATGCTGCGACTGGTGATTATCAAATGATTGCGTCACTCGCAACCAGTGATGAACCTCAATATGCTCATACTTTTTATCAAAGCTTTAAAGTTGCTGCTTATCGCAAACCTGATTATCAAATGACGGTTACTCCAGACAAAGATTCTTATGTGAATGGTGAAACTGCTCAGGTCAAAGTGAACGGACAATATTTCTTTGGTGCTCCAATGCCTGATGCTCCGGTTTCTTGGACTGTGAAGAGTAATGATTATTATTTCTTCTTACCTGCAGACAGTAAGAGTCCTTATGCTTCTCAATGGTTTAGTTTTAGTGACGATGGATTCTTGTGTTACTGGGGTTGCAAAGGCCAATCGGCAGTTGTGAGTGAAGGAAAAGGAAAACTTGATGCAAACGGCAATTTCACGATTCCTCTTCCACTAAATATTAAAGATAAAAAAGTAAGTCAGCTTTATACAATTGAAGCGACGATCAGCGATGTGAATAATCAAACTGTTTCAAATCGTGCATCGTTTGCGGTTCATCAAGGAGAATATTATGTTGGTGTGATGAGCCAGGATTCGGTTTCAACAAAAGGTAAACCTGCAAACTTTGATGTAATTACGATTGATAAAGATGGGAATCCGGTGGCTGGAAAATCTGTTGATGTTACGCTTTATCAACGTGAATGGAACACTGTGAAAAAGAAAAATGTTGATAGTGATTTCTATTATGACAACAACTATACCGACACATTAAAAGATAAAAAAACTGTAACAACTGATGATAAAGGTCATGCGAATGTGAGTTTTGCTCCTGCAACTGGCGGTGATTATAAAGTTGGAACTTTTTCAACTGATAGCCGTGGAAATACTGTTACTTCAGCTACGGAAGTTTATGTGACTTCAGGTGATGAGTTTGTGAACTGGGGACAGGAAAATAATGATCGCATTGAGTTGGTTCCAGATAAATTGGAATATAAAGTCGGTGACACTGCGCATGTTTTGATTAAATCTCCATACACGAATGTTTATGCGTTGATTACTCATGAACGTCAAAATGTGGTGTTTAAACAAGTTATAAAGATCACATCAAATTCACAGACGATTGATGTGCCGATTACTGAAGACTCTTTGCCAAACGAATTTGTTTCCGTGCTTTTGGTGAAAGGAAATAACACTGCGGCTGGATTGCAAGATCCGGGTAAGGAGGTTGATGAAAGAAATGTGTCCGCCTTCAAACTTGGCTACGCAACATTGCAAGTGGATACTTCAACCCGTAAATTAACGATTCAAGTTACAAGTGATCAGGCAAAATATCATCCGGGTGATAATGTTGATTTGCATGTGAAAACACTTGATGCCAGTGGAAAACCCGTAAAAGCTGAAGTTTCGGTGAGTGTGGTTGATAAGAGTGTTTTGTCTTTGACTGAAAATGTTACGGCAGATCTTTTGACAGCATTTTATCGCAGTCGTTATTTGGGAGTTCAAACTGCTGAAACTTTAACGAAAGCGTTGTCTCGTTTGAATGTTCAGGTTGAATCTGGTTTGAAAGGTGGTGGCGGTGGAGCAATTGCAAAACGTGGTACGTTCAAAGATACGGCTTTCTGGCAGGCAAATGTTGATACGGATGCCAGTGGCAATGGTGAAGTGAAATTTAAGGTTCCTGATAATCTTACGACATGGCAAGTTTTGACGATTGGTATTACAAACGATACGTTAGTGGGTAGTCAAAAAATGGATTTCATCGTGAGCAAAGATGTTTTGAATCGTCCGGTGTTGCCAAGATTTTTGATTGTGAATGATCATATGACGGTTGGAACGGTGGTTCATAATTATTTGGATCATGCGGTTGATTTGAATGTTGATTTGAAAGCGACTGGTGTAAATATTACGGGAACAAATCAGCAAAAAATTCATTTGGAATCTGGAAAAGAACAGGTCGTAAACTTTACGATTGATGTTTTGGACCAACAGGAAGCCGATTTCACGTTTGAAGCGATTGATTCAAACGACAGCACAGTTGGAGATATTGTTGAAAATAAATTGCCGATTGAACCGTTTAGTTTCCCAGAAAATGTGGCGACTTCTGCGGAAGTAACAGACAGCACTCAACATGTTGAAACCGTGTGGTTGCCAACTGGCATTGATCCGAAATTTGGTGAATTGAAGATTTCTGCGGCTTCAACATTGGCAGGAACTTTGGCTGAAGGATTGCAATATTTGGTTCAATATCCATATGGTTGCGCTGAACAGATTGCATCTTCGTTATTGCCAAATTTGGCTGTGAAGGAAATTGCAAAATTACCAGGTTTGGGTGCCGATAAATTGATCGATGAAAAAGTTTTGTCCAAAAATGTTACAACTGGTTTGCAAGGTTTGTATAAATATCAACAAAGTAATGGTGGTTGGGGTTTGTGGGAAAATTCTGAACCGACTCCTTACTTGAGTTCATATGTTCTTTATACTTTGTTCCAAGCGCAAAAGGCTGGTTATGCGGTTGATCAAAAAGTGATGAAGAATGGATTGGCTTATGTAAAAGGAATTATCAGTAAGGCTCCACTTGCAAAAACAATCAGCAATACCAATTTGGGAAATTCCCCAGCAAATCAACGTGCGTTTGCATTGTTTGTTTTGGCAGAAATGGGCCAGGGCGATCTTGGTTTGAGCAATAATCTTTTTGATTACAACGAAAAGGAAAGTATGAATCTTTTTGCCAAAGCTTATTTGGCCATGGATTTTGATGATTTGATGAAACAGCAATCTTTAACCGGAACTGTGAGAGATGATGTTCAAAAGAAGATTGATACATTGAAAGGTGAAATTTTGACTGTTGCCAAAGAAACGCCTCGCGGTGTGGCTTTTGAAGAACCAACAAAACTTGATTACATGATGTTTGATTCCAACGAACGTACAACGGCTTTGGTACTTCAAATGCTTGCTCGTGTTGATAACGGAAATGTTTTGATTCCAAAAATCTTGAGAAATATGTTGATGGAAAAGAAAGACGGACATTTCTCAACAACTCAGGAAACTGCAGAAAGTTTGTTAGCATTGGCTGAGTATTTGAAATCGAGCAAAGAGTTGGAACCAAATTATAGTGGTGTGGTTTCCATCAACGGCACTGAAAAAATGAACAAATCTTTCACTCAAAGTAACCTTACGGATATTCAAAGTTTGAATATTCCTTTGACTGATTTGTTGCCGAATAATCAGGATAATCAAATCGTGGCTTCACGAAGTGGCACAGGAAAAATGTATTTTGATATGAATTTGAAATATTATTTGCCGACTGACCAAGTGAAGGCTCGTGATGAAGGAATTTTTGTTGATCAGCAATACTTTAAAATGGATGATACAAAAATGGAAAATCCGGTAACAACAGTGAAAGTTGGTGATAATTTGGTGGGCAAAATGACCATCATTGTGCCGGAAGATAGATATTATGTGATGGCTGAAGATTATTTGCCGGCTGGTTTGGAAGGTGTGGACTTTAGTTTGCAGACAGCTCAGCAATCACTTCAAGATCAAATGGATGAAACTGATGATGGAAGTGACAGTGCTGTTCAAGGAAGTTCTTGCGATATTTCTGCGAGTTGGGATTGTTGGGAACAGATTTGGAGATTTGGTCATTCAGAAGTTCGTGATGATCGTATGATGTTCTTTGCGGATTATCTTCCAAAAGGTGTGTATGAATTGAAATATGTGGTTCGCGCGACAACACCTGGTACGTTCCATGATTTACCTGCTTTGGTTCAAGAAACGTATTTCCCAGAAGTGTTTGGCCGTTCAATGGGTGAAATGTTTACGGTTCAGCCTTAAGCGAGATATTTTCTAAAAGTAAAAAGGAGCTTTGTTCAATTTCGAACCGAGCTCCTTTTTTTGTGCTATAATTATTTTGAACTTTTTTCTATTCGATGGCTAAAAAATCACTACGCAAAGAGATTTTACGAAAACTTTTCCATTTTATGGAGGTTCCGGTATTGATTGGATATACGGTTGTTCGTCATTATTTTAGTGAACGGTTAGCCACTCTTGCGATTACCGTACTGTTTTTGCTTTTGCTGGAAGTGGAATATATTCGTTTGGAATATAAGCCAAAAATTCCCGAATTTTTTAATGTCTTCAGGAACAGTGAACAGAATAATGTGACTGGGACGATCTTCTTTATTGCAGCAACCATTATCGTGTTTGCGGCTTTTGATTATCCGATTGCGGTAACTGCGCTTTTATTAACTGTTTTTGGTGATTTAGCAGCTGCGCTTGTTGGTATTAAGTTCGGCAAAGTGCAATTGTATAAAGATAAAACATTAGAAGGTATGTTGGCGGGTTTTACGATGAACTGCATTGTGGGATATCTTTTCCTTCCTGCTTATCCTGCGATTTTTATTCCGATGGCGGTTGTGGCGAGCGTGGTTGAATTGTTGACCGGTAAACTTGATGACAATTTAACAGTTCCGCTTTTTTCGGCTTGTGCAGGCCAAATGATTGCGTATTTTATGAATGCTCCTTTGACGACTTTCCCCGGGCCTGTTGTTGGGTCAATTATCAACTTCTTTGTCAATTTCCATTGATTGCCAGTAGATAAAATCTTGTTATACTAAGCGCAAGATTTTTCTTTTCTATTTATGCCAAAAGCATATGTTAAAACTTCTGTTCCAAAGCAGGAGGTTTATTTTTTAAACCGTAAAAACCGATGCTAAATGCACGTTCCGCGTCTTACAAGAAAGCTTCTCAGGCAAATGCAAAAAGTATGTCAGACAAAAATGGGCTGAAGAAAAATGGTGCTGGTTTGAACAAGAGCACTCGTGCTCAAAAAAACATCCGGGCAATTTATGGTTTTGAAGAAGGGAATAAAGAAATGAAAGATTTGTTGGGCGGAAAAGGCGCGAATTTGGCGGAAATGACGATTTTGAAATTGCCTGTTCCACCGGGTTTTACAATTACCACAGACGTTTGCCGTTATTATTTGGAACATAAAAAATATCCTGTGAATTTTAAAAAAGAGTTGGAAAAATATATGGTGCGCCTGGAAAAAAAGATCGGAAAAAAGTTTGGTGATGCGGAAAATCCGTTGTTGGTTTCTGTGCGTTCTGGTGCGCCGGTTTCGATGCCAGGAATGATGGATACGATTTTGAATTTGGGTTTGAATGATAAAACATTGCAGGCTCTTTTGAAGAAAACGCAGAATGAGAGGTTTTGTTATGATTCGTACCGCCGTTTTGTGAACATGTTTGGAAATGTGGTTTTGAATATTCCGCATGAAGATTTTGAAGAGGAATTGGATGTGATTAAACATCATCGTGGTGCAACAGTTGATACGGAATTAACAACTGAAGATTTGAAATTGGCTGTGAAAAAATTTAAAGAAGTTGTTCGTAAAAAAACTGGGAAAGCGTTCCCAGAAGATCCTCAGGAACAGCTTTTGCTTGCGATTTATGCGGTTTTTGATTCCTGGAATAATGATCGTGCGTTTACGTATCGCCGTATTCATAATTTCAGCGATAAAATTGGAACTGCTGTAAATGTTCAGGCGATGGTTTTTGGAAATATGGGCAATACTTCCGGAACCGGCGTTGCGTTTACACGAAATCCTTCCAACGGTGAAAAGCGTTTTTATGGTGAGTTTATGATCAATGCTCAGGGTGAAGATGTGGTTGCTGGAATTCGTACTCCACAAACTTTGGATGAAATGAAAGATGTGATGAGTGATGTTTTTGATGATTTGATTGAGGTTCGCGAGATTCTGGAAAAACATTATCGCGATATGCAGGACATTGAATTTACGATTCAAGAAGGAAAATTGTATATGCTTCAAACCCGCAGCGGAAAGCGCACGGGACGTGCTGCGGTAAAAATTGCAGTTGATATGGTGGATGAAAAATTGATTACAAAAAAAGAGGCGTTGGTTCGCATTGATGCGGCTTCACTTGGTCAACTTTTGCATTCTGATATTGATCCAAAAGCGCCGAAAAATGTGATTGCGAAAGGTCTGCCGGCTTCTCCTGGTGCGGCGGTGGGCAAAGTTGTTTTCAGTGCTGATGATGCTTTTGATTGGGTCATGAATAAAAAAGAAAAAGTTATTTTGGTGCGCAAGGAAACGAGTCCCGAAGATATTCACGGGATGCATGTGGCTGAAGGAATTTTAACATCGACTGGTGGTGCAACTTCTCATGCGGCTGTGGTTTGTCGTGGTATGGGTAAATGCTGCGTTGCGGGTTGTGCGGATATTATGGTTGATGCCAAAAATAAACGCTTTATTGCCGGTCACACTGTTGTGTACGAAGGTGACACGATTACGTTGAATGGAACAACTGGTGAAGTGATGCTTGGTGAACTTCCAATGGTGAAAGCTGGTGTGAGTGAAGATTTTGAAAAAGTTTTGGGCTGGGCTGATGAGTTTAGAACCATGCAGGTTCGTACAAATGCTGATACTCCGTTTGACGCTGAGGTTGCACGAAAATTCGGTGCTGAAGGAATTGGTTTATGCCGCACTGAACATATGTTTTTTGATGAAACCCGTATTAAAGTTGTGCGTGAAATGATTTTGGCGAAAGATTTGGAAGGTCGCCAACGTGCATTGCGAAAATTATTGCCGATGCAGCGCGAAGATTTTATCGGAATTTTTAAAGCGATGAATGGTTTGCCGGTGACGATAAGATTGCTGGATCCACCTTTACATGAATTTTTGCCGCAAAAAGAGTCTCAATTGGTTGAATTGGCTGCGGAATTAGGAATGGACTTGGAAGAGATCCGTCGCTTAAAAGACAGTCTTCATGAGGTCAATCCGATGTTGGGTCATCGTGGTTGTCGTTTGGGAATTACCTATCCGGAAATTTATGAAATGCAGGTTCAGGCGATTTTGGAAGCGGGAATTGAGGCTCAGCGAGCAGGCATAAAAGTTCTTCCGGAAATTGAAGTTCCGTTGGTTGGACATGTGGAAGAGTTGCGAGCGGTTCGCGTGATGATTGATCGGATGATTCGTGAATACGGTCCAGAAATGAAATTTAAAGCAAAAATCGGAACGATGATTGAACTTCCTCGTGCTTGTTTGACAGCAGATGAATTGGCTCAGGAAGCAGATTTTTTCTCTTTTGGAACAAATGATTTAACGCAAACAACATTTGGTTTGTCACGTGATGATTCCGGCAAATTTATGAATGAATATGTGGATCGGAATATTTGGGAACGTGATCCTGCGGCCGGTATTGATGAAAAAGGCGTGGGTAAATTAATGAAAATTTGCATTGAACTTTCCCGCAGTGTGAAGCCAAAAATGGAAATAGGAATTTGCGGTGAACAAGGCGGTGATCCAAATTCTGTAAAATTCTGCCACAAGATTGGTTTGGATTATGTCAGCTGTTCGCCGTATCGCGTGCCGATTGCAAGAGTTGCTGCTGCACAGGCGGCGATTTTGGATTCGCAAAAATAGGGCCGGTGGAAGCAGCCAACACTACAAAATTACGCCACGGGAGTTGGTGTGATGCAAAAAACTTTGCTCAAATTCTGCGCTTTACGATTTTTTTGCTTTTGCGGCTTGGGCTGCGATTTGAGCTTTGGTTATAGCAACCTGGTTTTCGACTATCATTTTTTCTCGAGATTCGACTATATCGCGACTGAACGCTTCAAACTGACGAAGTGCAATTGGATCGTTTAAAATAAAAAGCGCAACTTCCATTGCGCGTTTTGTTGGTGGTAAATTACCAGTCATGAAAAAAAGTTTTTCTTGTTCGGTTGGGAATTCAGCTGTCTTATAAGGAAAAGGGGAACCGGCTATTTTGGCGATTTTCATGATTGCGCTTGGTGGATGCGGGAAATCCATCATGATACTCATCCAGGCTTCTTGATCGTTATCTAAAAGAAGACCTACAATATCGCGTGCTGTTTCTTGGCGCAACCCTTCCATGATGGCACTTAAATCGAGTTTTTTGTGCTTGAGTGTTTCACTCATAAAGGCGGTTTTACTGACTACTCGCCGAACTGTTCTCCCCAGCGAAGTTTGTCTCTCAGCATTTTATAATAATTTCCACCCTTTAATCTTACAAGATTGAAGTAACGGCTGGATTTGCGGATTTTGATTTCGTCTCCGTATTCGAGTTTGATCGTTTCCTGGCCGTCTAAAGTGAGGCCAATGTTTTCTCCTTCGTTGCGGCGTTTGGTATTTAAAACGATTTTTAATTGGCGGTCATTTGGAATAACGATTGGGCGGATCGATAAAGTTGCAGGGCAAATAGGGCTCAAAATAATGGCTGGAAGCGATGGATGAACGATCGGCCCGCCTGCAGAAAGTGAGTGGCCAGTTGATCCGGTTGGGGAACTGATGATGAGGCCATCAGCATGGAAAGTGATGACTTTTCTTTGATTAATCGAAACGTCCATTTCGATTAGTCGGGCAAAAGTTCCTTGATTGAGAACCGCATCGTTTAATGCGAGGAATGTGTTGTGTTTTTTGCCACCACGATAAATGGTGACGCGGAGGATTGAGCGCTTATCAATAACGTAACGGTTATGAAGAACTTCAGTGAGATCTTCTTCAAGATTTTCTGGTTTGGATTCGGTGAGAACGCCAAGGTTTCCAAAATTGAAACCCATGACGAGAGTTGTTTTTTTGCCGACGCGACGCGCTGTTTTTAATAATGTTCCGTCTCCACCCATGACAACGACGAGGTCGCATTTCTGCATGAGGTCGGTTTTTTTGAGGCCTTCGGCTTTTTCAAAAATTGGAGAAGTATTTGTATCGAAAAGAATTTTTTTGTTGTGTTTTTTGAGAATGCGAACAACTTCCTTGATGTGAGGAATGTGTGGTGTGTTATTCCTTTTGGTGATGATTCCTACCGTCGTGATCTTTTTTTTGATTGGTGCGACGAGGGTCATGGTTGAAAGGTAAAAGGTGCTTAAAGCCGTGTGCAAACAGTATAAAGCGTTAAAACGGAAAAGCAAGGTGCGCCAAAAATTGGGCATGGGAAAACGACGCCAAGTTACCTGCATTAACTTGACGTCGCTTTACGGTTTTCATACCGTGTGGCTCTGTTCCCTTACCACCAGGGGCTCACTTCGTTCGGACGGATCCCCGCTTCGTAATCCGCCGCGCAATAACGAGCACGATAGTCATCACGTACATCGCCCAACCACCATCTTTCAACGGTGCTGAACGCTGATTCCTGATAACCACCGACGAACGGGCTGCACTGCAAGCCGAGGCCTGCGTGTTGTTCTCGAAGTAGAACTTTTGCCCTTCTCCCTCCTTCAGTTCGATCGCAGTGGGTGAGTACCCAACAGCAACCGACGTACTCCCTTCGTCTGAGTACACCGCCGCGTAAGCTCCATCGGTATCTTCACCGTAGGAGATTTCGACGATATTTCGGGGGGAAGCAACCATTTCGTTAGGGTTGCCGTCGACTTGAACCCTCAAGCCAACATTGTGCCCAAGGTTGAAAACCCGTGCCTTCCCTTCGCTCAAGTGGGTGAGCGTGGAAGTGGTGTCTGCCCAGACGGTTCCGTGCAACTCAACTGACGTGTTTTCATCCCACGGCAGCGAAGTATAACAGTCCCCCTGGACAGTGACCCGGTTTCCAACGACCTTGTATTTACAACCCGATTCGGGGGCACTCCCTCCGCCTGCGCCGCCGCTATTCGATCCGCCAGGACCGTCAGCGCGGGCAAACTTTGGCCGCATCGTGAGGACGCTGAAGCTGGCCACAAGAAACAGCATTCGCGCTTTGCTGCTGTTTCCCGACATCTTGGCCTTCCCTACGCCTTCCTTTTCTTCGATTTTCTCACCTGGTCGACGACCAGGTCCTCCTTTGTGCGCTTCTTTGGAGCGCTCTTGAACTGGTTTTCAATGATCAGATAAGCCGGTAGCTCATCCGTCTCTGTCACCTTTACCAGCAGGCCGGTTTTCACTCGTCTGAGTTCTTCAGAAAGTTTATCCGGTGGTTCAGGAACAGATGGCTGCCTGTTTAGCGTTTTTCAGAACTTAGTAGCCATTGATTATACTGATTTACCCTTGAAAATCAAGTCCAGTTGTGATAGTTTGCGGATGGAATTAAGTTTTTCTTATGAGATTAGAAAACGACGGACAATTTGAAGATTTATTGACTCCTCCACCAACGGAAGTTACTTTAGGTACTTCTGTTGCTCCTGATAGCCTCGATGGACATGCAGTTGAAGCCCAGGATGCACGTGTAGAAGCTAATAATTCAAGCTGGCTAGA
>Ga0207658_10000154_pt1 | contig 72073 bp, 59 predicted proteins | sample KBSS33metaG_FD_184322 | JGI IMG/M metagenome (GOLD analysis project Ga0207658, IMG submission 184322) | Switchgrass rhizosphere microbial communities from Kellogg Biological Station, Michigan, USA - KBS S3-3 metaG (SPAdes) (version 2) | ecosystem: Host-associated > Plants > Roots > Rhizosphere...
CAAGCAGGGCGGCGTGCGGCCGGACGGGCAGGTGGGTTGGCTGCGCGACCTGATCGAGATCGTCGATGCCAGCCACGATGCCGAGGAACTGCTCGAGCACACCAAGCTGGCGATCTATGCCGACCGCATCTTCGCCTTCACGCCCAAGGGCGCGCTCCACCAGCTGCCCAAGGGCTCGACCGCGGTCGATTTCGCCTATGCCGTGCACACCAACCTGGGCAACGCGGCGGTCGGCGCCAAGATCAACGGCCGGTTGGTGCCGCTGCGCACGCGGCTGGTGAACGGCGATGTCGTGGAGATCATCAAGAGCGCCAACACCGGCCCGCAGCTCTCATGGCTGGGCTTCGTGGTCACCGGCAAGGCGCGGGCGGCGATCCGCCGCGCGGTGCGTGCCAAGGAGCGCCAGGAAGTGGCGGCGATCGGCGCCAAGCTGCTCGACGACATCGCCGCCCGCCTGCCCGGACGCATTGGCAAGAAGGCGATCCACGCCGCCGTCGGTCGCCTCGCCCTGCGCGACGACGAGGAACTGATGTACGCGATCGGCTCGGGCCGGCTGAGCGACCGCCAGGTAATGGAGGCGCTCGCCCCGGGCAGCACTGCCGAGTTGCCCGAGGAGCCGGATTGGCCCGTCCACGAGCGGGCGATCTCGATCAAGGGCCTGACCCCCGGCATGGGCTTCCACCTCGCCGAGTGCTGCCATCCGGTGCCCGGCGACCGCATCGTCGGCCTGCGCCGGCCCGACCACAAGGTCGAAGTCCACACGATCGACTGCCTGACGCTGGCGAGCGGCGTCGACGCCGACTGGCTCGACGTCTCCTGGGGCGAGCGCACCACCGGCGCGGTCGGCCGGCTGCGGCTGGTGCTCTACAACCGCCCCGGCACGCTCGCCGAAGTGACCGACATCTTCGCGCGCAACCGCGCCAACGTCGTCAACCTGCAGATGATCCAGCGCGACGAGCCTTTCGGCACCTACGAGGTCGACCTGGAGGTCAGCGATCTTGCGCATCTCACCCGCATCGCCGCGGCCCTGCGCGCGAGCGAGGCGGTGGCCGAGGCGGAGCGCGGCTGAACGGCTCTGGGCACCGCCGCACGTTCAGCGCGACGGCTTGCCGCGCGTCTTCTTCGGTTCGGGCGGGAGCGGCGCACGGCGGACAGGCACCGGCACGTTGCACACGTCGACGCTGCCGGCGGGCTGGATATAGAAGTCGTCCTTGCGATTGGCCCGCGCATGCACGTAGCGCGCGAAGCTCGCACTCGTGGTCGAGAGGTATTGGTAGGCCGGCAGGTCCGGCACCTCGCTGCCGAGCCGCACCGACAGGATCGGCGTGCGCTGCTCGGGCGTCGCGTAGAAGCCGAGCTCGGCGGTGCCTCGGGGCAGCGAGGAGAGGTGCTCGATCCCCTCGATCACGCGCCCGACCACGGCGATGTTGCGATCGAGCTGGCGCGGCGCCTGGCCGATCACGGCATAGAGCTCCGCCCCCGTGCCGGTGTCGGGCGCCACGTTGCGGCCGACGCCGACCGAGCCGTAGCAATGCACGGGCCAGGTACGGCTCCCTTCGACCGCAACGGGTAAGCCGCCGACGAACCCGGCGTGATCGGCATAGCTGTCGCGGATCTCGTCGCTGGTGAACAGAGCGAGCGAGGGATCGGGACACATCTCTGCAAACGCCCCGCAGCCGCCCGGCTTGCCCGCGAGATAGTCGGCCGCAGGCATGCGCTGCAGCCCCTCGGGCAGCGGCCGCGCCAGCGCCGGGGTCTCGCCCTCGGGATCGCCCCATTGCACGACGTAGTTGTCCTGCACCCGCACGATCGCCAGCCCATCCCACCAGTGCGCCCCGGCGAGCGTCCGAATATTGGACACCCAGCCCTGCGAATAGGGCGGCGCGATCAACTGGACGACGATGCGTCGCGGAACGGCGGGAGGCGACGTGACAGGCGACGCGATGGCCGGCTCGCCCTCGGCATTCGCCGGCGGGGTATCGATTGCAGTCGGGAGCGGAGGCAGGTCCATCACCAGCAGGTCGGACGGCGCGATCGTCGTCCATTCGCCCTCTGCCGCCGCTGCGACAACAGAGGCCGGGGTGACCGCCGCCGGGCCACTTGTCCCAAGGTTGGTTGAGACCGTCTTGGCAGCGGCGCCAGCCTTTGTCGCAACGGACTGCGCGCGCCCAGGCGCGGCACCTGCAATGCCCAGCACCGCCACGGCAACGAGCGCAAGAGAACGTGTCCCCCTCATCCTGTCGTGATGCCATGCTTGCATCGCTTGCGTAACCCCCCACCGCACGCTAGGGCGCCACCCCTGTCCAGTGCACGCGGAGCGGTGGCCGAGTGGTCGAAGGCGCTCGCCTGGAAAGTGAGTATACGCCAAAAGCGTATCGAGGGTTCGAATCCCTCCCGCTCCGCCAAAATATATTGATTTTATTGGATAATTTACAAGAAAATTGTCTCCGTCCGGGTCTCCGTCCGGGTTTGGGGGGCGGATTTCTGCGAACCGCTGCGGCCACCCGATAAAATTCTGCGGCGAGCCGCGTAGCGGGCGGGTGTGGCCATTCTAAATTCTCCGGGAATCTACGCATCACCCTGGGTTCTAAGTGAGCCTACCCCATTCAACGGCCTGCTCCGATACAAGCATTCACGGGGCGCCAAATCGATAGCGGTGCTGTTCGGTGGGGCGATCGCTCTCCGGAGTGAAAGGGTCTGGTCGAATGATGAGCGAAAATTCCCTGGCCAGTCTTCCACGGTTTCTGGCTCAGCCCACTCGATTCCTGTTCTTCACGGGCAAAGGAGGCGTGGGCAAAACCTCGATCGCATGTGCAGCAGCCCTTTCGCTTTCCGATCGCGGCAAATCGGTCCTTCTGGTCAGCACTGATCCCGCCTCCAATCTCGACGAGATACTGGGCGTGCCCCTGACCAACCACCCGGTCGCCGTGCCCAGCGCCCCCGGCCTGTTTGTCCTGAACATCGATCCGACCGCTGCGGCAGAAGCTTATCGCAAGCGCGTGCTGGCGCAGATGGAGGCCAATGCGAGCGTCGGGGAACGCGATACGGTTCGTGAACAGCTTTCGGGCGCCTGTACGACCGAGATTGCGGCATTCGACGAGTTCGTCGGCCGTCTTGCCGATGCTGACGGCATCTATGATCACGTCATCTTCGACACCGCGCCGACGGGGCATACACTGCGACTGCTCAGCTTGCCCAAGGCGTGGAGCGGCTTCCTCGCGGAAAATGACCAGGGCGCGTCGTGCCTAGGACCTCATTCGGGGCTTAAGACGCAAGAGGAACGATTCAGAAAAGCCATGGCGGCATTGTGCGATCCCGCGGCCACAACCGTCATTCTCGTGACGCGCCCGGAACGCGGCGCGATCGCCGAAGCGGGCCGGACATCGACCGAGTTGGCGGTGCTGGGGCTCGGCAACCAGCATCTTGTTGTGAACGGCCTGTTCCGTGCCAGCGACCCATCCGATGCCACAGCGGCGTCGCTGGAGGCTCAGGGACAGCAGGCGCTGGCAGAGATGCCGGGCGTGCTCAGAAAGCTTCCGCGCGACGACATAGCGCTGCGCCCCTTCGAGATGGTGGGTCTGGACGCGCTGCGCTCGGTCCTGTGCTCTGGCCCATTGTCGGCGAACCGTGGCGAACCCGCCGCCGCTGCACCCTGGGTCGGCGACCTGCCCGGCCTCGATCGACTGATCGACCTGCTCGCAGCGGACGGTAAAGGATTGGTCATGGTTATGGGAAAAGGCGGGGTGGGTAAGACCACCATCGCCGCCGCCATAGCGCTCGGGCTGGTCGAGCGTGGCCACGGCGTGCATCTCAGTACGACAGACCCAGCCGCTCACCTGGCAATGACAATGACTGGGGAAGTCGCGGGCCTTCGCGTCGACCGCATTGACCCCAAAGCGGAAACCGAGCGCTACATCGCCAAGATCATGGAACAGCGGGGCGGCTCGCTCGATGCGCAGGGTCGGGCCCTGCTGCGCGAGGATCTTGCCTCGCCTTGCACGGAAGAAGTCGCCGTCTTCCATGCCTTCTCGCATATCGTTGCCGAGGCGCGCAGCGCGTTTGTTGTGCTGGACACGGCCCCCACTGGTCACAGCCTTCTGCTCATGGATGCCACCGGCGCCTATCACCGACAAATGACACGGCAATCAACATTGCACGACCTTGCCGGTCGCATCACCACGCCGCTGATGAGGCTCCAGGATCCCGACTATACGCATATCCTGCTGGTTACCCTTGCCGAGGCGACACCTGTCTCGCAGGCCAGCGCATTGCAGGACGATCTGCGGCGTGCGCAGATCGAGCCTTTTGCTTGGATCATCAACAAGAGCCTGCTGGCGGCTGGCTCAAGCGATCTCCTGCTGCGCCAGCGACTCAACGGCGAACTGAAGCAGGTCGATCGCATACGCGGATCGATGGCGAAGCGACTGTTCTTCGTACCTTGGCAGGCCACACCGCCGGTGGGCGTTCCCGCGCTCGCACGGCTCGCCCATGACTGCGTTCCTCCACAGCGATCCGCCGTCACGGGCGGGTGACACTGTGTAGCACCGCGTTGTGATCTGCATAGGACGTTGGATATGAAATCTTCGAGTTCGTACGCATTGGGCGCTCTGCTTTGAAGCGGCCGTTCAGGAAGCGCATACTGCGGACCGGCCAGCGCATGAACTGCATCACGGGCGTTTCAAAAAGGACTTGGACAATCGGAAACGGCTAACGAGGCGGGAGGTCGAATTGTTGCTCGGAGAACTATCAGAAATCCGGCGAAGACCATGGGTACGCAAAGCCACTGACCCATATGAAGACCTGTCGCAGAGGCAAAGGCAGCCAACTGCTGATCGGGCTCGCGAACGAACTCGACCAAGAACCGGAAAACGCCGTAGCTCAGGACGAACGCGCCACTCAGTAGCCCAGGTCGACGGCTCGCGCTGGTGAAACGGAATAGACACCAGAGCAAAAGGAAGAGGGTCGGCCCCTCCAACATCGCTTCGTAGAGCTGGCTGGGATGGCGCGGGAGAGGCCCGGCGCCTGGAAAGACAATTCCCCATGGCAGGTCTGTCGGCCGTCCCCAAAGCTCGCCATTCACGAAATTGGCGAGGCGGCCGAGGAACAGTCCGATCGGTGCGCACATTGCGACATAGTCGATGATCCGCAACCAATTCAGACGATGCCGCTGGGAGAACAGGAAAATGGCGATTGCAACGCCCAGCGCGCCGCCGTGAAACGACATGCCTCCAGCCCAAAGCTGGAATATCTTTAGTGGCTGCGCGAGATAGGTTCCTGGGTCGTAGAAGACCACATACGCGAGACGGCCACCGAGGATGATGCCGGCCGTGACCCATGTCACCAAAGCATCAGCCTGCTCCTTCGTCATGGGCGCGGCGTCTTCGGCGAGCAGCCTCACCAGATAGAACCAGCCGAGGAGAATGCCGGCTATATAGGCCAGGCTATACCAGCGCAGCGCGAACGGACCGATCTGAAGCAGCACGGGATTGAGGTGCAGCGACGAAAAATAGATCGCGGTTGGGACGTGACCCGCGAGACTCATGCGACAGTCCGATCTAAGGAGAAAATTGCTCAATCGCATTTTCGAGACTCGTGCTCAAACGGTAATCCTTGCCATGTTTCCAGTCATTTCAGTTGCGCCTGGAGATCGGGCGGACACCATTTCGCCCCATGAATGAGCGCTCGTTGCGGCCTTCGGCGCTCCTTTACCTCGCACGGCGCATCTTCCGCTCGAGCGAAGCCAGCTTCATCCTTCTCGCCGTGAGTGTCGGCATTGCGGCCGGGCTCATTGCCGCGGCGCTGGGCAGCCTCGCGCATCTTTTCCAATCCGCGCTCTATGACCTCAATTTTGACGACCGGCTAAGTGGCCTCGCCATCATCTCACCCATCCGTCTGCTGGCGCTGCCCTTGGGCGGCGCGCTACTGGGAGCGGTCATCCTCATCGTCCGCAAGCACAAGCGCACCGCGATCGACGTGGTCGAAGCCAATGCCTTGCATGGTGGGCGCATTCCGTTTCGCGACACGCTGCTGGTTTCTGGCCAAACCCTGCTCTCCAACGGCTGCGGCGCGTCCGTCGGCCTGGAAGCCGCATATGCGCAGGCGGGAGGCGGCATCGCATCGCTGATTGGCCAATGGCTCAATCTGCGGCGCAGCGATATGCGCGTGCTTGTGGGGGCCGGAGCAGGTGCCGCCATCGGCGCGGCGTTCGGCGCCCCGCTGACCGGCGCCTTTTACGCCTTTGAAATCGTCATCGGCGCTTACACGCCCGCGAGTATCGCGCCGGTGCTGGCTGCCACCATTGCCGCAGTGATCACGGCCCGCACTCTGGGCGCGACGCCCTATCTCATCGCGGCAACCAGCAGCCAAAATCTCGCGACCGTCGACTATCTGCTATACGCGGTGCTCGGCCTGATCGCGGCCATGCTTGGCATTGCACTCATGCGTCTGGTCTCGTTCGCCGAAGCGGCCGTTCGGCATACCAGGCTGCCGGAATGGTCGCGTCCGGTCGTGGGTGGGCTGATTCTCATGCCCATTGCCATGATTTCGCCCCACGCGCTCTCGGCCGGGCACGGCGCCCTGCATCTGACCATTGGCGGCGAACTCGCTTTGGGCATGCTGGCGCTGATCTTTGGCTTGAAAGCCCTCGCATCGATCGTGTCGCTTGGCTTCGGGTTTCGCGGCGGCTTGTTTTTCGCGTCATTGTTCCTGGGCGCCTTGCTTGGCCAGATCCTGGCAGGTCTTTGGGCACTCATTCCCGGGGCGGTCACTCTCTCGCCGGTGGATGCTGCGCTAGTCGGCATGGCGGCGCTCGCGGTTGCGGTGGTGGGCGGCCCGATGACGATGTCGCTCCTAGTGCTCGAAGCCACACATGACTTCGAGATCACCGCGGTCGTCTTGACCGCCGCGCTATGTTCGAGCGCGCTGGTACGCGAACGCTTCGGCTACTCCTTCTCGACCTGGCGATTGCACCTGCGCGGAGAAGTCGTCAGAAGCGCGCGCGACGTCGGGTGGATGCGTCTACTGACTGCGCGCCGCATGATGCGCACCGCACCGGCCACTGCGTCGCCGACCCTGTCGATGGCTACCTTCAAGGAGCAGTTTCCGCTGGGCTCGACGAGCCGGGTTTTGCTCGAAGATCATGACGGGTACTATGCCGGCCTGGTGCCGACGGCATCGGTCTATGCCGACACAGGCCCGACTGACCGCATGATATCCGAGCTTTCGATCCTGCGCGACGCCACCCTGTCTCCCGATATGCCGATCGGTGCGATCATGGAGCGCTTCGACGAGAGCGAAGCCGACGACCTAGCGGTCGTCGATTCCGCAGGGCGCATCTTAGGCATGCTGACCGAAAAATATGTCCGCAAGCGCTATGCTGACGAGATCGATCGGTCGCAGCGGGATCTGTACGGCGAAGACTAGCCGGGAGGCAGGTGCTGATTGACCCAACTGGTGATGGCGCGTTGGTCCATGGCGCCAGCACTGCGCGCGATCTCGCGTCCGCCTGAAAACAGGATGAGCGTTGGGATCGACCGAATCGCGAACCGGGCGGCAACGGCCTGTTCTGCTTCGGTGTCGACCTTCAGCAAACGTACCTTCGGTTCGAGACTCTTCGCCGTAGCGGCAAAGGCCGGAGCCATCGCCTTGCACGGTCCGCACCAGCTTGCCCAGAAATCGACGAGGACGGGTAGCGAACCGGTCCTCACATGGCGATCAAATGCCTGGCCACTTACGGCAACCGGCACGCCTTGAAACAGCATCTGGCTGCAGCGCCCGCATTTCGGGCTTTCCGAGATGCGGGTGGCCGGAACGCGATTTGCCGTCGCGCAAACGGGGCAGATGATGACGACAGGATCAGCGAGGGCTGCACTCATCCCGCTATTCCCTGTAATTGACGAGCCTTGCCCGCGTCGAAGCGAAGGCCGGGATTCGCTCCTGCTGCGCGTGCCGGGAGCCATGTGGCGCGTCGTCTTGACATTCTCATGACCAAGCCTTCAATTTCTCGCTTACATCTGTAATGTAATCGTGTAGGGAATAATGCCAAGATGCATGAGACGGAATTTTCCGAAATGTACGACACATCGGCCGATATGGGCAGCGCCACACAGTGCCTGCAAATCGGTGATCCGGCCCCCAATTTCCAGGCACGAACGACGATGGGGGTGATCAATCTCTCCGACCTTCGCGGTCGCTGGTTGATCCTGTTCTCGCATCCTGCCGATTTCACCCCGGTCTGCACGAGTGAGTTCGTCGCCCTGTCAAAGGCGAACGACAGATTTGAGGCGCTCAACTGCGCGCTGCTGGCCGTTTCGGTTGACAGTCTCTATTCTCATCTGGGCTGGATCCGCGCGATCCGCGACGGGTTCGGCGTGACGGTGAGCTTCCCGATTGTCGAGGATCCATCGCTGATCATCGGACGGGCCTATGGCATGATCTCGGATCGTTCGCCCGATGCGGCCACGATGCGATCGACCTATTTCATCGATCCCGACGGGATCATCCGCGCGATGATCTGCTATCCCGCGACGATCGGACGCTCGGTCGATGAGATGCTCCGGGTCTTGTCTGCCCTGCAGATTGTAGATGCCGATCATGTCGTGACCCCGGAAGGCTGGCATCCCGGCGATGCGGTGCTGTTGCCACCTCACCAGGACCAGGCTGCTCTGTTGGCCGAGGCGGATGATCCGATGTGGTTTCACCGCAGCAAACCGCAGACACAGAAGGCGTAGGCGATGGCCGACACGTTGCCCGACCCCGATCTCGAAGCGCTCGCCGAAGTGATGCGCACGTTGGGCCATGATACCCGCCTCCGGCTGGTCGCCACGCTGCTCGCGCAAGGCGAGAAGTCGGTCGGCGAAATCGAGGCCTTGACTGGAATTGGGCAACCCGGCCTGTCGCAGCAACTCGGCGTGCTGCGCAAGGCCGAACTGGTTCAGACCCGCCGCGCTGCGAAGCAGGTCTATTACAGCGTGGCGTCGGATGCGTTCATCGCGGCGGCAACTTTTCTCGCCGCGCTTGCCCGCACCGGGCCTGTCGATAGGCCAACGCAGATCGACCGCAAGCCATCGCCAGCCCGCGGATCTGCAGCCATGTTTGCGAAAATTCTCTAGCCCGGCAGCGCGAGATGCTGGTCGGCCAGGAACAGCATGGCCGTCCTGTGGGTGACGAGGACGAGCCCGGCTCCGGTCTTGTTCAGCCATTCGTCGAGGTTCGTCCGCATCCGCGCTTCGGTGTGCGGATCGAGCCCCTCGCTCGGCTCGTCGAGGAGCAGCCACGGGCGATCGGCCAATAGTGCCCTCGCGAGCGAGAGGCGCTTGCGCTGCCCTCCCGACAGGCGAATTCCGCCATCTCCAACCCAGGTCGCAAGTCCTTCGGGCAGGGCACGCACATCGCCCGCCAGGCATGCCACCTCAAGCGCCTGCCATAGCGCTTCATCCGTAAGACCGATGCGGGCGATACGCAGATTGTCGGCGATCGTTCCGGCGAGCATCTGGGCGTTCTGAGGCGAGAATCCAAACAACACGCGCCGCGTATCAGGAGGCAAGTGCGCGATCGAGAGGCCATCAATCTCGACGTCGCCGCCAGTGGCACGCTGGCCCGCAAGATATTCGAGCAGGCGGGTCTTGCCCGACCCCGATCGACCCGTGATGGCGAGGCGATCCCCGCGTTTCAGGGTGGCTGTCTGGTTGTTGCCGGTGATCCTGATCTGATTCCCGGCGAGCAGCGGGCCGGGGGCGCCCGACATAGGCGGTGTGCTGACCAGCGCCGCGAGGCGAGCAAGCCCGGCGGCAATAACAGCTTCGCGCCCGCTTGAGCGGACGCTGGCACCTAGGGCTTCGATCGCGCCGGCCGCGGCCAGTGCGGCGAGAAGCGTCATCGGTAACGTCGCCGTGGAGAGACCGAGCATTGCCGCCATCGCCAACCCGCCCGCTCCCGTGACGATCGCTGCGAGCATCGCCTCTGCGCGCGCAAAGGCCGTTCGTTTGGCATCGAGGCCGGCGGCCCGTTCCAGCAATTGCGTTTCCACCGAACGCCCAAGCGCATAGGCTGCGATCTCTGGCGACGCGGCGGCATATTCGATGAACAACTGCTTGAGCGCGGCAATATCCTGCTGGATGCACAGCGCTCGCGCCGGCAGCCAGCGGCGTGCAAGCAGCCGCGTCAGGACGAGCACGGCGACGACGATGGCAGCGAGCGCGCACATCGCCAGCGCGCCGGCTGGTATGGCCAGTGCCAGCGCCGTGGCCGTGCCGACCAATGCGGCGACGGCGGCGGGTGCGCGCACGAACCTGTCCTCAAGTGCAGCAACGTCCTCCAGAAGCAGCGCGGCGAGGTCGCCAGCACCACGCTCAACGTCCGCGATCGGCTTGGCGATCAATGTCTCGAACAGCCGAATGCGGAAGAGCGCGAGCGCGGACAGCGCGGCCTTGTGGCCATAAAGCCGCTCACCATAGCGCGTCACGGTGCGCCCGATCGCGAGCAGTCGGATCGCCGCGCTCGGCAACAGATAGTTGAACGCCTGAACGACGGCGATCCCCGCTGCACCGGCGAGTGCGGCGCCGGTGATGAACCAGCCCGCCAATCCCAGCAGCAGAATGCCGGCGATCGCAGCGCATGCCGCACACAGCATCGCCAGTCGCGTCGCGCTGCGATAGGGCCGGGAGACCTCATTCAGCAGTGCTTCGAGCCTCGGGTCTGTCATGCGATCATGACATGATGATCGGCCAGCAGCGCCACGCCGGGATCGTGGGTGACGAGCAGCACGGTCCGGCCCTTGGCGGACGTGCGGATAAGCGCGATCATCTCGGCGGCCGATGCGGCATCGAGATCGGCGCTGGGTTCATCGAGCAGCCAGAGCGGCGCGTCGCGCAGCACTGCGCGGGCGACGCCAACCCGCCTGCGCTCGCCGCCCGACAGCCCCGAGCCGTGTGGATCGATGGACGTCTCAAGGCCGGCGGCTCGGGCGGAGACCATCGTCATCAGGCCAACCCGGGACGCGGCATGTTCCACCGCCGCGTCGGATGCCTCTGGACGGGCGAGGCGGATATTGTCGCCGAGCGTGCCAGGCAGGAAGACCGTCGTCTGCCCTGCCCAGCTTACCTGCCCCTGCAGCCCATTCGGCGTCACGGGCAGACCGTCGAGCAGGATGTCGCCTGCGGCGACGGGCGCCAGACCAAGCAGCGATTTCAGCAAGCTCGACTTTCCCGCCCCTGACGGGCCTGAGAGCACGGTCAGTTCACCCGCAGGAACATCGAAAGTGAAGGGGCCGATCCGGCGATCGTCAAAGTCGATCTCGACGGCACTGAAACGGAGCTGCGGTGGATGGTCCAGACTGCTGATATGTGAGTCGATCGGGTCGGCCACAGGCGTCAGGCGCGAGAGCCGTTCCATTGCGCCTTCGCCGATCTGCTTGTCATGGTAGGCGGCCGCCATGCGCCGCATCGGCAAGTAGAATTCGGGAGCGAGCACCAGGACGAACAACGCCCGGCCGAGCGTCAGGTTCTCGGGCGCGGGAAAGGGCAGCAGGTGGAGCAGGCTGAATCCGCAATAGACCGCGACCAGCGCCACCGAGAGGGCGGCGAAGAACTCCATGACGGCGCTCGACAGGAAGGCGACGCGCAGCACCGCGATCGTGCGCCGGGCAACATCCTGTGTTGCTCCGGACAATTGCCGGATGATGCGATCCTGCGCGTCAAAGCCAAGAATGATCGGCAGCGCACGCACACGGTCGATGAACAGGCCGGAGAGCTTGCTCAGCGCATCGAGTTGCCGCGCTGCCGCGCGCGCCGCGGCGGTGCCCGCCAGCGCCATACCCAGCGCAAATGGGAGAAGCGTCGCGAGCAGGATAATGGCCGCGACCCAGCTTGCCAGCGCGGCGGCCCCTGCCACCATCAACGGCGTGGTGACCGCAGCGAGCCGCAGGGGGCGAAAGCGGGCGTAGTAGCCGTCGAGATCCTCGATCCGGTCGGTGGCGTCGGCGGTCTGCTCGCCGAGCATCGCACGCGAACCCGCTGGCGCCCGCAGCACCGCGCCAAAGGCCCGCACGCGCCAGGACCGCTTCTCGCGCGCGGCGTCCCGCTCGCCGGCGGTGGTGGCAACGGCCTGCACGCCCGCCCGGCAAAGGCCCGCGACGATGAGGAGCGCCAGCGCCAACATCGCTTCACCGCCTTGCCGGCCGCTTGTGAGGCGGCCCGCAGCAAGCGCAATGGCTGCCGCCACGGCAATCGCCAGTGCGCCGTCGAGCAGCCAAAACAGAAATGGGCGGTTGAAAGTCATCGGGTCCGTAGCGAAACTTGCTTGCTCATATACACAGTTACGCCTAGTGGCTAATCATAATCGCGCCGCAGTGAACCGACTCGTCCCGGCGCGACCGATCGAACAGGAGTGCCCGCCCATGGTGGATATGGCCGTCATCGAGCTTTCGCGACTGCAGTTTGCCCTGACAGCACTCTATCATTTCCTGTTCGTGCCGCTGACCCTCGGCCTCTCGTTCATGCTGGTCATCATGGAGAGCATCTACGTGATGACCGACCGGCCGATCTGGCGGACGGTCACGCGGTTCTGGGCCAAGCTGTTTGCGATCAATTTCGTCTTGGGTGTCGCCACCGGCATTACCATGGAATTCGAATTCGGGACGAATTGGTCCTATTTCTCGCATTATGTCGGCGACATCTTCGGCGCACCGCTCGCGATCGAAGGGCTGATGGCTTTCTTCCTTGAGGCCACTTTTGTAGGTCTCATGTTCTTCGGCTGGGGCAAGCTCAGCAAACGCCAGCATCTCTTCACGACATTCATGGTGGCGCTCGGCTCGAATCTGTCGGCGCTGTGGATCCTCATCGCCAATGGCTGGATGCAGCATCCCACGGGGTCGCACTTCAATCCCGAGACGATGCGGATGGAAGTCACCGACTTCATGGCGGTGCTGTTCAATCCGGTCGCGCAGGCCAAATTCGTCCACACTGTCAGTGCGGGCTATGTCTGCGCGTCGGTGTTCGTGCTCGGCGTCTCCTCCTGGTATATTCTCAGGGGCAAATGGCTCGCGGTTGCCAAGCGCTCGTTCACGGTCGCGGCCGCTTTCGGCCTCGCCTCATCGCTGTCGGTCGTCGTCCTCGGCGATGAATCGGGCTACGCACTTACAGACAACCAGAAAATGAAACTCGCCTCGCTCGAAGCCATGTGGCACACCGAACCGGCTCCGGCCGGAATCGCCATCTTCGGCATTCCGAGCATGGAAGGGCGCGAGACGCGCTACGAGGTCAAGATTCCCTATGTGCTGGGACTGATCTCGACGCGCAGCCTCACCGGCGAAGTTTCCGGTATCAACGAACTGGTGGTCAAGGCCGAGACCCGAATCGAGAGTGGCATCCAGGCCTATGACGCGGTCGAAAGGCTTAAGGTCAACCGCACCGACCTCGCCGCGCGCGCGCAGTTCGAACAGCACAAGCTCGACCTTGGCTACGCCATGCTGCTCAAGCGCTTCATGCCCGATCCACGCTCGGCGACTCCCGCCGACATTCAGAAGGCAGCATGGACGACGGTTCCCAACGTCCCTGTCATGTTCTGGCTGTTCCGCGTGATGGCCGGCCTCGGCTTCTTCTTCATCGCCTTCTTCGGCGCGGCCTTCTACATGGCTTCGATCCGGCGCTTTGGCTGCAGCAACGGCTTTTGCCGCTTGTTCATGCGGACGGCGGTCTGGATCATTCCGCTGCCTTGGCTTGCGATAGAATTTGGCTGGCTGCTCGCGGAGATCGGCCGCCAGCCCTGGGCTATCGAAGGTGTGCTGCCGACATTCCTGGGCGCGTCGAGCCTGACGATTTCCCAGCTCTGGACGACGATCATCGGCTTTACCCTGCTCTATGGCGCACTCGCGGTGATCGAGGTCCGGCTGATGCTCGCGGCAATCCGGCATGGTCCGATCGAGCATCATGACGATCCCGCCGACGACCAACCGACTCACCAGGGCTATGCCCCGCTGCCCGCCGAATAAGGAGACCGACCATGGCCCCTCCCATCGACTATGAAACCCTGCGCGTGATCTGGTGGGTGCTGATGGGCGTCCTGCTGATCGGTTTCGCGCTGACAGACGGATTCGATCTCGGCGTCGCGTCGCTGCTGCCCTTCGTCGCCAAGACCGATGAGGAGCGGCGGATGGTGATCAACTCGGTCGGAGCGACCTGGGAAGGCAACCAGGTCTGGTTCATTCTTGGCGGCGGTGCGATCTTCGCTGCGTGGCCGTTCGTCTATGCGGTCAGCTTCTCGGGCTTCTACCTCGCGATGTTTCTCGTGCTCGCCGCGCTCATCCTGCGGCCCGTGGGCTTCAAATACCGCTCCAAGCGGCCCGATCCGGCATGGCGCAGCCGCTGGGACTGGGCGCTGTTCGTCGGCGGCTTCGTGCCGGCGCTGGTGTTCGGTGTCGCGGTCGGCAACGTGCTGACCGGCATTCCCTTCCGCCTCGATAGCGACCTGCGGTCCTTTTATGATGGCAGCCTGCTCGGGCTGTTCCATCCCTTCTCGCTGCTGGCGGGCCTGCTTTCGGTCGCGATGCTGGTCCTGCACGGTTCGGCCTGGCTTGCGATCAAGATCGAACGCGGCGTGGTGCATGATCGCGCCAAGACCTTCGGGCAAATCGCGGCGGTCCTTGCGATCCTGCTGTTCGCCGCAGGCGGCGTGATGGTCGCAACCATGAACATGGGCTTCCGTGCCGAAGGCGTGGTCGATCCGATGGGACCTTCCAATCCGCATCTGTCCTCCCTCGTGGCGGCTCGCGGCGCCTGGCTCACCAATTACGCCGTGCACCCCTGGATGCTGCTGGCGCCGGTGCTGGGCTTCCTCGGTCCGGTAACGGCGCTGATCGGGATCCGGTCGAGGCGCGAGGTGCTCGCCTTTGGAGGCTCGTCGATCGCCGCGATCGGGATCGTCTCGACGGTTGGGCTCTCGATGTTTCCGTTCATCCTGCCGAGTTCGATCGATCCCGGCTCAAGCCTCACGGTCTGGAACGCATCATCGAGCCATCTGACCTTATTCATCATGCTGCTGGTGACGCTCGTCTTCCTGCCAGTCGTGCTCCTGTACACAGCCTGGGTCTATAAGGTGCTGTTCGGCCGCGTGACCATGCAGGACGTGCGCACCAATCCCGACTTCTACTGAACAAGGCGTTCGAGCATGTGGTATTTCACTTGGGTATTAGGTCTCGGCCTGGCGGTCGGCTTCGGCATCCTCAACGGCTTGTGGCACGAGTTTCACTCTGACGCGGACGAAGATCTGACACTGTAGGCTATTCTCGTCATCGACCCCTCGGCCAGCTTAGCTGGCGTGACGGTGGCGATGGTGGAGATCGGGATAATGGGCATGAGCATGGACCAGCGGCTCATGCCGGTGGGCATGGCTGTGGGGCTCGCCGTTCGCATCCCCGGGTTCATGGCTATGTTGGTGGTGGACATCATGAACATGACTGTGCGTATGTTCCAGCGGCTCGTGCCTGTGCTCATGGGCGTGCCGCTCGGCGAGATGCAGATAGAGGCCGACCCCCATTAGCGCTGCGGCACCGATCAACTGCGCGGTGATGGGTTCACCAAACAGGCCGAGCGCGATGAGCGCGCCGATAAAGGGCGCCATCGAGAAATAGGCGCCGGTCCGCGCCGATCCGAGATGACGCAAGCCCAGCACGAAGAAGACGAGACTAACGCCGTAGCCGAAAAAGCCGACAAGGCTCGCGGTCGCGATTGTTTCGGCAGGCGGTAAGGCGGCGCCGCGGCCGATGGCGAGGCCCAGATTCACGACTCCGGCGACCAGACCTTTGATCATCGCGATCTGGACTGGATCGGCCGAGGACAGCTTTCGGGTAAGATTATTGTCGATGCCCCAAGCCATGCAAGCACCGACAATGGCGAGCGCACCGACGCCGATACCAGCAGGCCCGCCACGCCACGACAGCAGGACCGCGCCCGCCAGAATCGCGAGTGCGCCGAGCAACAGACGACGGTCAACATTCTCCCTAAAGACGATCCAGGCGATGCCCATCGTCGCCAGGCCCTCGACATTGAGGAGCAGTGAAGCGGACGACGCAGTGGTTTTTGACAGGCCGATCATCAGGAGCACAGGTCCGATGACACCCCCGGAGAGCACCACCAGCCCGAGCCTGGGTAAGGCGGCCCGGGTGAGCGGCGCCTCGTTTGCCGGTCCACTCCGAAGGCGTTGTAGCCCGTGCAACAGGCCAAGGCCGATGCCCGATCCAAGATACAGCATCCCAGCGAGCAACCAGGGATCGATCCCGCCGCCAAGCAGCCACTTGGCAAGCGGCGTGCTGGCGCCGAACAGGGCGGCCGCGGCCAACGCCATGCCGACACCGCCATAGGATCCCAATTTTTTCATCATCGCCTCTTCGTCGGCGTTTCTAGCACATCGCAGAACACAAGGAGGCCAATCTGTCGGGTCGGTGCCGCCGGCGATTTCAGTGCGCGCGATCCGTGCGGGGGCCGCTGCCGTTCTGGCCGAACTGATCGCACAGGAAGGTCATCAGCGCCTGCACCTTGGCATCGGCGATCCGGTAGTAGATCGTGGTGTTCTCGCGTCGGGTCTGGACCAGGCCCGCCTCGCGCATGCGCGCGAGATGCTGCGACACGCTCGACTGCGACAGGCCGCACAAGCCGACCAGCTCGCCGACCGATGCTTCGCCTTCGCGTAGACGGCATAGCAGGAGCAGACGCTGCTCATTGGCAACGACCTTGAGAAACGCGGCGACCTCGGTAGCGCGCTCGCACAGCATTGCCACAGCATCGTCCATCATCATTTGCTCGCCGGTCTCCCGTCATCACGCAGCACCACATAGATGGCCGGGATAACCAGCACGGTGAGCAAGGTCGAGGAGGCGAGGCCGAACAGGAGCGAAATAGCGAGGCCCTGAAAGATCGGGTCGGTGAGGATCACGGCAGCGCCGATCATTGCGGCCGCCGCCGTCAGCACGATCGGCTTGAAGCGGATCGTTCCCGCTTCGATCAATACGTCACGCAGCGGCTTGTCGGGTGTCGCGGTGTGCCGGATGAAGTCGACCAGCAGGATCGAATTGCGCACGATGATGCCGGCCAGCGCGATGAAGCCGATCATCGAGGTGGCGGTGAACGGCGCGCGGAACAGCATATGGCCGATCACAATGCCGACCAGGGTCAGTGGGACCGGCGTCAGGATGACGAGCGGCAGCCTGAAACTGCGGAACTGGGCGACGACAAGGATATAGATGGCGAGCAGCGCGACCATGAACGCCGCACCCATGTCACGAAAAGTCACCCAGGTGATCTCCCATTCGCCGTCCCAGAGCAGGCTGGTTGCCCTTTCGTCGGCGGGCTGGCCGCTCAGGCGGATGACGGGCTTTTGCAGACCCTTGGCGGCCCAGTCATAGCTGTCGATCGCGCGATCGACCGCAAGCATGCCGTAGATCGGCGCCTCATAATCACCCGCCAGTTCGGCCGTCACCATATCGGCGAAGTGGCCGTCGCGCCGGAAGATGGCGGGGTTACTCTGCTCCTGCTGTGCCTCGACGATCGTGCCGAGTTCGACCAGTTTCGGACCGGTGGCACTCTGCGACACCGCGACCGGAGTGCTGGCGAGCGTCTGGGTCCAGCTTCGCGCGGATTGCGGCAGCGCGACAGTGATCGGCAACGGCGTCCGTTCATCGCCGCGCGGCGCGTAGCCGACGGTCTTGCTACCCAGCAGGGCCCCGATCGAGTCGTTGATGTCGCGGGTCGAGAGGCCGTAATAGTCGATTCGGTCGCGCTGCGGGATCAACCGAAGCTTGGGGCGGGGCTGGCCAAAGCTGTTGTCGACATCGACGATATAGGGGATCGACTTGAAGATCTTCTCGAGTTCGGTCGCCGTCGCGCGCCGGCTCTGCGAATCGGGGCCGTAGATCTCGGCGAGCAGGGTTGCGAGCACCGGCGGTCCCGGTGGCGTTTCGACGACCTTGATCGAGGTTCCTTCGGGGAGCTTCAGCGCCTTGAGCTTCTGGCGCAGGGCGAGCGCGATCTGGTGGCTCGAGCGATCACGGTCGCCTTTGGGCAGCAAGGTCACCATGACATCGCCCATCTCGGGGCGGCTACGCAGGAAATAGTGGCGCACGAGACCGTTGAAGTTGAACGGCGCGGAGGTGCCGAGATAGGCTTCCATCGCGGTTGCCTCGGGGAGCTCCCGGGTCAGGCGGGTCACGTCTTCGAGGACGCGGCCCGTGCCTTCAAGGCTGGTGCCCTCGGGCATGTCGACGACGACCTGCACCTCGGACTTGTTGTCGAAGGGGAGCAGCTTGACCGTCACCGCCTTGAAGTAGAACATTGAGCAGGCCAGCAACGTGGCGAAGCCGACCGCGATCAGGAAATTGCGCGCCGACTTCCGATCGTCGATGACCCGGTGCGCGACGCGCGCATAGAGGCGACCGAGCCTGCCGCCGCTCTCGTCATGGCCGCTGTTGCCATGGTCAGGCGAGGTATCGGCGGACAGCGTCTTGCGCGCGAACCGGATCATCAGCCACGGCGCGATCACGACCGCGACAAAGAAGGAAAAGACCATCGCGGCCGACGCATTGACCGGGATTGGCGCCATATACGGTCCCATGAGGCCTGACACGAACAGCATCGGCAGCAGCGCCGCCACCACGGTCAGCGTGGCGACCACGGTCGGGTTGCCGACCTCGGCGACCGCTTCGATCGCGGCCTGCGTCCGGGTGCGATCATCGGGCATCGCCCAATGGCGAGCGATATTCTCGATCATCACGATCGCGTCGTCGACGAGGATGCCGATCGAGAAGATCAGCGCGAACAGGCTGACCCGGTTGATCGTGTAGCCCATGAGGTTCGAGGCGAACATCGTCAGCAGGATCGTCGTCGGGATCACGACGGCGGTGACGCCGGCCTCGCGCCAGCCGATCGCAAAGCCGATCAGGATGACGATCGAGATCGTCGCGAGCGCGAGGTGGTAGAGTAGCTCGTTGGCCTTCTCGTTTGCGGTTGCGCCGTAATTGCGCGTGACCGCGACATCGACCCCATCGGGAATGAGGCTGCCTTTGAGGCGTTCAAGGCGTGCGAGCACCGCCTCGGAGACAACCACGGCATTGGCGCCCGAACGCTTGGCGATCGCGATGCTGACGGCTGGCGCGTTCGACCAGCGTCCCTCGTTGTGTGCCCAGCGCCATGCCCGCGCCTGATCCTCGCGCGGACCCTGCGTGACCGCGGCGACATCGCGCAGATAGACCGGTGCCCCGGTCACCGAGCGGACGGTGAGCATGCCGACCTCCTGCGCCGAAGACAGAGTCTGGCCTGCGGTGACCGCAACGGCTCGCCCGCGCTCGCGGACGCTGCCCGCCGGGAAGCTGCGATTGGCCTGGGCCGCCGCATCGATAACGCCGCCGAGCGGTACGCCATATTGGCTGAGCTTGCCGGGATCAGGCGCGATACGAATTTCTTCGGGCCGCCCGCCGGTCAGGAAGGTGAGGCCGACATTATCGACCTTGGCGATCTCGGTCCGCAGCCGGGCGGCGAGCGCATAGAGCGTCTGGTCATCATATTGCCCGGTCGCGCCCGGTTTGGGGGAGAGCGTCAGGACGATGGCGGGGACATCATTGATCCCGCGCACCGTGACCTTCGGGTCGGGGATGCCGACCGGTATGCGATCCCAATTGGCGCGTAGCTTCTCGTCGATCCGGGTCGCGGCATCCTCGGGGTTCGAGCCCACCAGGAAGCGCGCGGTTACCATCACGCCATCGTCTTCGGCCTGGGTGTAGACATGCTCGACGCCATCGACGCTCTTGACGATGGTCTCGAGCGGGATGCCGACCAACTGCACCGCATCAGGCGCGGAAAGGCCTGGCGCCGAGACCTGGATGTCGACCATCGGCACGCTAATCTGCGGCTCTTCCTCGCGCGGGATCGTGAAGAGCGCGAGCAGACCGATGGCGATGGCCGCCAGCAGGAACAGCGGAGTCAGCGGCGAGCTGATGGTCGCGCGGGTGAGGCGTCCCGAGAGGCCGAGATTCACTTGCGGCTTCCCGGAGCGAAGAGGGTGTCGCCCGCGGTTATGCCGCCGAGAATTTCTACCTTGTCGGGCTCGACAGTCGGCGCGGTCTGGACCGCCACCGCGCTGACGCGCCGATCAGGTGTCACGACATCGACATAGTCGATGCCATAGCGCGTCGAAATGAAGCGGCGCGGGACGATGATGGCGCGTCGCCGGCCAACCTCGATCATGACGCCAACCCGGCGTCCGACCAGTTGAGTGGTAAGGCTGGGCACAGTCGCATCGACCTGCATTCGCCCCCCGGCGACTGCAGGATAGATCTGGGTGACCTCCCCCTGGCGCGACCCGTCGGGCAAATCTTCCTGGGCGACCGCGACATGCGCGCCGACATGCACCGCGTCGGCCAACGATTCCGGCAGATCAAGCCGAAGGACCGGCGGGCCAGCGGTGATGGTCGCGATCGACATGCCCGGCGCGACGACCGAGCCTGCGGGGATATCGGCGCGTAAAACACGGCCGGTGGCCGGCGCGAGGACCGCGCCCTGTCCAGCGACGCTCGCGCGCGCATTCTGCTGGGCGCGGGCAGCCGCGACCTGGGCATCGGCGGCGCGCGCCATGGCGACCGACTGATCCAGGCGAGCCTTGGCATAGACATTGTGATTGTAGAGATCCTGGACGCGCGCGAGGTCGCCCCGCGCGCGCGCGGCTTCGGCTTGCGCGGCGGCAACCTGCGCGCCTGTCGCGCTCGTCTCATAGCCAAGGCGCGTATCGACGATTGACCCGATGCGCTGGCCCTTGGTCACCATGTCGCCGGCGCGGATGCTGAGACTGACCAAGGTGCCGGGAATGCGGGCAAGCGCCTGGGCCTGGTCGCGCGTCGTTATCTCGGCTCCGACCGCCTTCATGTCGGCGGTCTCTGCGAGCGCGACGGTCAGCCGTTCGCCGGCGGGCAAGGCCGCCGCCTTTTCCTCGCTCGGCGCGCTGCCGCCGCAGGCCGTCAGCGTCAACGCCGCACCAGCGACCATCCATGCCCATTTTGTCATTGCCGATGGCTCCCCCGTTGCATGGCCTTAGCCGCGTTCGACCGGCAGGCCGGCGGCCTTCCAGGCGCCGATACCGCCCGCGAGATGCGTATCGATGCTCGACTGCGCGCTGGCGCAGCGGTCGAGCGCGAGGCCCGACCGCTTGCCGCCAGCGCATTGGAGCACGATCGTTCGGCCCGCTGCATCCGGAACATTACGCGGTGCGAATGTCGAAAGCGGGGCGTTTACTGCACCCTTGATATGCTCGGCGGCGAATTCGTCGGGTTCCCGCACGTCGACGAGGAGCGCCGAGCCATCGGCCAGCATTGCTTTGAGGGTCTGCGCATCGATCTCCCGGTGCGCCTTGGCCTTGCCGAATCCGAACATGGTGGGTCTCCATCGCTGAGCTATCAATTTGTATATTGCATATATCGTGTAATCATTATATTCAGTCAAGCGAGATATTCGCGGTGAGAGGAACGAGCATCATGAACAAACCGAAGATCGTGGTGCTGGGCGCGGGTTTGGGCGGCACCATTGCCGCCTATGAAATCCAGGCGGCTGCCAAGGGCCGGGCCGAGGTGATGATGGTGTCCGACTCGGACACCTATTCCTTTGTACCTTCCAACCCCTGGGTCGCAGTTCGCTGGCGCGAGCCCGAAGCCGTCCAGGTGCATCTGCCGCCCATCTTCGCCAGGAAAAAGATCGGCTTCACCTCAGTCGGCGCCAAGCGCCTGCATGCGACTGAAAAGCGCCTCGAACTCAATGATGGCAACGATATCAATTACGATTATCTTGTAATTGCGACCGGCCCTGATTTGGCATTTGACGAAATCGATGGGCTGGGGCCGCATGGCGGTCACACCGTCTCGATCTGCCAGACCGCCCATGGCTCGGCCACGGCCGACGCCTTCGATCGCTTCGTTGAAAATCCCGGGCCGATCGTGGTCGGCGCGGTGCAGGGCGCGTCGTGCTACGGCCCGGCCTATGAGTTCGCGCTGATCCTCGATACCGAGCTGCGCCGCCGCAAGATCCGCGACAAAGTCCCGATGACCTTCGTCACCGCCGAGCCCTATATCGGCCATCTCGGACTCGACGGCGTCGGCGACACCAAGGGCCTGCTCGAAAGCACGCTGCGCGAGCGGCACATCAAATGGGTCACCAATGCGCGCGTCGCCAGGGTCGAGGCGGGCATGATGCATGTCGAGGAAATCGCCGAGGGCGGCGCTGTCGCCCGGACCCATGACCTGCCGTTCGCCTTCTCGATGATGCTCCCGGCCTTCCGGGGCGTTCCCGCCGTGCGCGACATCGCCGGCCTCACCAATCCGCGCGGCTTCATCCTGATCGACAAGCATCAGCGCAACCCGGCCTTCCCGGAAATCTTCGCGCTCGGTGTCTGCGTTGCGATCCCGCCCACCGGGCCAACGCCGGTACCGGTCGGTGTGCCGAAGACCGGATTCATGATCGAAAGCATGGTGACCGCGATCGCGGCCAATCTCGATGCGATTCTCGACGGCAAGGAGCCAACGGCCGAAGCCACCTGGAATGCCGTCTGTCTGGCCGACTTCGGCGATGGCGGCGTTGCCTTCGTCGCACAGCCGCAAATCCCGCCGCGCAACGTCAACTGGGCGGCAAGCGGCAAATGGGTCCATCTCGCGAAGATCGGCTTCGAGAAATATTTCCTCCGCAAGGTGCGCAAGGGCGAGAGCGAGCCCTTCTACGAGAAGCTCGCGCTCCACGTCATGAGCATCAAGAAGCTGCGGATGTGACCGCCTCGTTCGACACGGAAAGGAAAAACACAATGACTCTCGATCGCGCCGTCATGATCTTTGCAGGCACTGTCGTCCTCCTAGGGATCGTGCTGTCCTTCACCGTCCATCCCTGGTGGATCGGCCTCAGCGCCTTTGCCGGGCTCAATATGATCCAGGCCGGCTTCACGGGCTTTTGTCCAGCAGCGATGGTCTTCAAGGCGATGGGCGTCCGTCCGGGCAATGCCTTCAAATGACAGCCAAGCGCCGCATTGCGCGCCTGATGCTGTGGCTTGCTGCCCCGCTGGCGGTGAGCACCGCGGCGCAAGCGACGACGCTTGAAGAGGCGCTTGCCGCGGCCATCGTGCATGCGCCCGAAATTGCCGCGGCCGACGCGGATGCGGATGCCGCCAAGGCGCGGCTCGAGCAGGCGAAGGCAGGCCGATTGCCAACCGCGACGCTCAGCGGCACGATCGGCTATGGCCGCCTCGATCCGCGCGGATTCTTCGGACTTGGCGCGGCGAATGTGACCCCGCGCGCCGCCCAGATGACGGTCGAGCAGCCCCTTTTCACCGGGGGCAGGGTCGGTGCCGGGATCGATCAGGCCCGCGCCGGCATCGCCGGCGCCGAGGCGGGCCAGGCGGGCACGCGTAGCCAACTCGTGATGGCGGTGACCCAGGCCTATGGCGACGTGCTGACCGCCGCGCACATGGTCGATCTCTATGGCCGCCTTGTCATCCAGACGACCGAGATCGAGCGTCAGGCCCGGCTCAAGTTTCGCGCGGGTGAGAGCCCCAGTACCGACGTCTCCCAGGCCGGCGTTCGCCTTGCCGAGGCGCGCGCCGGGCTTGCCCGCGCCCAGGGCATGCAGGTTTCCTCTCAAGCGCATTTCCGTAACCTGACCGGCCTTGAACCGGTAGATCTTCAACCGCTTCCGTCCAATCCCGTACTTCCCGCCACGCTCGACGAGGCGATGGATGCGGCAACCCGCAACAATCCCGCGCTGGCGCAGTCCGAAGCCAGCCTGCGTGCGGCGCAGGCTGCGGCGCGCGGTGCGCGCGCGGAACGCCTGCCCACGGTCGGTGCCTTCGCGGAAGGCGCCTCGGTACGCGATCAGTTCTTTCCCGACTATCGCGCCGACAGCGCGACCATCGGTATTCGCGCCCGCTGGGAATTGTTCAGCGGCGGCCGAGTGTCGGGCAAGGTCGCCGAGACGGACAGTAGCGTCCGGGCAGCCGACGCGCGGGTGCGGGCCATGCGGATGCAGGTTGAAGAGCAGGTCATCTCGGCTTTCCAGGACGTGCGCACGGCGCAACTGATCGAACAGGCGGCGACCGATCAGGCGAGCGCTGCGGCGCAAGCGCTCGAAAGCGTGCGACACGAAGTTCGGGTCGGCATGAAGCCGCAGCTCGACCTGCTCGATGCCGAGCGGGAGTCCATCGCCGCCGAAGCTGGCGCGGCACGCGCGGGCACGGATCGCATCGTCGCCGCTTACCGGCTGCTCAGCTTACTGGGGCGCTACTGACCTGAAGGATAGTCGCTATGAATAAGGATTGGCCGGAAATGGCCGCAGAGCTCACCGGCGCGATCAAGGAAGTGCGCCTGGGCAGTCCAGAGGTAACCAAGGCCTTCTCGGCGATGGCCAGGGCCGCGACCGAGGCGGGCACGCTCGACACCAAGACCAAGGAACTGATCGCGCTTGCCATCTCGGTGGCGATCCGTTGCGATGGCTGCGTCGCCTTTCACAGCCAGGCAGCGGTCAGGCAGGGCGCGACCCGCGCGGAAGTGATGGAGGTCATGGGCATGGCGCTCTACATGGGCGCGGGACCAAGCCTTATGTACGCTGCCCAGGCGGTCGAGGCCTTCGATCAGTTCACGGCGCAAGCCGGCGCTGCACCGACAAGCGCTCAGCAGGCCGTTCGTGGAGCACCACATGACCGATCTTCCTCTTAGCCACGCCGCTCGCCTTGTCGAGGAGGCGGCCCCCGGCAGCGTGATCGTGCACAGCGTCTTCGACGAGGCGACCTTCACCGCGAGCCATATCGTCAGCGATCCGGTAACCCGCAAGGCGGCGATTATCGACAGCGTGCTCGATTTCGATCCGGCTTCGGGCCGAACCTCGCATGGTTCTGCCGACCAGGTAATTGCCTATGTCGAGGCCGAAAGTCTCGAGATCGAGTGGTTGCTCGAAACCCATGTTCATGCCGATCATCTCTCGGCGGCGCCCTATCTGCAGGAACGCCTTGGGGGTACGCTCGCCATCGGCCGGGATATTCTGACGGTCCAGTCGGTCTTCGGGACGATCTTCAACGAAGGGGCGCAGTTCCGGCGGGACGGATCGCAATTCGATCGCCTGTTCGAGGATGGCGAACGCTTCCGGCTCGGATCGGTCGATGCGATCGCACTCCATGTTCCGGGCCACACCCCGGCCGACATGGCCTATATCATTGGAGACGCTGCCTTCGTCGGCGACACGCTGTTCATGCCGGACTACGGCACCGCCCGCGCCGATTTTCCGGGCGGCAACGCCCGGACATTGTTTCAGTCAATCCACCGCCTGCTGGGACTCCCCGATCGGACCCGACTGTTTTTGTGCCATGACTATAAGGCGCCGGGGCGCGACACGTTCGTCTGGGAGACGACCGTAGCCGACGAGCGGCAAGGCAACGTCCATGTCCATCCTGGCGTCACAGAAGAGGCGTTTGTGGCGATGCGCGAAGCACGCGACGCGACACTCGGCATGCCGCGCCTGATCCTGCCCTCGATTCAGGTCAACATGCGCGGCGGAAACCTCCCCGAGCCCGAGGAAAACGGCACCCGCTATCTCAAGCTTCCCTTGAACAGCCTGTAACACGACGATGCTCGAGCCCGTCCAATATCTGCTGGGTGCCGCTTCGGGTTCGCTTGTCGGTTTCACGCTCGGACTGGTCGGAGGTGGCGGCTCGATCCTGGCTGTTCCGCTTATGGTCTATCTTGTGGGCGTAACTTCGCCGCACGTCGCGATCGGCACCAGCGCGCTCGCCGTCGCTGCCAATGCCGGCGCGAACCTCATTCCCCATGCGCGTCAGGGGACGATCAAATGGCGCTGCGCCGGCATGTATGCCTTTGCCGGTATGCTCGGCGCCTATGGCGGTTCGACGCTGGGCAAGGCATTTGATGGCCAACATCTCCTCTTTCTGTTCGCGATGCTCATGCTGGTGGTCGGTGCGCTGATGCTGCGCAATCGCGGCAACCTGGGAAATCCGGACGTGCAGTGCCGGCGCGAAAATGCCCCCAAAGTCATCGCCTATGGCAGCGCGACAGGTCTGTTTTCAGGTTTTTTCGGCATTGGCGGCGGCTTTCTTATCGTACCGGGCCTTATGGCCTCTACCGGCATGCCGATGATCAATGCAGTTGGCTCCTCGCTCGTCGCGGTCACCGCCTTTGGCCTGACGACGGCGCTCAATTACGCCTTTTCCGGGCTGGTCGATTGGGGCCTGGCCGCGACCTTCATCGGCGGCGGTATCATCGGCGGTCTCACTGGGGCAGCCGCGTCCAGGCGATTGTCCGCCCGCAAGGGCGTCCTCAACAGCGTCTTTGCGGTGCTGATCTTCTGTGTCGCCCTCTATATGCTCTGGAAAAGCTGGTCCGCAATGTGACACCTGCTCCAGCAGGATCGTCGAGCAACCCGACCGCTGCGGCACTCCGATTCTGGCAATGCCCCGCCAATGCCGTTGGTATTGCTTCTCGGAATCAGGGTGTTAGTCTGGCAGGGCGCCGCCAGGGTGGCGCCGAGGCTTGAGAACCTCGCTTGGGAAAGTCTGACCCACCATCGACGCGGCCGGGTGGCCGACGCGCATGTCCAAGCCGCTTGCGGCCAAAGGCGTCGGCGCATGTCTCAAGTCGATTTTCACACCTGGGCGCTGCTCAAAGGCGTCGCGATCTCGACCCTTCTAGGCGTGGGCGCGAACGTGACCTTCTCGGGCGAGAGCGATCTCGTCCAGGCGATCCGCGAATCCACGCAGCAGAATGTGTCGCGGGCCGGCGACCAGATCACCTCTCGCAATCTTCAAATCCAACCGACCATCACGATCAGGCCTGGGGCGCCGGTCCGATTGGTCGTGCATCGCGATCTCATCCTGGCTCGCTGGACGGAATAGGAGGAAAGTCATGCCAGAATTGAAACTGGGCAGATTGCCGGACAGGACTCCGATCAAGCTGGCGATCGTCGTCACGCCCGATCTTCACCATATGCTGCAGCAATATGCCGCGCTCTATGCCGAAGCCTACGGCCGCGAAGAATCCGTCACCGAACTCGTTCCTGCGATGCTGGCAGCTTTCCTCGAGAGCGATCGCAGTTTCGTTCGCAGCCGCTCTACCGGAAAATGAGCGCCGAGACTGAGATCCCGGATCGCTTCGTCAAGCTCGACGAGGTCAAGCGCCGCGTCGGTCTCGGCAAGTCGATGATCTACCGGCTGATCCAGGAAGGGAAGTTCCCCGCGCCGTACAAGCTGTCACCGTTCGCGTCGCGGTGGAGCGACCGGGAGATCGTGGCCTGGGTCAACGATGTGAAGGACGGCTTCGAGGGAAAGAAGCGGAAGGTCTGACCGCCGAGTTCGAAGGAGTGGCCCGCCGTCGAACCGGCGCGACAAGTGCTGGAATTCGCGCCGGGCGGCTCATATGCCAGCGCCTTGCTACCCTGCAGAAAAAGCGATCGCGGCGTGTCGCTCATTCAAGGAATAGACGAACCTGAATCCGAGCAAATTTCAGGGCAACGGATCACTCGTCCGATGCATTGGAATGCGCCATGTGGGCGTGCATAAACGCCGCAAATTTCGTCCGATCGAAGCGACATGACGACGGCAAACATTGGATGAAGGGTCGAGATGACGTTAGTTTAGAGACCGCCGATCCCGATCATGTACGAAGGCCATATCTAGAAGATCTGGATGGCCGGTCAATTCGGCGGTCCGTTCGCCAACCGGATAATATGTTAAATGCCGAACGTATACTAACTCCAGTTCTGGAACGCATTCGATTTCAAACAAATATTTGTAAAAAATGCATCTTACGCGGCTGCGCCCTTCAACCTGTATCGTTCCCACGACTGGCAGGGTCGGACCGCCATTACACCGGGCGCGTCCGTGTCGATCAAGCGTTCGCTTCACCAACTGCCGCTGAGCCTTCGATAGATTGCAACGGGACCACGCGCTGGTCACTTGAGCGAACGTAACTGCCATCTGTCCTCCCATGGATATCGTCCCTGATTCGAGTTCTCAATTCGACAATTACCTCTTGTAATGAGCGAGTCGAGATCAAAAGCGCTTGCGCGGCCGGATCTTCAGCAGCGCGACTACCATTAGTACCGAACAACGGAAGCCGAGGGTGCGCGGTTACGGTCGGAGCATAGCTGACCAGGAAACGCCTAAAATCATCGTCAAGTGCTGCCCCTCGTTCCAGTAAAAGCGACAAATCTATGTAGATTCTGATTGATATATCTTGGGTAGTTAGCTGCGCAAAAATAACTTCAAACACTTTTGGTATTGATATTCTATCGGGTAGTTGAATTCCGCTATCGCCCCGATCAATTGCAGATAATACATCTTCGATTATCTCGACTGATCGTTCTACTCGTTCCTCTAGATCGCTCGCAGCCTCATCTAGACGCTCGAGGATTCGGCGCGTTTTTACCGATTCCTTCAAAAGATCTTCGCTACGTAGGCGATCCAAAGCGCGCCGCTCAAATCGACCCTGCAAGAAGATGAAACCTCCAGCGATGAGTGCGAGAACACCGCTGATAAGTTCCTGCCAGTCGTGGAGGATTGTGATCATCTGCCCCTTCTATTCGCCGACGCAACGATTGAACAGCACAAGAAACGAGGCTTTCGCGGCCGCCAGCCGCCAAATCTTGGCACATGCTACGGCAGTAAGTCATTGCTACAAATCGGATTTTTATGTTGGCCATCGGAGCTATGAACCAAGTTGTTCAGAGTCAGCGAAAATCGGCCCTATACCGGCCGCCGGCGAACAGCAGCTTCACGTTGCCGGCGAGCCGACTGGGCCTACTAAGGTAGATGGGGCGGATCGATTGCCAGACGTTGGTTTCAGACGACAAAGTCGCTGTCTTATATTTCGTGGCACGCCGCTGGAAATCCCGACTTGGCTTGTGGAAAAGCAACCACTTGTCGCATGAGCTTGAATTCCTCCCGCCCGACACAACCATTTATTTATCTGAATTATTTCTACGGAGCTACCAGCAATCCGGTTTTCCATACGAACTGTGCGCCGACCTTGGCCGTTCGTGGACTAATGGAGAAGCATTACGTCGCGTGGCGCGAAATCTGGGTTTCGTCCCTCATTGGCAAAAATGGAACAGGTCAAATATTATAACGTACCGTGGCGGACCATTCCCGCGGCCGCCCCAAAACGGCTGTCGCCAGTCCAAAATTCGATATGTTCTCTGTGGTGCCAACGTAGTGAAATTTATTCATTACATTGGTTACTGCTGCGCTGAGTGACCAGCGATCGCTACGATCACGATAGGTTAGTCGGACATCGAATATGCTGCGCCCCCCTATCAAGTTATAGGGATTGTTAATCGCGCCGTAGTAAAAGCTGGTTCGATAATTCCAGTCGACGCGTGGAGTAATTACTCCTTCATTAGCCAGCCCTAGTTGATATTGCATCCCGCCGGCCAGCGCCCATTTGCTACTAAACGGGGCCGCCATCTGCGACGTCACGAGCGAAAGCGGATTGATGCTATCGTAGCTGAAGTCGAGATAGCCTGCCGACATGTTGAGGTTGAGTCCGTTGGCTGAGTTGAATTGCCATTCCAGTTCCATCCCATTGGAATGACCGTCGCCTGCGTTCAGCGTCATCGAACAGGAAGGATTGGCACTGGTCGGGCACACGAAGATCGTGCGCTGAATGCTACGATATTCGTTATGAAATGCCGCGCCATTGACCGTCAGCGTCCGGTCGAAAAGGTTGGCCTTGAACCCACTCTCCCAAGTCGTAAGTGACTCGAGCCCGAACGGCTGTACCTGATCGGCCACAAAGGGGCGGGGATTGATGCCGCCGCCCTTATAGCCCGTCGATAGTTGGGCATATAGCATCAGCGCTTCGCTGGCATGGAAGTTCACACCGACGCGATAGTCCACCCGGCTTTCGCCATATTTTCGGCCTATCCCGTCGAGGCTCGCGACCAGGAAATTCTCCGTCAGCGGGATACCAGAAATTGGCGTCCCATCCGCATTACGGCGGATGAAATCATATCTTTTGCGATCCCGCGTGTATCGCAGGCCAATGATGACGCCGGTCGAATCGCTCAGCCTTATTTCCGTGTGGGAGAACAGCGCCATGCTGCGATTTCGCGATGTGTCTTCGGCAAGGAAGTCGTACAGGAATGTCGGTATCAATGTGCGATATCTGCCGTTGTCCTTTGACCGATAGTAAAAGGCGCCAATGGTGAATTGCATCAGCTTTTCGATCGATCCGCTCAGCCGGAACTCCTGTGACATCTGGCTGCGGCTGTTGTCGAGTTTCTGCTTCAGGATCGTGATCGGGCTGCCGTCGATCTCCAGCACACTTAATCCGAACGCGTTGCGCCAGCCAGTTATCGACTTCAGCGAGAGATTGTCGAGCAGTTGGACATTGATGATTCCGGCGAAGCCATAGGATGTCGCGCGATTGGCGCCGCTGTCAGGAAAGCTGCCCGGCCGGACCTGGAAGGGTGTTCCAAAAATCGTCGTATAGTTGCCGCTTCCGCTATCATTTTCATAGCTGGAATAGGTGTGCGGCGCGGTCAGGAAGCGGCCGTCGAACGGAACGCCGCCCAATATGTTCGTAGCGTCATAGCTGCGATAACTGGCCAGGGAGAGGGACGGCGTGATCGCCGACACATCGGCGAAGGTCGTCTTGGTCGGCAATTGCTGGGATTTGTCGCGAGAAATGTCGGCAATCAAGTTAATCTCAAGATCGGCCTCCGTAGGCAGATATCGCACAGCCGCACGAAACGCAGTGCGATCAGAGCCGCCTCGCTTGCCGAGAACACAATTTCCACTTCGTGTGGCGGAGATGCCTTCTCCCGGATTGGCGCATCCATAGTCGATCAACTTGAAGAAGCCACCGCTTCGCCCGGCTGTGCCGGACAGCCGCGCGTAAACATCCTTCGCGATCGGCATATCCAAAGCGCCGCGCACCTCGGCGCGGTCGAAGCGGCCGAAGGTCCCCTGAACATAGCCGCTCCCGTCCCCTTCGGGCCTCTTCGAGATCAGCCTTATGGCTCCGCCAAGCGAATTCTTGCCCGCCAACGTGCCTTGCGGCCCCCGCAATATCTCGACCCGATCGAGATCGGAAAGTTCGAACGCCGCGCCGAACATGGTGCCATAATATATCTCATCGACATATATTCCGACGCCCGGTTCGAGAGCAAAGCTCGCATCCTCCTGTCCCACGCCGCGGATAAAGGCCGACAGTGAATTGGCGTTGATGGCCGTCGCCCGGGACAGGTTCACGTTCGGCGTGAATAAGCCCGCGTCGGCTAGGTTAGCCTGATTCCGGGAGGCCAGCATCTCTGCGTCTATCGCGCTGATGGCGATCGGCGTATCCTGCAGCCTTTGTGCTCGGAACTGGGCGGTCACGACGATGTCTGCGGGACTTCGTTCCGAAGTTGAAGAAACCGCCTGGGCTTGGGCGGCCGCGCCTATAACAGACATCACCGCCAGCAACAAGATCCGCGGCAGGGTCCGGAAGCGTCGGCGGGATCTCAGGCTGTCTGCCACCTCAGCTAACCATCCATTCTTCCGACGAGAAATCCTCGCCCGAAGCGCGTTGGATTTCCGAAACGAGCCGGGAAACGGACATGATCATAAGCTCTCGCTTGTTTTGTGCAATAATGCCGAGCTTCGACAGATTGCCGAACTCGCGCGTCACCGCTTCGCGATGCGACCCTATCCGCGCAGCGATGGCGGCATGAGTCGGCGCCGGATCGAGCAAGACGCTGTCGTCGCGAATGCCGGCGGTATTGGCAAGATGCAGCAATTCACATTGAATGCGTGCGGTCACAGCCATTGTGGACATTTCGAAGTGCCGCTGCGTCAATCGCCGGACCTCTTCGGCCAGTTGGCGTGCGAGCCACAGTCCCGCACCCGGCGTCTCGCGAAGGATGTCCAGAAAGGCATCCCCTGAAATCTCGATGAGTCTGCTGTCCTCGCGCGCGATAGCGGCGGCGGATCGGGGACGGCCATCGAGGGCGGCGAATTCGCCGAACAAGGCTCCGATGCCGATCTGCCGGATGATCATGTTCTGGCCCCGCGCCGAGACCAAGCTAACCTCGACGGAACCCTCGATCAGAAGGTAGACCTCCCGATCATTAGCGCCAGCATCGATGACGACTTGCCCGCGCCGGATCGATCGCTTCCGGCCACGCGCAATGATCTCATCACGCAGCGTCTCAGGCAGTTCAGAATCCAATATTACCTGGTTCAACGAACGCGCCTCCCGTCCGAATACATGTTCCGCACTCATGGGGTGCCAGGCGAGCCCGGTCAAATGCTGTCCAGCGGTTACTTTACGGCTTGGCGTCCCGGCTGGAAATACCTTATGGTTTGATCGTCGACGCAAAGGGGTGGCTGTGTCTCGTCGAATCGCGATCATTGGCGGCGGTCCAGCGTCTCTCGCAGCGGCCTATGATCTGGCCATGCGCGGCGATAGTGATGACATCATCACGATCTATCAGTTAGGATGGCGAATAGGTGGCAAATGCGCGAGCGGCCGTGATCCCGAAAACGGGCAAATACATGAGCATGGACTGCATGTATTTGCCGGCTTCTATCACGAGTCCATGCGTCAGCTTCGCATGATCTATCGGCAATGGCAGGATGTCGGGCGTTATCCTGTCGATTTCGATGATGCGATGATCCCTGTCAACGGCTGCCTGCTGTCGGAAAGCCAGGTCACGTAATCCCCATCGAGTTGGACCCGTCCGATCGCTCACCGGACTTCGACCAAGCCTCGATCGAACCAATCGACCTGCTGGCTGCGCTGATTGAGATTGCGTTCGGGCAGTTCATGCGGCGGGTGAAGGATTTGCCGAGCCTTCTGCGCCTCCCTTTCGAGGCACTGGAAAGACGCAGCGCCTTCCTGTTGAAGGAAGCGTTGCGCCTGCTCCGCCAGTCGTTGCTCGAGGGAGACAATCGCGCCCGCCCGGCGACACGGCTGGCGGCGCGCAGCCTGGCCCTCATGCTGCGCCCGCTCCGCGACGCGTTGCAGCTGTTCATCACCCTCGGCGTCGACGACCGGCAGGCGCGCGATGGAGCGACGCTCGCTGCCCTCGCCGCGGTGGTCGCGATTGGGCTGCTCGAGGACAACATGCTGCCCGACAATTTCGATCGGGTAAACGATGTCGAGGCGAGCACATGGCTGCGACGGCATGGCGCAAGCAAAGCGGTACTCGATTCGTCCTTCGTTCGGGCCGGCTACGACTATCCTTTTGCCTATCGGGATGGACAGACCGCCCCCCCGCAGCGCTGGATAGCGGCCGGGACCGCCGTGCGCGGCTATCTAAACCTCGTCCTCACCTTCAAGGGCTCCGTCTTCTACCATTTCAACGGCGCCACCGCCGAAGTGCTATTCACGCCCTATTATGAGGTCCTCCGTTCGCTCGGTGTGCGCTTCGCCTTCTTCCATCGGGTCGATGCGCTCGCGCTCGACGCTAGCGGCTCGCATATCGAAGCGATCTACGGCACCCGCCAGGCGAAGCCCAGGGCGGGGCGGGTCGGCTACGACCCGCTGATTGAATATGGCGATCGGCTCTGCTGGCCGACCGAGCCGAAATTCGATCTGCTCGAACAGGGTGACGATATGCATTCGTGGCTGAGCGAGCGGGAGTTGAACCTCGAAGCGGACGGGTTTTCGGCGTCATGTCCGTTCGTCGAACCCTTCGCGCTGAAGCACGGCGCCGACGATGACGACGGCTTCACCCATGTTTTGCTCGCGGTGCCGCCGCTGGTGGTCGAGCGGATAGCCGCACCATTATGCGTAGCAAATCCCCAATGGCGAGAGGCGGTAGCGTCGGCCGGACAGATCCCGACGATCGCGGTTGAACTTCGCGGCATCGACCCCGCGCCGTCCGAACCGCGGCGCTATCCGATCCTGACCGCCAATCCGCAACCCTTCGGCACCTGGGCCGACATGTCGTTCCTCGAGGACGGCGGCGGGGAGCGGGGGGATGGCACGCATCTCAGCTATCTGTGCGGTGCGTGGCCGGTACGGCGTCCCGCCGAAGGCGAGGCCTGGACGGATTTCGTCGCACGTGAGCATCAGGCGGCGCGGGAATTGACGGAAGCCTGGGTGGCGAAGAATCTGGAACGCGTGCTTCGGGAAGGGTTGGGCCGACCCGAAGGACCCATTCCGCGGATAGAGAGGGTCGATGTCCGCCTGAACCTGAGTGCGACTGACGGTTATGTGCTGTCACCGCCCGGTAGTGTTGCCAAAAGGCTAGATCCGGCCATCTGCCATTTCGGGAATCTCCATGTCGCGGGGGACTGGACGCGAACCGGGATCGATGCTGGCTGCTATGAAGCGGCTCTGATCTCGGGCTTGCGCGCGGCTGGGGCTATTCGTGGTTCTCGTCCGCAATAGCGCTCCGCCTCACGTCGGATCGAGCGCGCTGGTAACGCGGGTCTTCGGGTTCGATTACTGCGACTTCTCGGATTGGGTGCAGCGTTGCATCGACGATCGGGGCGATAGCGCTGCCGAGTGGGTGTCCGATAGGATCGACACAGCCTTCGAGCATATCGGTTCTGGATTGCGCGCCCTTGGCTACGAGCCGGTGGAGACGCTGGGCGACGGCCTGCTCGCCGTGGCGACGGCAGCGGTGGCCGTCGAGGAGAAACTAGCCGCGCTCGTCGCGGGGGCGAGGCTTGGTCTGGCCTTCCGCTGTGCCGTCGCATTCGGTGCAGTGCGGCCCGTGCCGATACTCGATCGACTCACGCTCTGGTCGGGAGAAGGGATAACGCGCTGCCACCAGGCGATGCGCCGCGCGCCGCGAATAGCCTGCCCCGACGAAAGCCCCCGGGCACTCCGTCCCGATCCACTCCGTCCCGATCCACTTCGGCTCGTCCGCGCAGAGGTGATCGACGGGACGGTGGGTTTTCTGTGTCTTCGACAGGACGATATTAAGCTTGCCAATTCCGCCGTTCAGGACGCCGCACGCCTGGCAGAAGCATCGGCGGAGGCGTCGGGCAGCAGGATAGAAAAGGCGACACAGGACGAAAAGGGCATCCTCCTGCGCCTTCACTTCACTGCCATGGCCGAAGCTAACGACTGGGCGCGCTTGGTCGCAGAAGGGCTGGGCCGCGATTTCGATTTCGGAATCGGGCTCGCCAGCGGCTTGATCTACCGATCGACGTCTCCCGACACTCCCCCAGTCGTCCATGGCGCAGCGGTGAACCGAGCCGCTAAGCTCGCCGGTGCCGCGCGTGGCTTCAACAGCCCGGCGATTGCGCCGCCGGCGCGCCGCGTCAAGGCTCGCAGTGTTTCCAGCCAAGCGACGGCGCTGCGCGGACAGGAGGAGTCGGAGGCTGCCCACTCGCTCGCACAGGGAGCAACCGCCGTCGAGCTGGTGGGTGACCCGGGATTAGGCAAGACCTATCTGCTGCGCCGCCTCACAGCCGTCGCGGCGCATCGTGTCGCGGCGGTCAGTGTCAGACCTCAGGACGTGCTCGAGCCCTATCGCACGCTGCGCAGCCTGTTACGCGCGGTTGCTGCGACCGACGCCGATCGCGCACTTTGCGATCACCGCGCACCGACCGGCGAAGCAGCCCTGATCGCCTGGGGCGAAGAGATCTGCGCGGCGTTGCGCGGCAGGTCGGCGGATGATCCGCTGCTGCTCGCAATCGACGATCTGCAATGGGCCGACACCTGGTCGGTGAAGATGCTGGAGTCACTTCGTGGGGAGCGCATTTCCCTGCTTGTCGCACGGCGCTCCGGTCGGGCGCCCCTGCTCGTCGATCGGTCGATTGTGCTGCGGCCGCTGGGCGATGCGGCCATCCGCGTCCTACTCGGGCCGCTTGGAGACGATGCCGCGCTGGTGGCGCTCGTCGGCGGCAATCCCTTCTATGCCATCCAACTGGTCGGCGCGATGCGGGAGGGCGCGGCGGTCAAAGGCTTCTCGACGGCGGATGCCGTCATCGACGCGAGACTCGCCGCGCTTGATCAGACCGATCGCGCCATCCTGCGTCTCGCCGCAGTGGCCGGCCGGCCCCTGAAGCCCTCGGGGCTAGCTGCGTTGGCCCATCGCGCAGCCTTCCTTTTCGCACCCGATCAACTCGACATCCTCGTCGCCCGCGGTTTTCTCAGCGAGAGCGATAGCCGCTATGCGGTCGTCCATCAGTTGCTGGCCGACCGGCTGCTTGCGACGATGCCCCGCTCGCTCGAGCCCGTACTTCATCAAGATGCGGCGCGAACCTTTCTGGGCTTCATGAAGGCGAACAACGAGTCTATCGCCATCGACGAGGTCGCCGCGCATTGGGCGAAGGCCGGTTCCGTCAGTCGCGCGGGGCTGCTCTATGGACAGGCCGGCCTGAACGCACTCGACCGGGGCGCGCACGCCGCGGCGCTGATCTTCCTCGATCGCGCGGAGATATTTATACGACATTCGGCCTCGGGCATGTCACGCCGCGGATTATGGGCGGCCAGCCGTGCCCTCGCCGCCTGGGGGCAGGGCGATGTCGCGCTGTGCGCGGCCGAGGCCGATCGCGCCTTTCGTCAACTCGACGGGGCGGGTCGCCATTCCGCAGGGGCGAGCCGCCGCAGGGCGCGGTCTGCGCGGCTGCGCGCCAGCGTCGCGCGGGCGGAGGCCGGACATTATCGCGGCGACGTCCGCGCAATCCTCGGCGGCAATCTGGGCGCGCTTCGTTGGAGCTCCGTTGCTGACGACCGATCGAGCGCTAAGGCGCGGGGGCTAGCCTTCGTCGCCACCACATTGGGAGTGCTTCGCGGCGGGATGATCGCGTCGTTTGTCACGCGTCAGGCGTTGCGTGCGGATCCGTCGCCTCGTGCCGTTGCCTATGTCCATGCGGCGCGCGCGGTGGTGCATCTTGGTTTCGGCCGCTGGAATCGAGCGCTCGATCGTATCGACCGGGCGTCGCTCTCGCTGCTCGATGATCTCGAGCCCCAGCTTGCCGAGGTGCTGCTGACCCTCACCGCCCTCCATCATCAGATGACGGGCGATCTGAGCCGGGCGCGCGCTCGTTTCGAGGATCTCGGACGGAGCGGTAGCGCCCGTGCCAATCCGCTGATCGAAGGGTGGAGCCGTTATGGGTATGGCATGGTGCTCGTCGCGGAGGGTGATTTCGGCGAGGCCCGAAAGGAAATAGCCGAGGCCCGAAGGCTGTTCCATGGCCGAGGCGATCTCCAGTCCGAGCTCATTTGCCACGGCCTGATGGCGCAGGCTATGGTGACCAAACTACCGGGTGTGACGCTTGCCGCCTGTCATGCGGCAAAGGGGCTGGCGATGCGTCTGCCACCTACCAATTTCGGCTCGTTGGAAGGCTACAGCGGGAGCGTGCTCGCCCTCGCGCGATTGTGGCAGGCTGCCGATCAGCCCGGCGAACGCGAACGAATCCGCGATTGTTATCGCGACCTCCGACGACCGCTTCTGGGCTATGCGCGCATATTTCCAATCGGCCGCCCGCGCCTTGCCTTCGCGGACGCGCTGATCGCGGAAGATGAGGGTCGGATGGCCCACGCGAGCCGGACCGCAGCGAGCATCGGCATGGACATCGACGCGCGCAACATGGCGCCGGGCGGACTTTGGAGGACCAATAGTGACTGACACTGGGAACAATGACCTTGCCGCCGAGGCGCTTTTCACGGGCTTGCCGCGATTCACCGCGCCGGTTCTCGACATCGTCGCGGAGCCGCCTTTCGTGCATCGCGACACCGTGCTACACTGCTTCGTGTTGCGATCAGATCAGGCCAAGCTACAGGTGGCGGTGGACATGATGTTCCAACCGCTCGGCCTGTCTTATCAAGTCGCATCCTCGGCCGCGCTCCTGACCGCCCTCTACGTGGGTCAGGCTACTGCGACCGCCGGGCGATATGCCCGTTTCGGATGGTCGAGCGAGATCGATCTCGCCTTTTGGTCCCTGGCGCGGGGGCAGGACGGGAAGCTCGTCTGGATACCCTTCTATATGTTCGTGGACAGCGGAATAGCGCTGGTGGCCGGCCGCGAGGTTTATGGATTTCCCAAGCAGCTCGCGCAGTTCGAACGTGACATGACCACCATCGATCGCGATCCCGGCGTGGCGGTGCGTACCAGCTTCTTTCCACCTGCCGTGGGCCAGCGCGGCGCGGTCAACGATATTTTAGTCCGCATTCGGCGCTCGCAAGGCGAAGCCCTTCTGGAGAACGACGGGCGGGGCTTGGAGCGGATCGATGCCGGGGTATTCACCGCGCGCTTCGCGGAAGCCATGGGCCAGCCTGTCGAATTGATGCCAGAAATCACTCCGCCGTACGGTACGCCCAACGGGATCGCCGTGCCGATGCTGCTGCTCAAGCAGTTTCGCGATGCCGAAGCACCCGACAGAGCCTGTTATCGGGCGGCGGTGTGCGCCGACAGTCGCAGCCTGGGCCCGGTGCAGATCGCTCTGGTCACCGAAGAGATCGCCGTGGACCTGACGGCCAGCGGCAGTCATCCGATCGCTGACGATCTCGGCCTCGTCAGCGGCATGACGGCGGAAGCCGGGTTTGTCATCCAGCAGGATTTCGAAGTGAACCGCGCGCGTATCGTCAGCTGAACGTGCGAAAAATCACAGGGCCGATGTGAGTAGCCCCACCGCCTCGGCAGTACCCACCCCCTAGAGATCTCCTCCGTTAAGAATGGAGGAAGACGACATGAACAGGGCATTGGTTGTCGGTATCGGGGACTATGGCCGCCTCGGCCAGCCGCTCCCCGGCTGCGCGAACGACCTTGCTGGTTGGCGTGACCTGTTGGCGCCCACGCTCGGCATTGCGAACGGCGCGCTTCGCGTCAGGGCCGATGACCAGGCCACGCGCAACGTCCTGCTGGCGGATTTACAGTGGCTATTGTCCGATGTGTCGCCGGGCGACCAGCGGGTCTTCTTCTTCGCCGGCCATGGCGCCCGGCTGCGCCGCCGCGATCCGCTGAGCGGCATCATGCAAGCGGTTCTCGAGGAGACCCTGGTCACCTACCCGGGGGCGTCCGACGAGCTGGAAAGCTATATGCTGTTCGATGCCGATCTGGCGACGTTGATTGATCAATCGGGCTTTCCCGCATCCGGTCGCCTGAGCCTGATCATCGACGCCTGCCACTCGGGCGGGATGGCGCGCGAACTGGATGATTCGCCGATCGCGCGTTGCTTCAAGCTGGATGAGGAAGTCCAGAAGCGTGAATGGGCGCAAGCCATGCCGGTGGTGCGGACCTTCGGCAGCTTGGAGACCATCGACGCCGTGTCCCGGGTCATCGTCGCCGCCGCTCGCGCTGAGCAATCGGCCTGGGACGCGCGCATGCCCGACGGGAAGCGCCATGGCGTTTTTTCCTATCATGCGCTCAAAGCTCTTTCCGCACTGTCGGGACTGACGTTCAACACGTTGATCACGACCGTGACCCCCCCGATCGCCGCCGAATTTCCGCAGAATCCTACACTGCTTGGCGATACCAGCCGGTTTCCCGGCATAATCTTCAATTGAGGAGGACCGTAATGGCTACCAAGGATTTTTTCTGCACGCTCAACTTCGACGACATCGATCTTGCGCGCCCCGAAATCTGGCGCGCGCAGCTGATCGACCTCGTCCAAGACGAGGCGTTCTCGACGCTGCTCAGCGATCTTACAATCACCGGCGGCGCGATCGCCGCGGCGCCCACAGCGCGTGAGTGGGGCGGTGGTTGCGACGTCCACGCCGATGTCCATTCGGGCGGGGGCGGTTCCGCCGGCATCAGCTGCGGCATTCATTTTTAAACCCGGCAAACAGGAGAAGTATCATGGCAAAGACCGTTCTCGAATTTCGCGTGCCAGATTGCGATATCGGCGATGTGGACATGTGCCGGAACAGGATGATCGACGTCATCCGCGACCCCGAGTTCGAATCCTTCATCCGCGGCCTGGAGCTGAACCGCGTCGTCGCTGGCGGCGCTCCCACACCTCGTGGTGGCGAGGGCTCGATCAGTTGCCATGCCGAAAGCGGCGGCGGCTGGGGCTGCGAAGGCCGCGTTAGCTTCAGCTTCTGACCACAGGAGATGGCGATGACCGAGCCGGCCAAGCCTGCATTCGAGTTCAGCATCACGATCGACGATGTCGTGCTCGACAAAACCGCGATCGAGCAGATCGAGAAGAAGCTCGCCGAGCTGATGATGGAGGAGCTCGCCAAGATCGACCTTGCCGGCAACTTGGTCACAGAACCGCTACCGACCGCGCGCGACTTCGGCGAACCCGGCGGCGGCCTTACCGGCTTCCATATGAGCCGGGAATGAAGCTAGGCCATCCGCCATTGTGCCCGAGTGCGCCGCTCACCCCTAAGGCCAAGCTCCTTGGTGTGGTGACCGGCGGGGGGCAGATAGCCTTTCTGGGCAAGCCGACGGCGGTGGATAGCGACTTCATCGAAGTCGCTAAAATGGGGCGCGAACCGGACCGAAGGTTCCGGTTCGCGTCGCCATGCTCGAAGGGCGGCTGTGCGAATTGGAACGGAAGCGGATGCTCGCTTCCCGAGCGCGTGCTGGCCGATCTCACCTCTCCGCTACATGGACCCTTGCCGGAATGCGGCATCCGAGACCGGTGCGTATGGTATGCGCAGACGGCGAGTGCCGCGTGTCGGAGCTGCCGCTTCGTCGTCACTCGAGCGGATCAATGATGCGAACGACAGGCCCGTTGATATCCAACGTCAGCATGGATTTGTGCGAACGGAGACTATGTTCAGGAGGGGGCTCAGGCAGGCAGGGCTCCGAACTCAGGTTAACAACCCGGGCACGGTCGCGCTCGGTCCAGCCGCCGGTCGCCGCGACAGCCTTCAAACATCTGCATGTCGACCAATCCCGGACCCCATCTGGCCCTTGTGGACGGATAGACGGTTGTCGAGCCGTTCTCACGGTGCCTTGTTAACCTGAGTTCGGAGCCCTGCTCAGGCAGGTTCACAACTTGCGCGGAGTCTCGGGTTCGATTACGATACACGCAGTCGAACTGAGCCGATAAGCGACGGTTTTCAGGTTAAAAAGTTGACGAGGTACATTCCGAGGTATCGCGGGAAAATGGGTGGATCAAAAGGACGGCAAATCAGCCGCTTAACCGATCAGTTCGAATCCCTCCCGCTCCGCCAAGACCTTGTCTTCCCCTATCCACCGCGAATCGCAAAAGGCTAGCATTTCTGCGGCCTTCAGCGTGATTCGCGTCCTCTCCCATCCCCGCCCGTCCCTCGGTGACCGATTGGTAATGTGGGAAAAAGTGTGGGAGATTTGGGCCAATGGGAAAGCTCTCTGCGACCTCAGTAAAGGCGGCCAGGGCGACATGGTGATGGCGACGGCCTTTTCCTGGTCATCCAGACCAGCGGTGCGAGAAGCTGGGTTTGCCGCGTACAGAAAAACGGGACCCGCCGAGATTTTGGCCTGGGTAGCGCGGCGAAGGTTTCCCTTTCGACAGCCAGGGAGCGTGCCAGGGAAATTCGGACCTGGGTTGAGATGGGCCTCGATCCTCTGTTCGAACGGCGCAAGCTGCAGGGTATCCCGACCTTCAGACAAGCGGCAGCGAAGGTGATCGCGTCACACAGCAGAAACTGGCGAAACGAAAAGCACGCGAAGCAATGGCTCCAGACGCTGGACAGCTACGTCTTCCCCCAGATCGGTGACTTGCAGGTGCACGACATCACGGGACCCATGATCCGGAACGTCCTTGCGGAAATATGGCTGTCCAAGCCGGAAACGGCCCGCAGGGTGCGGCAGAGGATCGGCACGGTGCTCGATTGGGCCTATGCCTCTGGCTATCGCGACAGCGAAGCACCGATGCGCGCCGTGACCAAGGGCCTTCCCCGTCAGCCCAAGAAGGACGGCCACTTCGCAGCCATGCCTTATACCAAAGTGCCTGATTTCATGATCCGTCTAGCTCAGCGGGAGTCTTTCAGCCGCCTTGCGCTGCGCTTCGCGATTTTAACCGCAGTACGATCCGGCGAGGTACGGGGTGCGACCTGGGACGAGATCGACATCGACGCGAAGCTGTGGACCATACCCAAGGAGCGTATGAAGGCTAGTCGGGAACACGTCATCCCGCTGTCCAAGCCCGCGGTTCGCCTCATCAAGCGATGCTGGGAACTTCGCATTGGATCACGCGCTCTTGTCTTCCCTGGTACCAAGGGAGACACGCCCATGTCCGACATGACGCTTACGAAGCTGCTGCGCGAAATGAAAGAGGACTGCACCGCGCACGGGTTTCGATCAGCTCTTCGGGACTGGGCTAGCGAAGAAACCGATCATCCCAGCGACGTTGCCGAAGCGGCGCTGGCACACATGGTTAAAGACAAAACGGAGGCGGCCTATCGTCGGGGCAACCTGCTCGAGAAACGGCGCAAGCTCATGGCTGATTGGGCCGATCACTGCCTGAAGCTTTCTAAGAAGACTTCTGATCCGTCCGAACCTTCCAGTTGATTTCGCTAGAACGTCCTATGCTGGACGCTCAGCGTTCAATTTCGTTCTCCGTCCAATACGACGAGAGACTCCTTTTCCGATTGTTCATGCTAGATGCGTCGTCATGCAGGTTTTTGGATCAGGGCCGCGTCTCGATGCGCCGCAGGGAGATGCCGCACGCCAGGCCGTGGCAGCGCTGCGAGGCTATGCCTATCAGCTCTACGCCTCGGGTCTTGCCTGGCTGGCACTAGGCGACGGTGCGGTCCTCCATCTCGAAGTGGCAGAGGATTATGCGATTGCGACGCGGCAGGCACTGGTAGGCACCCAAGTAAAAGACACCGCAGGCAGCGGCAGCATCACCCTCCAGTCAGCCGGGGTCCGAGCCGCAATCGACGCCTATGTAGATCTGGTCGCGCGAAATCCCGATCGCAAGGTTTCGCTCCATTATCTGACGACCTCGCAGATCGGTCTCGAGCGCGAGAATGCGCACCGCGTCGATGGGACGCCGGCACTGCTTTATTGGCGCCGCGCTGCGGCCGGCGCCGACCTCGCCCCGCTCCGCGCACTGGTCGTATCGCTCGATCTCAAAGAAGCGACGCGGACCCATCTCGCCTCGTTGTCCGACCAGGCGTTCCGCCACGATTTTCTGCAGCGCATTCACTGGGACTGCGGCGCGCCGGGCCTTACCGACATTCGCGCGGACCTAGAGGCCGGGCTCATCGAATATGTCGCGACCGCCCGGCGGCTGTCGAGCCATGCGGCCCGGACCCTCAGCTCTTTCGGTGCTCGAGCACATCCTGTTGACTGCGGTCTCAGGCGAGGCACGAGCGCTACGCCGCGCGGATCTGCTGAGGCTGATCGACAAAGCCGCATTGGTCGCGGTTCCAATTGAGCAGCTCGCGGAAGCCTTCCTGGGCCCGGGCGACACCAGCACCATATCGCGCGGCGGGTTTCTCGCGGCGGCAGACGATCTGCCGCTGCCCGAGATCCATGCGCCGCGTGATGCGCTGGTGGCGGCGATCGACACGGGCCGGCGCGCCGGCGGCATTGCCATCGTGAGCGGTGCGACCGGGCTAGGCAAGTCGCTCGCGGCACGGCTCGCCGCGGCACGGAGCGGTCTGTCCTGGTCGATCGCCGATTTCCGTCACCTGCCGCCTCCGGAAACCGCGGCGCGGCTTGTGCATCTACAAGGCGAGCTGGCTGCCTCGCCCGCGACGCATGTCATCCTCGACGATCTGAACGAGATGGACGATCCCGCAGTGCGTGACGCACTGATCCGGGTGCTCGCTAGCCTCAGGCGGCGCGACCGGACCGCGATCGTCACCACCTATCGCGCGCCTGCCAAAACGACGCTGTGCCAGCTGGCGCCCGGCGCGACGCCTCCTGTGGACATGCCCTACTTCGACGAGGATGAAGTTGCCGGTCTTGCGGCCGCGATGGGCGGAGACGCCAAATATGCAGGTCCGGTCCACCGCGCCGCCGCGAATGGGCATCCGCAATTGACGATGGCGGTGCTGCTTCATCTGAAAAGCAGCGACTGGTCGCGCGCCTCGCTCGCGGCGATACTGGGCGGCCGGGTCCAGTCCGAACTCGGCGCGGAGCGGCGCGCCGTGCGGCAGCGCCTGGTCGGGGCGCTTTCGGCCGATGCGCAAACATTGCTGTTGCGCGTGAGCTTGATCCGCGGAGGCTTCAAGCGCGACCTCGCCATCCGGATCGCGTCGCTCGCCCCCGCAGTGTCGCGCAGCGGGCTGGTACTCGACCAGCTGGTCGGCCCTTGGATTGAGACTTTCCGGCGGAACCGGCTTCGCGTATCGCCTCTGCTCGAGGATGCGGCCGCCGATGTGTTCTCCGCCGGCGAGCGCCGCGCCGTCCATTGCTGCGTGGCCGAGGCGATATTGGGGGCCGAGGACCTGGCGGCCGCCGACGCGCCAGCGGCCATGCACCATGCGCTCAACAGCGAAGAGGCTAAGTTCGTGGTCGCCTTCGCGCAAAGCGTGGTCACCTGCAATATCGAGATGATTGATATGCTCGCGCCATTCCTGACCGAGCTCATGTTCCTCTCCACGGAGAGACCGATTTTTCCGCCGGATACGGCGGCCTCGGCGATGATGCGGCTTGCCCAGCTGCTCGTTCTGCTCCCCTACGGCACGCCCGAGCAGGCGCGCGCCTGCTGGGATGTGCTCGAGCAGGAGCGCGCCCAAATGAAGGGCGGGGTGCTGTTCGAAGGCTTTGTACTATCAAAGCTGCTGCTTCATCCGCGCACGGGCGAGCTGTTCGGGGACTGGCTGGAAATCCTGCTCCGGTTTGACTGGCTCTGCCAGTCCGATCCCCGGCTTGCCGCAACTGGTCGCAACTTCACGTCGAAAGCGGGCGGCAATCCGCATGTCACCGGCGTGCTGTTCGCCAGCCAACTGCGCAGCATCCATGCCGTCGCCCGGTTCCGCACGATACTGGAGCGGCTTGACCGGGAGAACGCACAGACGCGAGAGCGCCTCTTCTCCTCATTCCGGCCTGGTCGCGAGGACATCTCCGTGCTGGTCAAGCATGGCTGGCTCAAAGAATCTCGAACCGAGGGCTTCGACTGGGAGGCCGCCCAGCGCGATTATGGCGCCTGCGCCGAGTTGGCGATGCGCTGGGGCAATCCCATGTTGGCCTCGCGCTGTGCGATCGCCCAGTCCATATGCATCGACGTAAATGGGGGGGACGCCGAGCGCGCGCTCGCGGCCCTGACCGATGCAGAGGCGCGAATAGGGTTTGACGTGGCGTTCGGCCGAGCACGCGCCGCGATCCACTGGCGGCGGCGCGATCATGCCGCCGCTTTGCCGCTACTGGCCGCGGCGGCCGAAGCAGGCGGCCAGGACTCGATCGAGCGTGCCTATATTGCGCGCGAAGCAGGGATTAGCGCGGCGAACCTCGGCGATTGGCCAGCTGCACAAGGCTGGTTCGAGCGCGCCCAGGCGGCGGCCGCGGCAGTGGCCATGATTCCATCGGTGCGGGCGATGGCGATCGGATTGCTCGCCGACACGGCCCAAGCGGCTTATGAGGCCGGTCGGCCCGACATCGCCATCCTCAGAATGCGCGATGCGCTGGTGGCGCTGCCGACGATCGACGAGGACGGAACGCTCGCCGAAGCGCATTGTCATAGGGTGGTGCGCCACGGCCTGCTCTGGCTGTACCGCAAGATCACCGGAACTGAAGCCGGCGGCGAGGAAGAGGTGGTCTATGAGCCCGGCGCAGCAAGCAATTCCGAACCGCTGGAAGCGATCCGATCGCATCCGGTGATCGCGCTTGATATCTCCTTCTATCTCCTCGCTGTGGCCGACGAGGAGCTTGCCGAGCCGACCGGCTTCTATCGTGAATTCCGCAAGTATCTGGTCGACGGCCCCGTTCTAACCTCGGAGATTTCTGCGGCGATCGCCGAGGATCATAAGGCGATCGCGACGCATGACCCGACCGATTTCGTGGCGCGCGTGCGACGGCATGCCATGATGGCGAGGATGGTCGCCTCTGGCGAGGCGCGCGAAGCGGCTGACCAACTCAAGAACCCTAGGCGCGGCACGATTCCGCTCGCCATGATTGATGCGGATGCGCCAAACGACCTCCGCCGCGCGGCGGAGGATTATATGCTAAGCTTCGCGACCGGCGCGGCGATGGCGCGCGCGTTCGATGCGATCGCGTCCATCGTGGAACAAGGCCTCGCGGCACCGGAAGTCTCGGCACTGCATCCGTTGCTGCGCCGCATGGGCGGCGCGGTGAGCACCTTAACGACAGATAGGGAGGGCGCCGCCAATTCGATCTGGCTGGTGCGCGAGGATTTGTCGGGCCGTCCGGACGAGTTCTGCTGGGCGGCCGTCTGGCTGCTCCTCCATGTCAACAGCTCGAGACTTCGCGACGGCGTTGCACAGCCGCTGATCGCATGGATCTATGCGGGCGCCGACCATCTGGTCCGCAGTGCGCGGTTTCGGTTGTCGTTGCCGGCGACCACGGCACCGCCGGTCGAGGCGCTGCTGGCTGCACCGGAACGGACGATAGCTTCGACTGCGCGGCTAATGCTCGCGCTGGCGCCTGCGGCCGCGACGCGCTTCATCCCCCAGGTTCGCACAATGTTGGAAGAGATCGCGAGAAGCGATTCGGGTACCAGAATGGCGCCTTGATTTGGCTGATCGGCAGAAAGGCGGATCGCTGGACGTCTTGGCTTCGTGTCGGAACGCGGATACTGATGGAGGATGCCCGGTCCTCGATGCGCTATTGATTGAGCCTATCAATCTGCAATCACTCTTGAGCGGAGCGTCATCTGGACTTCTCCCGCACATACAAAGAAAATCCAGTCGGAACGGAGGCTGTACTCAAGTCCATCGAGACGGCGACACTATGGCGTGCACGGGTTAGCGCAACATACAACTTTGCGCGGCTCTGCGACTTCAGTTCCTTCACGGGATTCATAAGCCAAGCTCGCATTGGCTCGGTTGGTAGGATGACCACATGATCGAAGCCCCGCCCCTTCGACTCCCCAAAGTTCATTGCCGGCGCTTCCCGGTCCACGCCCTTGCTGCTGACCTTGTCTCGCAGCTGCATTGGCCGCACGGTTGCGAGATAGTGTGCGTAGTCAGCAGGGGCAAGGATGAAGGCGCCTTTGCGGATAACCTGCTGGTCCCGACACCCTTTGCATTCGCAGGCCTGAGTCGCGGGCAGCCCGGGAAACAGCATCGAAGAGATTTCGCAGATAATCGCACTGTTTCGATGCGAGCGGCTTAATGTTGTATCGTCGATATCGATCGGAACTTTCTTCGGCAGCTCTTTGCGGAGGAAATCCACGATACCGCCGTCCGCGTATTTTTTGTGACGGCGTTCGAGGTGGGTCAAGTAGGTCACTTGTCTAGGGTCACCGACCATCAGAAGGCGCGCACGGCAGCTGGCGAGTGCGGCCAGAATGTCTAGGTCGTATCCGGCTAAGTCTTGCACCTCGTCGACGAAGATGTGAGGGAACACGCGGCTAATCCTGTCAATCACCGCACCATCGCTCCTATCATTACAACGTACCACGAGCTTCGACAGCTTGTCCGAATAGACGTGATGGTCTGGATCGAAGTAGTGTTTTTCCACCTCTTCCTCAGGCCAAAATACGGGCTGGCCTTGTCGATTCTTGTATTTCAGACCGGATTGCGTTGCGACGAGCAGCATCCCACGAATTGTGAATTCGAACATCGCACCTTGAAACGGTTTAACGCCGTGCGATATCAGAAAACTGAACCAAGTCATGATCGTCACGTTTGCTGGAACATGGCCGGCGAGTTCAAAAAACTTGTGGCGGATCTCCGCCTCATTTGACTCGGTATATGTGGTGATGAGCACCCGCTGAGAACGGATCTTCAGCGACTCCTCCACCAAGTAGGTGGTCTTGCCAGATCCGGCAGCGGCGATGACAATTTTGTTGTCACCGATCACGTCGCGATCGCCTCCAAAATATAGGCCGGGTAGGTGACCTTCGTCTTAGACTCGAAGATTGCCAGCGCGGTTTCGGTCTTCCTACCCCTCATATGGAGCAGCAGTTCATCTTCGGACTCCGCCGTTGTTCCCAAGACGCTGTTGAGAGTCGCAACGTCGTTCGCCTTTAACATTTTCGGCTCAAGTGTGTTATAGTTGAACGGTTTGTCGCGAACGCTCAGGTCGCCCTCGTCAACCACTCGATCGAAGCATATCCTGATGTTTTCCGAGCCTTTGTAGGCGGCATACTTCCGTTCGATGGCTTCAGCGTCCCCGTCGTTATCGGTGACGACGGCCACATTGATCTTCAGCGCATTGGCGAACTCAAGGAAGCGCAGAAAGGCCGTTCCAACAGAAATGACGTCGATCCCATCTTGAATAGGGAGGCGGCCTTCGTTTGCATCCATGTAGGCTCGCTGGACGACAAGCTCGTCCGAATCGCCTTCCACAAGGATTGCCTTCGCAGCGAGCGCGAGCCGCAAGGTGTCGTACCCGGCAAGTCTTTTGAAAAACCCACTAGCCTCCAGTTCGGAGATGCGCGCCACCTGGCCGCCCCTCAGCACGATTAGATGGTCCAGACCGAGTTTATTGGCGACGAAGCTGCTGTGCGTGGAGATGATGATCTGCTTTGTTCCATGCTCTCCCGTCAGGTCCGAGATCAACTCGTTCAAGCGCGAATGCGACAGATGGTTTTCAGGCTCCTCCAGCAGGATCGCCGTCGCATCGGCGTTCTTCTTTGTGCTGAGCGCCAGCTTGGTCTTGATCACGCACTGCTCGCCCTTGCCGATATACTGGAATGGGACGAGGTCAATGTAGGTCATGAGGCTGCTCTCCCAGATGGTCTGGGACGACAGATCAACAGAGATGCTGACTGCCTTGGAGCTTATCTTGGCAGCTTGGGTGATGCGCTCGTTAATCACCTTCAAGGTCGGATTTGCGACGAAATCCTCTCTCAGCTTCCGGTGGGCCTGGGAGATCGCCGCACGTTCCTTCTCCTCTAGGGCGTCGCGGATGATGCGGGAGACGTAAACGTCCGAGCCGTTCTGCATCTTAGTACTGGACGAGTCGATCAGCGCCGTTTTGATCGGGATGTTTCGGGCAGTGATGCCCTTCCGCGCGAATGATCGCATCGTCGTGTTGTAATACTCGACTGGGATCGCACGCAGGGCCCCCTCTTGGAGAAGCGCTTCATACGGCTCCCTGAAGTTCTCCTCGTCGAACTCAATTCTGAAGACGACGCCGCTACATTTCGCCTTCTCAGAGTTGCCGTCGCCTTCCAGCTCCGCCAGCTCGCTGGAGGTTCCAGAGAAGAACAATTCTATCGTTATTGCAGGAGGCGGGAGAGGCGTGGCAGACCCGAGGCTCTCAAGATACTCATTTTGTGCTGCCAGATTGAACAGATAGCTGGTGACGTCGTTCCTAAGGGGGCGCCCATGCAACTGGCCCGTCAATCCGAGGTATATCGCCTCCAAGATGGTGGTCTTTCCAGACTCGTTGGTGCCGACGATTACGTTCAAGCCTTCATTCAAGTAAAGGGTGAACGTCTCGCCATAACACTTGAAGTTGGTGATCTTAACCTTGACGATCCGCATGCGTTCCCCCTTTTCCATCCGCCCCGCTTTCACGCCAGCTATCACTAATTGATACCAATTCAATCCATCCAAGGGCGGCACCCGAAAGCTGAACGCAGACTAAAGACGGTCTTACCGGAATGATCGATATTCTTTAGCTTCAGGCGTCGCTAGGTGGATTGTCATGTCGCCGGTTTGCTAGGCGCCAGCACCAAGCAGTATTCGGTTGCCAGGAACGTGCCGGAACGCGCGATCCCGACAGGTCAGTAATATGATCTGCATGCGCGTTGATGCCTCTGTCAGGATCTCGACCATAGTGTCGAGGCGGCCATCGTCCGAATAAACCAGCGGGTCATCAAGGATCAGCGAAACGGGCTTCCCCTGCTCCAGCAAAAGGTCTGCAAAAGCGATCCTGGTGAGGACGGCGAGCTGCTCTTGGGTGCCGCGAGAGAGGTTAGCGCAGCTTTCGTCCACGCCAGTCCGGCTTACGCTCGCGAGCGTCAGATCCTCGGCGAAAGTGAGGTCGCAGTTTGGCAGTAGCTGTGAAATATACCGCTTCGCGCGTTTCGCCACTGGCCCGACGAACTTAGCGGCCGTTTCGTTTCGTGCGCTCTCCAGGGTGTCGCGAAGCAGCTTCAGCGTATCTGCCTCTTCGTTGATCCGCTGGAGCGCGGCATTCGCCGCCTCGACCTCCTCCTGAGCGACCGCAGCGCGATCTGCCAGGCCAAGGCCGCCCTCGCTCTCAATAGTGCCCTCGAGGCGGGCGATCTCCGTTTCCAATCTGGTCCGCGTTTCTGCGGCTACCCGGCCACGCGCGTCGATGACATCTATCTTCCGGTTGATTGCGATGACATCATGCGCCGATGCGTTACGCTCGGCTTCCTCCAGGCGGACGGCTGCCTGTGCTGCCGTTCCACGTGCTTGGTCGACGTCCGCATCAAGAGACGCCCACTCCGTGCGCGCTTCAATCTCTCCGACAAGGGCCGTTGCGTTGGCGAGGTCGCTCAACGCGCCAGCTTCGGCCAATGCGAGCGGCGCATCAGCTTCCTCGACACGCCGGAGCGCCGCTATGGCGCTATCCTGTGTCCCTTCGGCGCGGGCGAGCTTCGTGTCGGCCGCCTCGAGGGCGGCTGCCAAAGCCGACATATCGGGAAGGGCAATCTCGGCCTCTATCGTGTCCGGCTCCAGCTCAGCGACAAACAGCTTCAGCGCCTCGGCGCCGCACGGCAACTGTAGGATCTCGTCAGCGGGAGTGACGGCCTCAATACGTGCAGCAAGCGTCCGCAGTTCGGCGGCGGCGTCGCGCGCCGCCTCATTGCTTGAACGAGCGGCTGCAAGATCCGCTATCTGGAGCTCGTCGAGTGCAGCCTTCCGCTTGCGGATCGAAACGGCCAGGGTTTCTTCGGCGCTCGCGGCCGCTGCCGGCGGGCTGACGATTAACTGTGCCGCTCCGATCACGATATGGGTCGCACGAGTGATGGTGCGTTCGCCCGCTTCCATTGGCTCACCGTCGATCACGACGCCGTCGATGGTACCAGACAAAGTCAGTCGCGTTGCGCCTGCATCAACCACAGCTTGAGCCTGGCTCACCGCGCGATCGTTCGCCTCAAGGGCTTCGATCGTTTTTGCCGGAATGGCGGTTGCCGCCAACAACTTTGCCTCGCGATACAACCGCTCGAGCTTGAGCAACTCATCATGGCGCCCTCGGGCAGCTCCGGTCGCGGCCGCGCGGCGGCTGACCCAGACGGCCTGCTCACCAGCTGCAAGCGCTCCTCGGGCGTATTGTCGTTCGATGCGAGCGCCTTCAAGTTCCTCACGCGCCACCGCAACCTTGATCTTGGCGGCCGAGAGGGCCTCCTTGAGCTCGGCGCGCTTAGCCCGAGCTGTGTCTAGGGCAGCAGTGGCTGTGTCGCGGGAAACAGTCGCAGACGCATAGCGAGATTTCAGGTCTTCAAGCCCCTTCAGCTTCGCAGCGATCGCTTCCTGTTCTGCCTTCCGGGTCGAGAGGATCTGCGCCGCCGCGCGGGCGATCTCGAGGGAGTCGATCAGGTCTTTGCGAGCCTGTGCATCGGTTTCGTCTGCGATTTCCCGCTGGACGATCTTGAGCCGGCCGCGTGCTCCGTCGAGATCAGAGAAGCTTTTCTCCAGTGCAACAAGCCGTTCGTCGGCCTCTCGCGCCGCCGTTTCTGCAGCCTCCAAGCGCTCCCGCGCATCAGTCTGCCGGCCGCGTCTCTGACCGTTGGGAGACCAGTAAAGCTCATATTGCGCGTCGGTCCGTTGGCGCACCCGCCGATATGCCTCGCCACCCATGATCGATCCGACCTCTGCTTCCAGAGTTGAAGCAATCGTGTCGCGAACGATCTGTCCAGGCCCCGCCACGGCTAGCGCCTCAGTCTGTGCGACCCACAACAGGCCCAATGCCCCGTATGTCGAGACATCGCCACCACGACTGGTGTCACGGACCGAGCCGAGCAGCGCATTTAGCCGTGCTTCCGCGTCATCCCCTTGAGCTCGGCCATGCGGACTGGAGATCTCAACCCAAGGGCTTTTTAGGAAGCGTTTCGTCAGCGACCAGGGAGAGCGGTCGACGTCGAAGCTGACCTTGATCTCGGGACCCACTGCCTCGCCATACGGTGCAAAGGACTGGGCAAGCTGGTTGCGCGTGTTGTGGCGGACGAAGAAGGCTGCGCGAAGCGCCTCCAGCAATGTGGATTTTCCGGTCTCGTTTGGCTCGATGACGATGTTCAACCCGTCCGAGAGATTCTCGATCGCGAAGGGCGTTCGAAATTTTCGAAAGCCATCGACCGCAATATGCCGGATAACGAGGCTCACATCTGATTCTCCCGGCTATACTCGATAAACAATCGTTCGAGCGCTCGCTTGGCGATGACGCCGTCCGGACCGCCTGCATCGATCTTCGCGCTGAGCTTGGCTGCTGCAGTCCCGAGCATCCCTTCAACGGCGATCGTCGCGAGATCCTCCTTGCGTGGCCGGCCGAGCAAGTCATCCGCCCGCACGGTCAGATGCCGTAGGCGATGGCCGAGGTCGTTTTCGAGCTGCCCGAGCATCACAACCCGTTCGCAGAGGCTGGTAATGCCTGCGAGCGTCAGTTGCAGAAGTGTGTTAGGAGCGTCGATACCGGTAAGGAGCTGGTCGCATTCGGCGTGGAAGGCTGCCTCGTCGTTGACCGTCCAGTCGCGTATGAGCCACTGGAAGCGACCAGTTCGGATCGGCGTCACCGTCGGCGCTAGGTCGGGCTGGAGGTCAATGAGGAGTGCGTGGCCTGGCTCATCGCGCTGGAAGCGGTCAGTCTCCGGTGTGCCCGAATACCATGTCCGCGCATCGACTTTGAGGGCACCGTGCCAATCGCCTAACGCGAGATAGTCGAGGTTCGATAGCTTGGCACGATCAGGTGCGATCTGGTTTTTGGTCTCTCCGCGCGATCCAAAGTCCCTGATCGATCCGTGTGCGACGCCGATGCGTAGCCGGGCGGCGGGGGTTTCCATTGTATCGAAGAGGGTCGTTGGATCCTCCAGATTATGCCGATGGATCAGCGGCGCGGGCAGCAGCCATATGCCGTCTTCTATCTGGTGGGGCTCAGGTTCCGAGAGGATGACGATTCTGTCGCCGGCCTGCTGCCGAACGCGGCCCCATAGGCCGCCATTGCGGGCGAAGTCATGGTTTCCTGGCAGAAGCCACCAGCGGCAAGCGTGCCGATCCATGCGGGAGATCGCCTGCACGATTGTGCGGTCCTCAGGGCCTTCCGTGTCGAAAATGTCGCCGGCGACTATCACATGCTGCGCGCCATGCTTGGCGGCCGTCCGTCCAAGAACATCGATGGCATCAAAGCGGGCTTCCGTCAGTGCCGCCCGGATGTCTGGATTGAAACGGCCAAAGGGTTTGCCTAACTGCCAGTCGGCGGAGTGAATGAACTTCATTTAGACCTTATAGCGTCCGTTGCCCTGCACGGACACATCATCTGCTCATGCGGCTTACAAAAATGGTCGCCATCCGTTCGGATCTCACGACGGAATCACTGATGCGAGCAACGACGGCTTCGGAGGCGCGCTTCTTTGAAAGCCGCCAGTCTGGAGCGGGCCCTTTCTATTATTGTGCGACAACGGACAGGCAATCGGTGGAGGACAGATTCTAATCGAATCTCAAGTTCGACTATCGCTTCGATACGGCAGCTTCGATCAAAATCGCGATATTCAAGCGGGAGGAAGAATGTCCGCCCAATGTATGATGTCCTCTAGAAGGTGCATCGTATCCGGATCCTCCCAGCTTTGCCGTTCGGCATCCCATCGTCCGATCACAGGCTGATCCTCTTCCCAAAGCAACATCCGCCGACCGTCTCGCCGGTCCGCTGGCATGTTAGAAATAGAGTTCCAGCCTGAGCTGCTTGGCACGGTCATGCGCGTCCCCTGGTTGGCGACGCCTTGAGCCTTGGCTTCCATCGTCGCGCCTATGTCCACTCGGAGCGACGGCCAAAGCCGGATGTTGGAAACCTGTTCGATGAGCAGGCGCATGCGCCTTTACCGGCAAGCCGGCTGGACATGCGCGCATGCCACCCGGCCTCCAAATGTGGCGACCGAGTTCATCGAAAAGGGGTTTCCACGCCCCGCTCCCACGGATCTTGGGAGCGGGGCCAGATTGCTTGGTTCAGCAGAGTTATCAAGCCCAATTTCGTGTTTAGCCGCCCGGAAGCTGCAATGTCATTGCCGCAAATCGACCGTGATTTTGGACTGGAAGCAAAGCTGCCGGCGATAAAACTAAGCGCTATTCCCTTGACTCAAGCGATGCGCATTTCGCCAAAACTCGCCAAGATTGCTGCTTACAACGCATCTTTGGCGACTGGCTTTCGAGCGATCGTGGAAGCAAAAAGGTGCCGGGCAGCATTGCGGTTTGTGCAAACCATCGCTGGATGCGAGGCGGCTCTGTGGCGGATTTCTTCTGCCTGTTAAGACACAGAAATAGCAGGTTTTGAGGATTTTTAGGGTACGGCAAGATAAAAGCCCTGCCTCCTAAGGTGGCTGGGATTGGTGTCTGCACAGGGTTTTCGATGGAGGCACGCCGATGGCGGTGCCTCCACATGACTGGAGAGTGTCGCGTTTGCCGCTCTCCCGATGGAGGCCCTTGAAGCCTGGGCTGACGGCTTCCCATCCTTTCCCGCTCTACCCGGGAAAGGATCGCGGCATGGCCGACAATGATGATTTCGACCTCTGGCTCGGGCATATCGGCCGCGACACGCCGACCGTCGGAAAGAGCCTTGCCCGGGCCCGCCGAACGGGCGGCCAGGGGAGTGCGACCGGACGCCGCTTCACCGGCGCGCGCTTGGGCCGCGGCAACGGCGTTGGCCGCGTGCTTGGCCCGGGTTCGTCCCGGTCCGGTTCGGGCGCGCGCCGGGTGGTCGTGAAGAGCCGCATCGTGAAGCTCGGCAAGGGCATGGCTGCCACTGCCCATCTTCTCTATCTCCAGCGCGACGGCACCACTCGCGAGGGCGAGCGCGGATCGCTCTATGGCCGCGATACCGATCAGATCGACGGCAAGCCCTTCCTGGAGCGATCAGCGGGCGACCGTCACCAGTTCCGCTTCATCGTCGCGCCGGAGGATGGTGCGCGCTATGATGACCTCAAGCCCGTGATCCGCAGGCTGATGGATCAGGCCGAGAAGGACCTAGGCACGAAGCTCGACTGGGTAGCGGTCGATCACTTCAACACCGGCCACCCCCACAGCCATGTCATCGTGCGCGGCAAGGACGAGACCGGCAAGGATCTCGTCACTGCATGCGACTATATAACCCAGGGGCTTCGCGCCCGCGCCAGCGAGATCGTCTCGCTCGACCTGGGGCCCCGCACCCAGCAGGAAATCGCCGCCAGCGTGGCGCGGGAGATCGAGCAGGAGCGATTCACCGGCATCGATCGCGTGCTGATGCGCCAAGCGAATGAAGACGGTGTCATCGCCGTCACCAAGACCGATCCGGGTCAACATGCTTCGCTCATGGGGCGGCTACGCACACTGTCCCGGCTCGGCCTTGCCGAGGAAGGCAAGAACGGCCGCTGGACGCTCGACCGCGATCTGGAACCCACATTGCGGCGCATGGGAGAACGCGGCGACATCATCAAGACGCTGAACCGCGAACTGCGAGACGCAGGCATCCATCGCCCGCCGCAGAGCCATAGCTTGTTCGATCCGGTGCAGGACAAGACCATCATTGGCAGGGTGGTCGCCACCGGCCTGTCCGACGAGCATCGCGACCGACGCTATCTCATCATCGACGGGATCGACGGGCGCAGCCATTATGCCGATATCGGCCAGGACCAGCAGACCTTCGCGGCTGGCAGCGTCATTCGCCTGTCGCCTACACCGGTCGAGGTGCGCGAAGTCGACCGCACCGTCGCCAATGTCGCTGCCGAGCACCAGGGCCGCTACAGCGTCGACATCCATCTCAAGCAGGACCCGAACATCACCGAGGACCGGGCACAGGCGCATGTCCGCCGCCTTGAGGCGATGCGGCGCATGACGGGCAAGCCCGATCGGCAGCCCGATGGTAGTTGGCTGATCGGCCAGGATCATCTCGCAGATGCCGAACGCTATGAACGAGAGAAGAGCCAACGCCAGCCGGTCCGCATCGAGACATTGTCCGTCCGGCCGCTCGAACATCTCCCGCGCCACGATGGCGCGACCTGGCTCGACCGCGAGATGACCAGCAGCCAGCCAGCGCAGCTGTCGGGTGGGTTCGGGGCGGATGTCAGGAAGAGCCTCGTCCAACGCCAGGCATGGCTCGTCGAGCAGGGCCTGGCTGACCAGGAGGGACAGGGCATTCGCACACGTCGCAACCTGCTTGCCGTCCTCCAGCAGCGTGAGCTCGACCGAACCAGCCGACAGATCGAGCAGGAGACCGGACTGAGGCATCGCATCCCCAAGCAGGGCGAACCGATCGACGGCATCTACCGCCGTGCCGTCATGGTGGGGGATCAGCGCTATGCGATGATCGAGAAGGCGCATGAATTTAGTCTCGTGCCTTGGCGGCCGGTTCTCGACCGCGCGATCGGCAAGCCGGTGTCAGGCGTCATGCGCGAGGGTCCGATCAGCTGGACCATCGGCGGCCGCAGCAGGGGATTGGGCATCGGCTGACCGACCGCCCTCCGACCGGTACCTGGCGGCACCATGGAGGCTCTGTCGCCCGATCACTGCCCGAGCGATCCTGTAGTCCATGAAAACCTACAAGACCCGCCACCAATTCTACCTTCCCGATGACCTGTCGGCCAAGCTGGATGCGCTGACCACCAGCCCGGGCACGTCGAAGACGCAGATTCTTACCGATGCGCTCAATGCATGGCTCGACCGCAAGGGCGCTCAAGAACTGGACCAGCGATTCGGCCCCAGGCTCGATCGCCAGAACCGGACCACCGAACGGCTCGAGCGCAAGGTCGATGCACTGACCGAGATGCTCGGCCTATTCATCCGGCACCAGTTGACCCTGGTGGCAGACCAACCGCCGTTCGACAGCGACACCGCCCGGCTGGGGAGGACGCGCTATGTCAGCTTCATGAAGCTGGTCGAGCAGCGGCTAATGCGGACCGACAGCGGCGAGGCGACAGTCCTTGCCAAGCAGGAGGAGCGGCCATGACTCTCGAACCGTTGCCCGCCCCGATCACCGTGCGCATCAAGGACGCTTGCCGCATGACTGGCATCGGACGATCCAAGCTCTACCTCCTCATCGCCGCAGGTGAGATCCAAGTCATCAAGGTCGGCAACATGACTCTGATCCCAGTGAGCTCTCTCGAGGCCTTCTTAGGGAACCGGAGAAGAGATCGGCAGTCGATGTCACGGTAGGTCTTTTAAGGGCCTTCCTCGTCATTCTCTTGGTCGGAAGTATCGCTTGGCCAAAGCCCCTTCATCGCCTTTTCGCGGCCCAGGCGGTCGACGGTCATGGTCGAAGAGTAAAGGATCCGTCCGGGAGGTCCAAACCATACCGCCTCTCCGTCCACCATGTGATAATGAGCAATACCTGGAAACACTGCTTCATCTACGCGAACAATCGCCCGTGGGTTGTGAAACATCGCGAGTTCATCCGACCAGCCTTCCTCCGACATGCCAGCCTCGACATCCTTGGCAAAGGGTAGCGGCTCGTAGGCATCGGGTCCCGGCACGTGGCGGGCACCATATCTATAGAGGGAAACATGTCGATCTCCGAACCCGGCTCGAGCACCCATGCGATTGAACTTCGAAATTGTCCCGGCGTTCGATGAGAGGATCGCCGACACGTTCTCAGTGCCGTCCTGCTCGAAGAACGGCTTCAGCACCTCGGTTTTCCGCTCAAAGCCCGACAAGAACTTTTCGACCCCGACCGGCTCGCCGTCCGGCCCGGTCACTAACTCAGCGCTACGCCCATAAAGGTAGATCGGCAGAGCAGAGTGCGACCACGTCATAGACGCTGAGTCATGAAAGTCTGCGATGGCGAAGACTAAAGGATGGCCCTTTACATGTGGCTGATCCCAGTAGCGCTTGCTCATCTTTGTGTGCAGCGGCGAGCCGAACCGTAGCGGCATAGTTTCCTCAAGGTGCTTCATGAGGTCGTCAGGCCGAGTAGGTGGTGCCCCCCGGCGTAGGCCCGCCCCCGGTCCTCCGCCGCTCGCGTTGACTGTTGTCGCCTCCACAAAGACCCGCTGATCTCCGCGTAGGAGCTCGAAGTCCGGCACGTGGTGATCGCTGGCGATCTCAAGGTTCATCTCGGCGAAGGCAAAGCGCAGGTATATTTCCCAAATACGGGCGCTGTACCCCGTAGATTGGAAGTCCTTTACAAGATTGCCATCCAGATCGACCACCCAAGGCTGCAAAGCGCGAAGCAAGTCGCGCGCTGCGCTCTGATTTACGCCGTCGCGCAGATAGCGAAATTCGGGCGCAGTCCGCTCCTGTGGAACTCGTTCGGCAAATAGGTCCACGCCAGCTGGAGGACCGGAGGTGGTGTGATCGAAGGTGGCTGCCAACGCATCGGTTCCCATTGGGCCGCTGATCGCATCCTCCGCGTACCTCACCGTCGGAAGTGCAGGCGAGTGGCGAACAGGACGATAACGGTTCAACGCGTCGCGCATCAGCAACGTCACCCGCACGTCCCATTTTTTTGAGCCAGTGTGGACTACGGCAAGCAAGCGCTCACGGTCGGCGGCCCACCACGATGCCGGTGTGCGCGCGTCGCGAAACTCTTGCGGCAGGCCCCAAAGGCCGAGCGCATCGAACCTTTCGCGCGTGGTGCGCTGGAAGCGAGGTGTGATCCTGGGCGTCTTTCCGGCATTATCGACGCCCGTCTCCACACCATCCTCTTCGCCCGATTCCATGCTGCCCTCTGTCGATTGCTTCAACGCCCCGCCGCTAACGCTCCGCCGGCGAGAATGCCATTTATCTCGGCAATCTGTAGGGAGGTGATCATTGACACCGGCTTTCACGCTCAGTCTAAGAGCGGAGCATGGGTCAGGTGAGCCAACATTTTCAGCCGCCACTTTATTGGCAACAGTTTGAGGATCTTACTCAAACCACTGTCGAGTTGGTCTACGATAGCCCACATGCAGATAAGATAGGTCGGCCGGGCCAAGCGCAAGACGGTGTGGACGTGCACGCAGGTCGCTCGCGAGCCGGTGCGGTCGGTGTCCAGTGCAAGCGGCTCGATGATCTGGACGAAAACAATCAGCCGCTTCCTGGCGGGCCGATCACACGGAAGATACTCCTCGAAGAAGTCGAGAAGGCCAAGCAGTTCACGCCTGGTCTCGATCTGTGGATCCTAGCGACAACCGCGAAGCGCGACGCCAGGATCCAGAAAGTCGCCCGAGCGCTTGATGCCAAGCATCAGAAGGCTGGTCTATTCGAGGTGAAGCTCTGGTTCTGGGATGACTATGTCGCCTTCCTAAACAGCTATTCGGACCTTCAAAAGCGCTATTATGCGGAGGTCATCCAGCTGCGCGCGCCGCGCGATCAAGATCTCGTCATCCTTGAGACCATCGCAACCGCGTTCCATCGCCCGGCACTCAGTGATCCGCTGCATGTCGAGCAGGCCGACGATCTACTTATTGCGCTTCAAGATACGCTGAAAGCATTGCGCACGGGGCAATTGGTTGATCGTCAATCGAGGCACGTTATCCGCAAAGCCGTTGGGGGCTGGCGCGCTCTTCACGATCCGCTTTGGCGGTCGAGCATGCGGGGACTTGACGAGAGCCTGAGCAAGACGCGCCAAGGGCTCCTCGAAGGACTGCAAGATGGCCGGCTCGATCGGAGCGGGCAGTTTATGGTGATCAACGACCTGTCTCTTGGGACTGAGCTAGAGCAAGGCCGCAAGGAATGCCTGCGCCAACTCAATGAGGTGCTCGCGCTTGCGGGTCTCTCGAAGATCTAAACTCAGCTGGGCTCTCAGCTCATGTCGTGAAAACCGGCATGCATCCGGGAGCCGATCGCCCTGACAATCTCATCGATCAGCGACGAGTTCTCATCGAAATACGGTTGGAGCGGCTGCCACGGCACCCTTAGGGAAAGTGGCCGCCACCTATCATCTTTCAGCGCAAAGTATTTAGCAGCCCCCTCTGGTTCGTCCACGCGGAAGGTTCGATAGGCGAGGCCCAAATCGTCCATCACGTCCGCATCTCTGGTTTCGAAGAACCCCGCGCTGGCAAGAAACATGAGCTGGCCCATGCGACCTTCGTAATATTTGTCGAGAAGCGCCTGAAGGGCGATTGGTTGCCCCTCTGGCACGAGTACCCCGATATAAGCTGACACCAGCTGTCCACCTGCATCGAAGACAGCAACTTCGTATTGCGGCAGGTGACCGCCCGACCCGTCCGTGGCGATGAAATAGAGGGTAAAAACGCCGGAGGAGGGACCGAACAGGCTGATGCTCGCTGAGCCGTCAGGCCAAGCCTCGGATGCTTCGTCCAAAACCCGTTTGATCTGGGCCAACCATGCTGGATTGGTGGACAAGGCCTCGGTCAGCCCTTCTTTCGCCGAGGCTATGTGTGCCCGATTAGACAGGCTTACTGAGCGCTTGAAAGACTGGCCAGAGCTGCCGGTTGATCCCTTCAGCTCCTCGATGATCGCTTCGTCGCTCAGCAGCGTGTTCCGGGCAAACGTTCCGCGTCGTTCCACTCGCTCAATCGTCCACTCCTCGTCGATCAAAAGCTTTTGGCTGAGCTTGGCGGCATAGCCGATCTCGAAGTGATCCCGGTGGGGCCGCGGATCTAAGTCATAGAGGTTCTCGTGGAGCGTACAGAGCTCTGCCTCCGTGTCCATGTCCTTGGTGTAGGCCCGTACCTCTTCGAGAGTCTCTGGATTCCGGGCCAAAACCGACAGGCAAAACGCTCGAGACAGAATTTGCGGCGCGAAGTACAGGATGTACTCGAGCCGATCGAGTTGCCTGGGCTGGATCGGCAATTCTTCCGGAGCTCCATCGCCGAAATTTTCGGCGAGCTGTTGCAAGGCTTGGTTTAAGGCAAAGCTCGCCTTTTCATTGAAGTCGTCCGCGGCCTTAAGGACCAACAGGACATAATCATCTATTCCCTTGGCTTCGCAGCATCGATCGTAGCTGGCAATTCCACGCTTCAGGCTCGCAGCGTCTTGATAGGCGTTAAGCTCGTGCCACGGCGCGAGATATCGTCCTTGGTCCACCGGCACCGGTTCGATCGGACGGATCCGCAGGCTCTTCCCTGAAATGTCTGGCACGAGCTGCACGCCTTCGACCGCAATGCTCGTCTCGTTCCTGAGCATCGAGAATGGGACGAGCAGCTCCGTCCATTCGACTGAGGCGACAATCGCCCGAATTTCATCCTTGCGGACACCGAAGTGCCCCTGGATGGCTTCGACATACTTGAAAACCTCGTGCGCGGCCTGGCGCGCCGCCGCGTCGGTCTTCTTGACCTCGATGATCACCCAATGACCGGCCTTGTCCTTGGCGAGAATGTCCAGGAAGCTTCGTGTGCCGAGGGATTTTGGAATGTACTGCTCAATTTCGACCAGTTCCATCCCGTCTTCCAGGATGGATAGATCGGCCGCGAGCAGGTCGCGGATTGCAGCTTCGTTCATTCCAGCCCAACTCCCTCATGCCTATGTCATCTATGGCGATACGCGGACGAGCACGCGCACTCACCAAGGTCAAGCCGCGCCCGCGCTAAGATCTGGCTTTCAACTTTCCAATCACCTCCGGTGGCATGCACCAACGCGGCATTTAGGCACAGCTGACGTCACGACTAGACATCGACAGTAGAGCCGACCATGATGGTCTGGAGCCGCGGGTTTTCGGGCCCTGTGGGGATGTTTGTGGTAAGGAATGTGGGAAAACAGCGCCCTGGCTGAGCAGATCGCAGTATTCCCGGGCCTGGATGGCTTGGGTTATTAAGTCCTCCCGCTCCGCCATTTGCCGATTCATCAGTGTTCATAGTCAACCGCCGAAAGGCGCGGATTTCTGCGGATATTCGGGTTGTCGCCATTCACTCCTGTTCGTTGATATTCGCCTACAGCCCCGTTAAAACGTGGGGAACGGTGTGGGGATACTCCCGAGTGTGGGGAAGTCTACCCTCATTGTGTGTGGGGAACTGACATGGGCAAGCTGACCGCCAATGAAGTCAGAGCCGTGCTGGCGAAGCCCGGCACCTATGGTGACGGCGACGGCCTTTTCCTTAAAGTGAGTCGTACCGGCGGTGCAAGCTGGCTTCTGCGTGTCCAGCATGACGGCAAGCGGCGTGACATCGGCCTTGGTAGCGCCAAGCTGGTCACGCTGGCAGCCGCCCGAGCCAAGGCAGCCGAAGCCCGCAAGGCCACTCGCGAGGATGGTCGTGATCTGGAGGCAGAGAAGCGCAAGGCCAAGGCCCAGAGCGTCACTTTTCGTGAAGCGGCTTTGACCTACTACGAAACGCACAAGAACCAGTGGTCCAACGCCAAGAGCGAGGATCAGTGGATCAATTCAATGGAAGCCTATGCCTTTCCTTCCCTTGGTTCAAAGCCGGTAGGCGGCATCACCGCTGGCGAGATCATCACCGCAATTTCCAAGGTATGGACTGAGAAACCCGAAACCGGCAGGCGGGTGAAGCAGCGGATCAGGGCCGTGCTTAACTTTGCCCATGCTCGCGGCTGGCGATCCACCGAGGCTCCATCCGATGCGTTGGCAGCAGGCAACGGATTACCGAAGCAAAAGGGCGGAAAGCACCACCCTGCCATGCCATATGCCGACGTACCGGCATTCATCACTCGGCTCCGTACAGCGGGGGGAACATGGAGCAGGCTGGCACTGGAGTTCGTTACCCTAACCGCAGCCCGTTCACAGGAAGTCCGCTGGGCGAAAAGGAGTGAGATCGACTTGGATAAGGCCCTATGGACCGTTCCAGCCAATCACATGAAAATGCGTATCGAGCATGTCGTCCCGCTATGTCCGGAAGCGTGTGTGGTTCTTCATAGTGCTATGAAGATCAGGCGAGAAGGAACGGACCTGATCTTCCCCGGCGCGAACGGCGGTGCCATGTCAGATATGACGCTGCTCGGTGTTCTTCGCCGCATGAAGTAGGCGACCACAGTGCACGGCTTCCGGTCGTCTTTTCGGACATGGGTTGCCGAGGAAACAAACTTCCCCGGCGAGGTAGCGGAAGCGGCTCTCGCACACCAGAATCGCAACGAAGTTGAACGTGCCTATCAGCGTGGTGGCTTGCTCGACAAACGCCGGAATCTGATGGATGCATGGGGTGAATATTGCACCACCGATCGTGATTTGGCGAAGGTGGTGCCAATGGTCAGGCGGGGATGATTTGCAATTGGCCGCTTCCCCCCAGTTATTGGTGGGTTGGCAGTATGGAAAGTTGCCATTTTGAATTTTTGAAAGTTTAAAAGAGCCCGGCGAGATCGTTCGTCGGGCTCAAACAGCAAATGGCCTACCGCGATATCGGTTCGTTATTAGCTTTCGACGAGCACGGCTGGTCCATCCGACTGGGCGAAAGCGACGGCTACGCTATTGTTCTCATCCCTAAGCGTGACATAGATTACGATCCCTTGCTCAAGGATCATGATAACGTGCATGTTCAGTAGCGCTTTGATCCGGTTGACCCAACCAACCAAACCTTCCGGATCGTATGCGCGGCGCGCCTCCTTGAAAAAATGCTTCATGGCACCGCGATGCAGATTCTCGCCGCACGCGCTGTAGATTTTTTTCAATTCAGCCAAATCCATCTCGCCCTTCTGCAACTCGAAATTGTTCTTCATGGCGGTGGATGGCCTGACAGCGCGAGGAAACGAATTGGCGTTCATCCCCCCAAGGAGCTTGAATGTCTCTTCCGCGTTCCAGCTTTTCATGATGCGTCCAGTGACGCCCACGAGGCCGTGGGCAGCAACCGTAGAGAGCGCAATCAACTCGCAGATGTAGCGGACTTGTAAGATCGCAGCTTCTGCGTCTGTGAACGTGTCGCCGCCCCCTTTCTCGTCGCTTATTCTTTTTAGGAAGCGATCAATCGCTTCCATTCTGACCTTAATTTCTTCCATGAAGCTGCGATACATATGGAGGTTCTGCTCCATAGATGGCTTGTCGTCCTGTGCTGACGCAACTTCTTCGCCTGCGACGCCCATGTCCGCGATCGCCTTCATCATGTTTTCGCGGGCCATAATTTCTCTCTCACCTATACGCCTTAAGAAACGAGCCGAAGACGGGGTTTCTGCGATGGCACCGGATAGAGCGATTCAACGTCTTCCAAGACGAGGCCAAACAATTCGGCAAGCTCATCCACCGAATAATCTAGGTCATTAAGGTGCGAGCGGATGATTGAACGCAGAGTGCTGGGTGTTTCCTTGAGATGAGCGGCCTCGACGGGCTCGCGCTTGCGGAATCCGCGCTTTGACATCTCAATAACATAATATTTGTACATTCGATCTGATAAAGAACCAATTTGCCATGCTTTGTACATGAGGGCTTGCATAGATGTGCCCCAATACAATTTCAGGTCCATAAATCTTGTTAGAGAATGTGGCTCGAAGTCATTTCTTATATCACGTGTCGGCATAAGAAACTCAGACGCGAACCTATTTGCCTCCAACTCCTGCTCTGGATACGGTGTTTGATGACATATTAGATGCCCGATTTCATGGGCTAAACTAAAACGATATCTGTCCTTCGGCTGACTAGAGTTGATATAAATCACAGGGGGAAGGCCGTCACAGGCGTGTTGACAGAAACCGTCGATCAACTCGCTCCCGAAGTCGAACGAAATTACGATGATGCCCGCACGTTCCGCCAACTTGGTTAAGTCATCCACAGGCCCCTTTGGCAACTGCCAGCGCTGCCGCAGCATTCGTGCGATCTCTTCCACATCTCGTCCGTATTCGTCCGGATCAACGGCAGGTAGAGGGGGAAGTGTTGGGTCAAGCTCAACCGATGCCAGCAAAGATTTAAGGTTGAGGCGAAAGACCTCCGCTAAGCCGTGAACAGCATCTTGATCCTTTGACGCGAGCTTTGCCCGCTTCCGGTGGTAGCTGACCATCGGTTCCCGGACATATGCACTTCGATAGAAGAAGCTGGGACGCACCCGCAGAGCCAGAGCCAGCTTTTCAACTAGTTCTGACTGCGGTTGAATGCGCCCGTGCTCCAGCTTTGAGAGCGTTCCCTGCGTGATGCAGCCATCAAGGAGGGAAACAAGCTCGGCCTGCCCCTTCCTGCGGACCTGCCGCGCTAGAGTGAGCAGGCTTCCATTAAAGACCTTATCCATGGGCCTTCCGCTCAGTGCCCTTCACGAGAACACGGATTCCAACCCCATCATCTTCGCCATCGATCGGCAACGGCGTCTGAATGCCGCGCCCGTCGCCATCGCTATCGTCTAGCCCAATCGCCCACAGCACGTTCCGGTTTGAATCATTGCAGACAAGGTACATCTTAAAATCGCTGGGAGCGTTCTCCGGAACACTCCACCCGAAGTAGAGCAACGCTGTTTGCGGCGCGTCAGAAAACAAGTCGGAAGCGTAGTCGGGCATTTCGTTGGCGTCGTACTGCTCAGATGCCTGCGTCGGGCTTACTCCGACTGCGAAGCCAACGGCAAGACGCTTAACCCGAAGCGCATACCGGCTTTCTAGTCCCACTAGGGTCAACTGATTCTTGCGATGCAAGTGTGCGCCCTGAGTATTGTCGCAGTAATCACGAAGCTTACGAACGATGATATCTCTATACAAAGATGCGCGAGTGCGGGGCTCCATAAGGGGTGCCACCGTACGGCACTCAGTCAGGAAAAACGTATGCGCCTCGCGCCCGACGTTCGAGAGGCCTGCGAAATGATGGCCGATATCGGCTTGGGCATCTTCAGCACTGCAAACGGCCATGAAACGCGACTCCTGCTATTTCGAGATCGCTTACCATGGATAGCCCGCCATTGGAATAGGACTGGAATAATTTCATTCAATTAGGACAGTGTGAGTCTACCGCGTTTATCGCGGTCTTCGCAATCTTGCCCGCCGCCCGAGGGGGCTTGGTCGCGGGGTCTTCGGGCGCGGTGCCTCATCAGGGGCGTAAAGCTCGTCTGATAGGCGTCATCGCAACTGATGGAGGCCCTCTAGCTCAGTCAAAGTTCAATAATTGAAATACTGCTGACACATCGCCAAACATTCTGGCTGCCGATACCAAAATACCGTTGATTCGACTTTGATCGGAAGGGGAGGCTCACAATCGACGACGAATACATGCAACTCAACTACGGTTGAGCAGACTGAGACTTTCAATATCCCGCGAGCAATTCGGCAGGTTGCACGTTCAAGGCACGAGCCAAGGACAGAGCGGTCTTGATCGTGATGTTACGTTCGCCGCGTTCAATCCCACCGATATGGTTGCGATGCAATTCGGTCAGGCCGGGCGTAATAATTCTCGCCCTGGCCCATCCAAAAGTAGGTTGCGGCCAAGGCGTCGAAGACCGGCGGCAATTCCGTGCTGCCTTGGTCCTCCGTCATGCTTTGACGCGTGATCTTCGAGCTTCCCAATTCGACAATCGAGCCGTCGGGCTGGATCGCACGGATCGCATAGAGCGCGCGCATCGTTTGACAGCACTTCTCAAAAGGTTTGTTCTGATCAAGGCGTGAGCGATTGGTATGGCTATCAATGCCAAAATCCACGCGACACGGTTCTGATACCGCGGTGCAGGGGCAGAAATACCGCCGCAGATGGCAGCATTGGCGAGCAGAAAGACCATTGACCAGATCGCCATCCATCTAAGCTTTGGTGATACAACAGGCAAGCCGATCAATGTTACTGCCAATGCCACCAACGTTATGATCTGCTGGACTACGATCGTGAATGACAACGTAGGGAGCCTGTCCACCGATCTCATCAGCACGCCACCCTCGGCGCTAAGCTGCATGTTCTGAAATTCTATTGGAGAGATTCCGATTTCGATGGTCTGCTGCCACACGTTGGCCAGTGTCGATTTGAACTGGTGCCATGGGTAGCGTCGGATTGCCGCTTGTACGATGGCGGGCTCTTCTGCGCGAATGCGATCCATTTGCGTTGGATTTGCGCGTCCAGCGATACCCTCTTTGCCGAACAAGAAGGCGTTGTTGCTTTGCGGAATTGGACGGTCGCGATACAGTTCGCATATCGCGAACTTTCGCTGCGGACACTGCTCATTCAGGTACCACAGTGCCGGTCCGTCCTCGATGGACCGGGCCAGCGCGAACGGATAGTGTTTGGGGGTAAGGCTCACTTCGCCAAACCCGATCAATGACATGGTGGCATTCGCGGCCAACCCGATCAGCAATGGCGCTGTGATCCAGCCCCATCGGCCGGGCATCTCACGGTTACTCGGCTTCAAGAAGCGATTGGCGATGAGCACCAGGACGGCGGTGGCTAACATACCGATTGCCAGCAAGACGTGGCTGGCGTGTCCGGTGATCGCCGCAACGACGACGGCCCCCATCAGGTAGGTCTCTCGAGTGCGGAGTTGGTCGGCCTGGAAAATGAGGAGCAAGGCCGCCAGGATCATCAGACCGGCAAAGACGTCGGGCGTTGCCAGGGTGGTAAAGACTGGCAACGAAGTGAGCAGGCCGACCCCGAACAGAGCCGCCATTGTGCCATAGTGTTCAAGTATGCCGTTTGCCCGCGCGAATGTCAGCAGAACTAACAAGACCAGAACGCCCTGTGCCACGACCAGGGGCAGAAGGTTGGTTTTGAATGAAAGGAAATAGGTTGCGATGCTGTAGCTTATGGACCTTAACCCATTGACGGAACCCTGGTCCATCCTCGGAAGTGTGTCCGTTGCGGTGGTTGCAGTGTCCCGATGTAGGTCGATGATCTCGTCGAGTTTACGATGCGCGAACTTTACCGCAACGACACCACCGCGATAATAGCCCGACGAGTCCGAGAAGTATCCTGCGCTCCCGTAGATCAGGACGGGCCACAACAGCGTTATGAGCAGGAGCGCTGGGAAGGTGTAGTTTCTCATTCGAGACATGCGCTCGAAACCTCATGTGCTGAACAAGGGAAGTGCGCGCGGGTAAAGCGTGGAGCCTACTTGCAGGATCGTCGGTCATGACGCAACCGTACCCTACCGAATATCTAGACGATCATGATGGTCAAGGAGAAGTATAGGTCTTTATACCTATAATAACATATTTTAATTAGATCCATGTCTGCCCTAATTCACGTTCGTAGGTGACTTATCTAATCGCAAATTCTCGTACATAGAGGACTCAAGTGGACATCTCACGTCTATGTCGCGAGGGCCTGTATGAAATATGTCGTAACCGGCGGGGCCGGTTTTATTGGCTCGCACTTGTGCGTTCGACTGATATCAGAGGGGCATAGCGTCTGGTGTGTTGATGACCTCAGCACTGGAACTCTGGACAATCTAACGCAAATCATCGGCAACGACCGCTTTCGCTTCATCCCGCACGACATTCGCGATCCGCTGCCTGAGATGATCGCCGATGCAATCTACAATTTGGCCTGCCCTGCATCGCCGCCGGCGTACCAGAGCGATGCCGTCGGAACGATGCGCACCAACATCCTCGGTGTGCTGAACGTCCTCGATCTGGCGCAGCAGCACGGTGCTGTCATGCTGCAAGCGTCGACGAGCGAGGTCTATGGTGATGCGGAAGTGCATCCGCAGCCCGAAAGTTATGTCGGCGCAGTCAGCATCACCGGCCCGCGCGCCTGCTACGATGAAGGCAAGCGTGCCGCAGAGACGCTATGCTATGATCATCATCGACAATTTGGCACGCGGATCCGCGTCGCGCGGCTGTTCAACACATATGGTCCGAACATGCGGCCCGATGATGGGCGAGTGGTATCCAACCTCATCGTTCAGGCTTTGCAAGGCGAGCCGCTGACGATCTATGGCGCCGGCGCTCAGACCCGATCCTTCTGTTATATCACCGATATGGTCGAAGCGCTGGTGCGGCTGATGGATGCACCGGGAGATTGTGTCGGACCGGTGAACCTGGGCAACCAGGGCGAGTTCACGGTGCGAGAGTTGGCGGAACTCGTGCTGCAGAAGACGGGATCCGCATCCAGCATTACGCATCTGCCGCTGCCAATGGACGACCCGCGAGTGCGTCGCCCTGACACGACACTCGCGTACAAGTTGCTGAACTGGCAAGCAGTTACGCCGCTCGACGTCGGGCTGGACCATACCATAGCCTATTATCGGGCTTGGCATGAAGGGCAGTTGCTGCCGCGTGACAAGCCGCAGGTCTCGACCAACGTCGTTGCGATTATAGGCGGCGGGCCGGCAGGACTGACCGCTGCTTACGAGTTGCAAAAGCTGAGCGGTCCATATCAGCCGATCGTTCTGGAGGCCTCCGACATGGTCGGCGGCATCTCTCGCACTGAAAGCTACAAGGGATATCGGTTCGACATCGGCGGACACCGCTTCTTTTCGAAAGTGTCGTCGGTGACGCAGATGTGGCACGAAGTACTGGGCAAGGATTTCATTCGCCGCCCCCGACTAAGCCGCATATATTACCGTGGCAGGTACTACAGCTACCCGATCAAGATGTTCAACGCCTTGTCCAACTTGGGGCCATACGAAAGCGTTCGTATCCTGGGCAGCTACATCAAGTGGAAGGTCGTGCCGCACAAGGTCGAGGACAGCTTCGAACAATGGGTCACAAACCGCTTCGGCAGTCGCCTGTTTTCACACTTTTTCAAGTCTTACACCGAGAAGGTCTGGGGCATTCCCTGTACCGAGATCCGGTCTGACTGGGCGGCGCAGCGGATCAAGAACCTGTCTTTGCGCAAGACGGTGCTGAACGCCATCTCCAAGACCAACGACGTGACCAGCCTGATCGAAGAGTTCGATTATCCGCGCCTCGGACCGGGGATGATGTGGGAGGCTGTTCGCGACAAGGTGCGTGCACAAAGTGGCGAGGTGCGGATGCTGTCGTCGGTGGCGCGGGTCCGTCACGACGAGGCAAGGGTTACGGCGGTCGACATCATTCAGCGATCACCCGCTGGCGACTCGCATTATCGCATGGACGCGGATCACGTGATCTCGTCCATGCCGCTAGGCGAACTGGTGCTCGCGATGGATCCACCCGCGCCGGCGCCGATCCAGGCTGCAGCGCGGCGGCTGAAATATCGCGACTTCCTGATCGTCGCACTGATCCTGGACTCGGCAGAACCGTTTCCGGACAACTGGGTCTATATCCATAGTCCTGACGTTCAGGTCGGGCGTATCCAGAACTTTCGGTCCTGGTCGCCAGGAATGATCCCGAACGATACCAGCTCCAGTATCGGCATGGAATTCTTCTGTCAGGAAGGCGATGCCTTGTGGGCCTCTGACGATGCGGACCTGATTGCGCAGGCCACTCGCGAGTTCGCGCACCTCAAGCTGGCACCATCGGCACGGGTGATCGACGGACATGTTATCCGCCAGCCAAAGGCATACCCGGTCTATGACTTCGACTTCGCAGAATCACTGGTGCTGATCCGCGGCTGGCTGTCCGGGCTCAGCAACCTGCAGGTCGTCGGCCGCAACGGCATGCATCGATACAACAACCAGGATCACTCGATGCTGACGGCGATGTTGGCAGCCCGAAACATACTTGGCGAAGATCACGACTTGTGGAGCGTCAATGTAGAGCAGGAATATCATGAGATCATCGAGACCTCTGCCGATGTCGACGCACGCGCCGGTTCGGCCTTTGGACGTAGCGCCCGTTTCTTCGGCAACGGTCGCCGCGTTGGTGCCAGCGCGTAACGCCGGCGCTACGCTCGATGCCTGCCTATCAGCGATCGCGCAGCAGACGCTGGCGCCCGACAGCATCACGGTATTCGATGATGGATCGTCTGACGACACGGCCGCCATCGCCGGCAGTCACGGGGTTGAGTTGCTGTGTCACACCGGCTTGCCGCTCGGCCCTGCGGAAGGGCGTAATCGCGCCGCCGCGATATGCGACGAGGATTTCCTGCTGTTCGTCGATGCCGATGTCGTGCTCGCGCCTACGGCACTGGCGCACTTGATGATCGCGATGGCTGAACCGGGCGTGGTTGCGGCGTTCGGGTCCTATGATGACACACCCCCGGCGCGGCGGATGAGCAGCATCTATGCTAACTTGCGCCACCATCACGTGCACCAAACCAGCGAGCGCGAGGCGGCGACTTTCTGGACCGGCATCGGCATCGTGCAGCGCCAGCGATTTCTGCAGCTGGGCGGCTTCGACGCGGTGATGTTTCCGGTGCCCAGCATCGAGGATGTCGAACTGGGCGGCCGGATCGTGGCGTCCGGCGGGCGGATACTGCTGGTGCCGGAAGCGCAGGGTAAGCACTGCAAGGACTGGCGGCTATTGCAGCTGTGGCATTCGGACATCGTGCGCCGCGCAATGCCCTGGTCGCGGCTGATCATCGCCGGCACGGCGTCGTCGAGCCCGCTAAACCTGTCCACACGCGAACGGGCGAAGGCGGCACTGGCAGGTGTCGCGGCGCTGACGGTTATCGTGTCCGCATGGCTGCCCATCCTGCTGGTCGCCGCAGTAGCGACCGCAGCTATTTATGTCGTCATGAACCGCCGATTCCTGTCGCTCGTCAGGCGACGTGCGGGAGGGCGCGCGATGCTCGCCGCGGCGGCGCTTCACGGTTGCTACCACCTCTATGCCACCGTGACATTCGTGGTGCTGAGGGCGGGGTCGCTGGTTGGCCTCGGCAACTCACGCAACTGCGCGACACACTCAGGTTCCGCCAAAGGGGTTGGGCAACCATGAAGATACTCGTAACCGGCAGCAACGGCTTGGTCGGGCGTGAACTCGTGCGGCGGCTGCGCGATGATGGCCATCATGTCGAGGGGTTCGACCTGTTCCCCCCCGCAAACGAGCCCGCTCGCGACATTCGCGATGTCGAGGCGCTGCGAGGCGCGATCGCGGGTTGCGACGGGGTCTATCATCTGGCCGCAGTTTCACGCGTCGGGTGGGGAGAGGCAGATCCGGATGCCTGCGCGCAGGTCAATGTCGATGCGACTGCGCTCCTCGTGGCCGAGATGGCCGCCGCAGGTGCGCCGTGGCTGGTGTTTGCCAGTTCGCGAGAGGTTTACGGCGACCCCGATGTAGCGCTTGTGCAGGAAAGCGCGCCGATCGCTCCGGTCAACGCCTATGGCCGCTCGAAAGCGGATGCCGAGAAGGTGGTGGACGCAGCCCGAGCCCACGGTCTTCGCG